>Ga0209595_100261_pt1 | contig 18438 bp, 15 predicted proteins | sample Porto_4metaG_FD_187427 | JGI IMG/M metagenome (GOLD analysis project Ga0209595, IMG submission 187427) | Marine algal microbial communities from Porto, Portugal - Porto_4 metaG (SPAdes) (version 2) | ecosystem: Host-associated > Algae > Red algae > Unclassified | place: Portugal: Porto...
TAGGAGAAGAGTATCGGAAAAAGACAATGTTAGCTGCATACAAAATATTTCTAAATAAAGTCTAATAGTAAGGGAAGACGAAAAAAATAATCTACCCGTCTGAATTGTTCTTTTTCTTATATGTTTCACTTACGTAGCTCGGCTATGCGCGTCAAATTTAGCCAAACATATAAAAAAATAACTTCTTCATTTGGGGTAGATTATTTTCTTCCTCTTCCCTTAGGTGTTTTGACATTTCATATCTGATTGTCCCTAATATTTTACACACTCATTTGATTTGATAACAATGGTAATTTCGATTACTACCTGCCACCAGACTTTAATTTAGATAGAGATATTAATTCTACATTAAGATTCTAAAATAGATTGATTATCAGTTATTTATGTGTGATTTAATTGGTTTTATTTAAATAAAAAATAAATACATTTAAATAATTTTAATTTAAAATAAAATGCAAATCAACGTAAATTATTGATAATGAGCAATTTACCTAATTACCCAGTTCCTTAATTACCCAATGTCCAAAGTATAGATGTATGGAAATAGCTTTTTTTGTACAAAAACTTGACTTATTAAAAAGTTTGACGTAATTTTACGTCATAAAACTTAATAACACGTTGATTGACGGATAAAAACGTCATTCTTGAACGTAACACAGACACTCCTGTCTGTGCCTCGCGTAGTACAGACAGGAGTGTCTGTGTTACGTTTTATCGCATTGAATAATGAAAAGATTAACAAAAGTAGAAGAACAAGTCATGCAAATCATCTGGCAATTAGAACGCTGTCTTGTGCGTGATATTATCGAAAAACTCGGCGACCCTGATACACCGCGTAGCACCATTTCATCGGTAGTTCGCATCTTGGAAAGTAAAGGCTTCGTCGGGCATAAAGCCTACGGACGCACCTACGAATATTTTCCTTTGATAACAAAAGAAGACTACTCACGTCAGGCCCTGCAAGGCTTGATGGGCGATTATTTTGGTGGTTCGGTCAATCGCTTGGTTTCTTTTTTAATCGAAGAAAATGACGTGGATTTGAAAGACCTCAACGATATTATTCAAAAATTGGATGAGAAGGAGAAAAGGTGATTTAAACTTAATCTTTCCCGACAACCGTACGGGATAAACTTAAACTTGTCAAACATGACACTTAATTATATTTTTGAAACCACCGTTTGCTGGTCGTTCTTTTACTTGCTGTACGCGTTTTGGTTGCGCAAAGAAACCTTCTTTCACGCCAATCGTGCCTACCTCATCGGTACGCTATTTTTGGGCTTATTAATCCCTACCATTGACTTCATACCGACTCAACAACCGATTGTAGTACAAGATGTTACGGTATATCTGAATGAGATAACCGTACTCGCAGAAGGCAATCCAAAACCGGACGCTCCATTCCAAATTAGCGAACTGCCCATGCTGATATATTGGCTGGGCGTAGCGGTTTGTTTGCTTCGTTTTTTCATGGGAATGGGCGGCATATTGTGCCTTTTTATTGGCAGCGAAATTATCCGAAAAGAAAACCATATACTCGTCCGTACTGCGCGTGAACACGCGCCGTTTTCCTTCCTTAATTTCTTTTTTATGTACAAAAAAATGAATTTGAATGAAGCAGAATGGCAACAAATCACGCGCCACGAAGAAGCGCACATACGTGGTGTACATACGTTGGATGTGCTACTTGTGGAGGTCTTGGCGATCGTATTTTGGTTCAATCCCCTGATTTACCTATACAAACATGCCGTGCGAAATGTACATGAATATTTGGCGGATGCAGCCGTCATCAAAACTGTCCCGATGGTGCACTACGGACGATTTTTGGTGCGCCTCGCTCTGCCCGGCTTTCGTATGGCTAATAATTTCAATCATTCACAATTAAAAAAACGTATTATTATGATGACGAAAATGCAATCATCCAAATTCGCTTTAGCGAAATATATATTATTTATTCCATTGACTTTGTTGATGTTAATTATTTTTTCTTGTAAAGAGGATATTCAAAATATTGCCATCAAAGACGCTACCAACGATTTGCAAGTAAGTTTACTATACACTCCGGACTTAGAATTTTCTGGAGAATTTAATAATGCTCCGGAAAATAGAACCGAGACATCTGAAAACAGTAATACTTTATATGCAGCAGAAAACAGAACTACCGCATCTCTCGAAGAATTTGAGCAAGAAATGAAAATTGAGTACGCAAAACTTACTGACTCAGCTGAACAGGAAGCTTTCAAGCAGACATTCATTGAGGAATTGGGAAAACGTTCAAATATTGAGAATTTGTTCGTCGCTTTTACTATACCGAATGAGGACATTTCAGATAAAAATACCTTATATACCATCGTAGATGAGATGCCTCGCTTCCCCGGCTGCGAACATGAAACCAACTCTGACGAGCGCAAAAAATGCGCTGAAAAGCAGATGCTACAACATATCTATTCTAATGTTGTCTATCCTGCCGAAGCCAAAAAAACAGGTAAAGAAGGCATGGTAGTCGTATCTTTTGTAGTGGAAGCGGACGGACAAATTACCAACCCGAAAATACTCCGTAGCGTAGGTTACGGTACAGATGAGGAAGTCATTCGCATAGTAGAAAATATGCCAAATTGGACACCCGGCATACACCACGGCGAGGCGGTCAGGGTGAAATACAATCTGCCTATACGCTTCAAATTGGAGGGCTAATGATGACACACATTCGTAGGGACAGGGCATACCCTGTCCCTACGAATGACGGTATTATTTTTCTTGACAAATTAAAATCGCCTGTTCCATCATTTCCCTTACTTTTTCTCGCATATCGGGCATTAGCATGAGGTTATAATACACACCATCTGTAATTTTTTCTGCTTGCCCATTTTCGTAACGTGTAGCCTCAATATAATCCGCACTTTTATCTTTCGGATAAATAGAAATACTATTCGCAAAACGCTCTTCCACTTTGACTGCATCCATATTTTTGAGGTCGATTTTTACGATTAAGGTCAATTCATCATCGAAAAAATATTGGTCAGTCACTGTGCAGCCTTCGTAGCTGACTTCCCACGTTTGGCGCGTATTGAGTACGCCGGAATAATCATTGGAAATTTGAATAATTTCGCCCATAATTAGTTCATAATCATTGCTTTGTGCAAAGCTGATTTGAGCCGTTATTATTGAACAAAAAAATAAAAACAAGATTTTACTATTGAAATTCATAATAGTTTATAAGCAAATGAAATGCCGAGTTTGACGGCGAATATTTGGGTTCTCTAACAAAAAGGTTAAATTTATGCTTGTCTGGGTTTTGATTGAATGGTTAATTAAGGGAAGAGGAAGAAAATAATCTACCCGAAATGAAGAAGTTATTTTCTTTCACTAAGTGAAACATATGAGAAAAAGAACGATTCAGGCGGGTAGATTATTTTTTTCGTCTTCCCTAAGCTAACGCAGTATAATTTCTTTCACTTAGTTCAATAAAAGTTAAAATAATTTCATTTTAAATAAAAATATAATATAATTTTCTAAATTCCCCAATCACCCAATCAATCAACAAAATATGAAGAATTTTTTGGATGAAAAAGTTGACTTTTATAATCGTCCGCGATTTATTGAGGACGACCCGATACAGATACCGCATCGGTTTAGCAAGTTGCAGGATGTAGAAATAATGGGTTTTTGGACGGCGGTACTTGCATGGGGGCAGCGGAAAACCATCATTAATAAAGCAAATGAACTCGTAGATTTGATGGATGACGCACCGCACGATTTCATGGTCAATCATTTGGAAAGCGACCGCAAGCGATTTTTGGATTTCAAACACCGCACTTTTCAAGCAACGGATACGCTCTATTTCTTAGAGTTTTTGCAGTATTTTTATAAAAAAAATAATACACTCGAAGCCGCTTTTTCGCAGTTTATAGATGAAGATGATGAGACGATAGAAGGTGGCTTAATTGGTTTTCACGATTTGTTTTTTTCCTTGGATGTTGCGCCGCAGCGTACCCGCAAACACATTGCTACACCTGCACGCAAATCGACTTGCAAACGGCTGAATATGTTCCTAAGATGGATGGTGCGAAAGGATGATAAAGGCGTAGATTTTGGCTTGTGGAAAACGATAAAACCTGCTCAATTGCTCATACCACTCGATGTACACGTGGAGCGTGTAGGACGCGATTTGGGCTTAATAAAACGCAAGCAACGAGACTGGAAAACGGTCTTGGAACTAACACAAAATCTTCGGGAATTTGACCCCGAAGACCCTGTGAAATATGATTTTGCCTTGTTTGGAATCGGCGTGACGGAGAAATAAGTTTAAGATGAAGCCAAAACCTACAATTTTATCTTAGACTTAAACTTTAAAAGCCCCAAGTAATGCCTATGCGTGGAACAAGTTGTGACCACAATGGCACAAATTCTTCTCTTGCCAATACATCATAAAAAACCTCAAAATTGTACCCAAAACCTTGATAATGATTGCTGGTGTAACCCAAACCAAATAAAAGAGAAGACGTTGAAACAGGATCAGTTTTGTAGATGATTTCGCCATCTAAGCGATACTTATCTCTACCTCTGTTTCTGCCAAATTCGGCTTGTGCATAAATGCCCGCAGGGTCGCCGATATGAAAAAGTAAATAGCGAGATAAGATGCGCCCACCAAATACATTATTTATAATGACAGGGGTTTCGCCGGTACCGGGATTGAGTACGGTGCTTTGTTGGAAAAAATTGAAACCCAAACCTGAAATCCATCGGTCATTGACGAAGCGATAACCAATAAAAGGTGTACCCCCGTAAGTAAATTGATTTGCCTGAACAGGTCCGTAGAAAGGGTCGTTTGTGATACCGCCGCCGCCGCCAAGCGTGCCAAAGCCACCGATGACCAGTTTATTGATATTAAATCGTCCATCTCTTCCATCCACCTCATCAGGGTCGTAAACGATTACGGGTTCGTCATAATTTTCATCTTCTTGGGCAAAGGCGGCAGTCGTCAATGCAAACATTGCAATAAGACACAGGCACCAGTATTTTGAAATTTGTATCATGTGAAATCTATTTAAGTATCAGGAAAAAGAACAAGCATAATGGGCAAGTTATTTATTTTCTTTCACTTAATTAACTCATTAAGAGGAAAGTTTGTTGTATAATACTATACTTATCAAAAAATTTGCCAATTGGTGAAAAGCAGATAGTCCATAGTCGATAGTCTATAGGCTAATGTGAAATAATGCATTACTCACAACATCCTATCGACTATCAGCTATGGACTATCGACTATTGACTATTGACTATCTGCTTTTTATTCCTGCTTGATAATTTTTTTATTTTGCATAAAACCGTCCATATTAACCTCCATGAGGTAGACGCCTGACGGCAAATTTTTATCCATATTGATAGTTTCTTGATGTGTGCCTTCGGCTTGAAGTTCAGAATTTTGCTCCTGAATCAGTCGTCCCGAGATATCTGATACGCGAATTTTGAGCGATGCGCCGGGTCTGCTTTTTACGGTGACGTGTACTTCCTCCTTGAATGGAACGGGATGTACGCTGATGACCTCGCCTGCCTCATCAAAACTAACAGCTTTGATTTCCGAATAAGTGAAAGTACCATCAAAATCAAGCTGTTGGAGGCGATAATAGCGTGTCGCAACCTTATTAGGTTCTGTATCTGTGTATTCGTAATCGTTTTGTGTAGCAGTTGTGCCTGCGCCCGGTGTGCGGTGTATTTCGCGGAAAGTGCCTATCTGACCATCATAATTTTCTTCGGCAACTTGTAGGATAAAATAATTATTATTTGTTTCGGTTAATGTACGCCACTGAACGACGACATCGCGCTCATTTGCTGCCTTTTTTGCTTCAAAAAACACCATTTCTACGGGTAGTTCGATACCTTCGCGAAGTATGATATTATCAAAAGTAAATCCATCTTCATTGAATGCGTCATCAGCACTTGATGCACCTGACTGACTGAATTTTATCTGAAAATTTTCGGAAATATCTTGCCCTGCATCTCGTAGGGTCGCGCCTACATTGAGCGAGGTAGTTTGTGCAAATGCGCCTTCGCTTAAAGGGGCTTCCAAATCCAAATTATAAATCGAAACCCATATATCATTTTCGCTGCCGCGTACAAAAACACGATTGTTGGAGTTGGATTCTTGCTCGTGACTTCTGTATTGAAACGAAAGGAAAAGCGTCTGAATTGGAATTTTACCATCTGCACCGCGTAGGCTAAAGTTAGATAGATTTTTTGTAATGATTAATTCATTAATTGACTCGATACCATCTTCTACATTATTGATAGTAAGAGCTTTGCCTTCTACTGCAAAATCATTTCCAATGACCAATTCGCCATTCGGATTGCTACTCTGAAAATCAAGGAAAGGTGCGCCGCCTAAACCCATTTTATTTTGCTGAATGACATCGGCTTCGAGATCATCAAACGTTTCTTCTATTTCAATCGGTGGAACCAATGGCGGATTGGCAAGTTGTATCAAAGCTACCGCTTGCGGGGCAGCATCATTTGCAGTATTAACATCATCTGCGAGGGCAGTTTTTGCCGTCAATTCATGGATGCCCGCTGCGGTAAAATCTTTTCCTAAACCAAAAGTAAATTCTGCTAATTCGCCGGGCTGAATTGTGTCGGTAAATTGGTCGGTGACGAGCGTGATACCATTCAAAGCAAATGAAATATCAAAATTGCTCTCTGCGGTATTGCCTTTATTTTCCAACTCTATTGTAATCAATTGATTGGGCGAATGTGAGCTATTCGTAAACTCGCGCCCGGTACCAGAAACGGGAGAAATGATGCGTTTGACACGCACATCACTGAGGTCGGCACAAGTCAAATTATTTCTAACTGCCTTTTGTGCAATGGCTCTATATCCGCGATGATTCGTCTCACTAATCGGGCGAACGCTATACCATTCTTCGCCGATAGTTGGTTGATTGTCAATAATAAAACTCGTTGCATTTGTGACCCCAAGCGGTTTCATAAAAGTATCGAGTCGCATGATTTCGTAAGCTACTGCGCCTTTTACATCACTCCAATTGAGATAAATTTTACCGCCGCAAGATTGCGGTGTTTCGAGCGTGGGTTGCTGCATGATATTGAACGGATATTCATTCACCGACGATATAGAACCGCCATTTGTGGTGACTCTTACACGACCTTTATTGGTGTGTTGTATATTTCCGGGGAATGCAAAATCGACATAACCTTCGGCTACGTGTTCGGCATTGGTGGGTATCTCTTTCCATGTGATGCCGTCATTTATAGAATAATGTACTTCCACATTATTTTTGCCCGGACCTGCGGCATTCCAACGGAAAAATTCTCTCGAACCGGGCATAAATGTTTCTCCACCAACAGGATAGGTCAATTCGACGCCATTCGTAAGAACTTCATATACGACGAAATATTCTTGCGGTCCTTGCGGAACTTCTGCTCCCGTAACGCGGATAGTATAAGTGCCAGGCAGTATTTCGCCAGGGGCTTCTTCACTTAAAGTGACTTGTTCTACATTATTCAAATTATCAACGCCGCGTGTGGCATCGTTATTTACATTTGCAGGCGTGGGGTCAAGTATCCACGGATTGTATACGATTTCGTTTGGAGCTTTTAGGGTGAGTTGGAGGTCATTGACAAGGGCTTTTGATGCACCCACAACACCTTCTTTATCATGCCAGTACAACATCACGCGTACTTCGGCGGCATTCGCAGGAACTTGTATGGTGTATTCATCAAAATCTCCATTTGTAATATATTCTTTGTGAAAACGCGCTTCGCGCAATGCTTGTACCGCACAAGCCACATCGGGCATACCATAACCAAAAGTATAATCCGGTCCGGGATTACCGATATCATTTGCTGTATTCATCAAATAAGCTTTTAAAAGTGCAGCTTCGGGATTAGTGTTAAATTGTTTGCGATAGGCTTCGACCATCAATGCCCAAGCACCTGCAACCGCAGGCGCAGCCATACTTGTACCGCTAATCATTACATAGTCATTATTATTTCCATTGGAACGAATACTCTGTCCGGGGGTAGCAATATCCGGCTTCAGCCTTCCATCTTGCACGGGTCCGCGACTACCAAATGTAGTCGTGCGTCCTCTATGCGAAGTTGCTCCAACCGTGAGTGCATTTTTATTGCTTGAATAACTTCTCAATACCGTATTAAAACTTTGCGGATAACCGGTGCAAGATACTAACCCACTATTTCCCGCAGCAATAACGTGCATGAGTTCGGGCATATCCAACATCTGCTTATCGACGCTTTGGCTGGTGGCGTTGTATTCGCCCGCAGTGTTACAATCGAAGCTAGATGGTCCGTAAGAATTATTGGTCACCACCATACCCTCTGTGTGATAAGTTGCGGCTTTGGCGATTATATTGCTCGTAATATCCATGACCAACATAGAGTTATAAGCAATTCCTCTGTGCCAAGGGTTGATATTGCCTGTACCACCAACGATACCTGCTACGTGGTGCTGATGCGCTCCCCAAATGTCAAGACTCGTTCTATTATCCACGCGATGTTCAAAATCAACGTGACCTTCTATATGACCACCATCGCCGATGCCTACAATGACGCCCGTGCCTGTACACGGCACACCACCAAGAAAACCCGCTCTTACAGGATGGATGTGCATGGCAGGTACAGCGTAGTGATTGAGTTTTACATCGGGTGCTTTGATAGGCGATACGTGCGCCACGAAAGGCAGTTGAGCTAAAGCCGTAATCTGCTCAATATCAGCACGTAATTCCAGATGACGAGAGTTGTTGAGTGGATTGCCGAGTAACTCACAACCCATGTTTTTTAATTCACTATGAATGGCTACCGACTTGCTATCGTGAAGTACGATACTAAGGTCGATTTTATGGGCAACTTGGGTTGCCCACTGTGGCAAATCGCCTTCATTTAGCGAAGCGGAAATCTTGCTTTCAATAGGCATTTTTGCCCATGCGCGGAGGTCGGCAGCTGCGAGTTTCCCTCCTGCAGTAGCATCGGAAATGGCAGCTTGATAAGCATTGGCACCCAAATACGAAATCAGTCTAATACCTGAATTAGCGAGTTGGGTGCGTGTCGTGTGATTTGGTAAATTTTTGAATTGTAAGACGACGTAATATTCGTTTTGAAATAAAACATCTTGCAGCTTATGAGGCTGCTCTGTGAAATCGGAAAGAGATCCTGTAGGCGTGAAATCAACTGATTTAAGTTGTATTTTGTAGTTCTCTTTACTAACTTGTGCAAATGATGCAGTAGTAAACATCATAGCAAATATCAGCATACAAGTGAATGTTGCTCTCATGATTATAGTTGTTTTTTGTACCATTACTGACGGGTAAACGGATACAATTTGTTTGAGTAAAAATTAGCTTGTCAGTGATTGGATTTGCCTCGAAAATAGGGTAGGAGAGTAGGAAACGCTTTCTTGCTTTGTAGACATTTGTGACAGAGATATGTGTATTAGTATGTAAAAAAATGTATTTTATTTTTTTTACGTGATAAACGTAACACAGACATCTTGTCTGCATCACAATACGGACAGACAGGAATATCTGTGTTGTGGTTAAAAAAATATAAATGAATAGAATAGAAGCTCGCGCGATATTGGATGAAATGATAGAAAATTTGAGTCTACATCGCCACTCGCTAACAGTAGGCATGGTCATGGAAGCCTACGCCAATAAACTCGGCGAAGACCCTGATGAATGGTATATCACAGGCATATTGCATGATGCTGATTACGAGAAATATCCTTCGGAACATCCGAATATTATCGTGCAGAAAATGCGTGATATGGGCGAGGAAAAAATCGCACATGCCATCTCTGCGCACTATACAAAATGGGGTGTATCTTACGACACACTACTCGACAAAGCCTTACTTGCTTGTGACGAATTGACGGGCTTTATTGTGGCTGCTGCGCAGATTCGTCCGACCAAATTGGAGGGTTTGACGGCGAAATCGGTGAAGAAAAAGTTTAAAAATCCAAAATTTGCCGCAGGCGTAGAGCGCGACGAGGTGATGAAAGGCGTGGAATTAATGGGCGTGGATTTTACGGAGCATGTCAATTTTATTATCGGGGTGTTGCAGGAGAATGAAGGGGAGTTGGGCTTGTAGAATGAGTAGATGAATAGATGTGTTATTTGTTCAATTTCTCTCTAATCCAAGTTTTGACAGCTTTCAAAGGCGAGTTTTTTTTCTGAATAAGGGTGTTTAGGAATTGTTTGACGTTTTGGTTTTTGTGGACGTTTTCGTCTTTGGTGGCATTTTTGAATTGCTTTAGTGACTTGAAGCCGTAATTTTCGGGATTGACTTCAAGTTCTTCTGCGATATTGAAAATACATTTTTCAAAAACGGGATTGACAAGGATTAGGTAATGTTTAGTATTTGGTAAATATTTGAGAATAAAATGATTACCTATTCTTTCTTCCGTTTTAAAGTCATCGAAATACTTGGGATGTTTTGCTTTATCATTGTCAACAACTCCTATCGCTTTTCTATTTTTGTAGCTGTTTTTCATAGCTTTAGCAACGCCTCCAATGCCTCCCCGGTACACGGAAAGGACGTTCAAACCCCATCATGCTAATCAATAGTCTATCAGCAGGACCTTCTACCAATATACACCTCCCATCAGTCATTGACGTACCAATTTAAATTGTAAAAAATATCTACGCCATAATCAAGTAATTCGGATAGCTCGTCATCTGTCATTTTCTTGATTTTTGTTTCATGATTTTCGTAGGTAACAATAAAAACTGATACTTCTTTCGAGTTTTCAACTAAGTTGTTGAATATAAATGGGCTATGAGTGGTTAAAAAGTATTGATTATTATTCTCATCATCAACAATTGCTTGCGCTAGTCCCTTAATGTAGGGTGGATAGGAGTGATTTTCAGGTTCTTCAAATAAAATTACAGAATCTTTATTGGAGAGAATTGCCGCATGGTGAAAAATCATTCTCTGAAACGTATCTGCTGTTAGACTATAGGGCAGGATGTAACTTAATCCGTCTTCAAATTTTCGCTGCACTCCAAGTGTATTGTTCCTTGTATCTATGATAAATTCTAAACCATAATCCTTTACAAAGCTGCTAATTTTACTTCTTAATTCTCTACTGTTTTGAATAATTGAAATGAGATTTTTGCCGGATGAAGGATGTAAAAATGAGCCATTAGAAATTACTTTAGCATTTTCTAATGGTGCAAATATGTATTTTTTAACATGTTTGGGGAGTTCATCATAGTAGTTGAGATATAGACGTTCACTGTAGTGAAGCCCTCCTTTTTCTATATAAAAAACTCTATCAACTCTTTCGTTACTTTCGTCATTTTCTTGTTTCTGGACATATTTATTCCATGTCTCCAAATTCAAATCATCTGAAAAATTTGAACTACTAACAGCCATTCTAAGGCTCTGTTCTCCCACTAGTAGCATTACAATGTTATCAAGATTGGAGTAAACACGTAAAGGAGAATTCGAGTTTTCAAAATGAAATAAATCTTTTAACTCTTCATATCTCACAGTATCAGCAATTAAACTTTCGTCGCGATTAAACCCCACGCCTAACAACCCAATCGCCTCCAAAATATTCGATTTCCCCACATTCGGCTTGCCTACAAATACATTGATACGACTACATTCGAGTTCCATTTCCTTGATGGATTTGAAATTTTCGATTCGCAATGTTTTGATATGATGTTCGTTCATAAAAAATGAGTAAATGAGTAAATGAATAAATGATTAGATGAGTAAATGAAATAATAGTCAGCAAAATAACGCTAATTAAACACTCAAAATTCATTCATTCAAGATTAATTTCGTTACAATGTAAAAAATATCGTATTATTCGACAAATATAATCAGAAATGAATAAAAAACAAGCGGCTTTTCGACCTACGCTCTTGCTACTCGGTTTCTTGGGAATTGTGGGGGCATACCTCTACTTTTTTACGGAAGCCGATGTATTTTGGGGTGGCTTTGCGGCGATGATGGTTTTTTATGGCGTCATCTTTTATTTGGGCAATCGTGCGGCTAATCTGCGGAGCAATGAAAGTGCGACGGATGTCATGTTGGCGGGGCGTAGTATTCCGCTTTGGATAGCGGTGTTTACGATGAGTGCGACTTGGGTGGGCGGCGGTTATATCAATGGTACGGCAGAATCTACGGCGACCGAAGGCTATGGTCTGATGTGGGTACAAGCGCCCTGGGGCTATGCGATGAGCTTGATTATTGGCGGCTTGTTTTTCGCGCGAAAGATGCGGCGGTATAAGTTTAAAACGATGCTCGATCCGCTCGCCCAACGCTTTGGTAAACGCATGGCTGCTGTTTTATTTTTGCCTGCCCTATCGGGCGAAATTTTTTGGACATCGGCAATACTCACTGCACTCGGCACTACTTTCGGGACGGTACTCGGACTGGATTTTGGTGCGTCGATCGTGCTTTCTGCGATAATTGCGATTGCGTATACGGCGCTTGGTGGCTTGTGGGCGGTGGCTTTGACGGATATTGTTCAGATGATTTTGTTGTTTGTGGGTTTGATATTGGTGATTCCGTATGCACTCGAAACAACGGGCGGTTGGGACACAACTTGGACGGCGTATGTAGAGAAAAAAGGTGCTTTGGCGAGTTTTCTGCCTTCGCGCGAAGCCCTGGGAAGTTATTATTGGAATTGGTGGGATTATGCTTTGTTGTTGATGTTTGGTGGGATTCCGTGGCAAGTGTATTTTCAGCGAGTGTTGAGCTCTAAAGATGAAAACACGGCAGTGGGACTCTCTATTTTTGCGGGATTTATATGTTTATTGGCAGCGATTCCGGCGGTGATGATTGGGATTATTGGCGATGTTGCGCCCTGGGATGCGGTACAACAAGCTGCGCTTAGTGAAAATCCAGCACTCACGCTCCCTTATGTGACGCGTTACCTAACACCGAGCGTGGTGGCAACGATTGGGCTGGGCGCGATAGCGGCGGCGGTGATGTCATCGGTAGATTCGTCGATTTTGTCGGCGTCTTCAATGTTGAGTTGGAATATATATCGTCCGCTGGTAAAACCTGATATTAGCTCGGAAAATCTGTCAAAAATTATCAAACGTAGTATTTGGATCATCGGTATCGCGTCTACGCTCCTCGCGCTTCAAGTGCAGAGTGTGTATGCCCTGTGGTTTTTGTGTAGCGATTTTGTGTATTGTCTTCTTTTTCCGCAACTGGTTACCGCATTATTCGATAAAAAAGCAAATGTATATGGTTCGATGGCGGGCTTTGCTGTGGCATTTTTTTTGCGATTTGGTGGAGGGGATGCAACTTTGGGAATCCCGATTTTGTTACCTTATCCGATGATAGAAGACGGCGTAGTGCTGTTTCCATTCCGTACATTAGCCATGATTAGCGGACTCGTGGCGATAATTGTCGTGTCGAGATTGACACAACGAGCATGTCCGCCTGATTCGTTGTCCGTTGATTCGTGAATTCGTGTACTCGTTATTCGTGTATCCGTTAATACGAATGACGAATCAATGAATAACGAATAACAAATCAGCGAATAAACATGAAACAAAGACTGAAATTAGGCAAATTTAGGGGAATCCCGATTTATGTGCATTGGACTTTTTCCTTAGTGATTTTGTATTTTGTATATAGCAGTGTGCAGTGTGGTTTGGATGCAATTGGGGTGCTGTGGGTGGTTGGTTTTGTTTTGACGATATTTACTTGTGTGGTTTTGCATGAGTTGGGACATTCTTTGTCGGCTCGTTGGTATGGGATTGATACAGAGGATATTACACTGCTGCCGATAGGCGGTGTGGCACGACTCAAATCAATGCCGCGCGAACCCTTGCGCGAGATAGTTGTCGCAGTGATGGGTCCGATGGTCAATATAGTAATTGCTATCGGATTATTGGTGTATTTCTGGCTGACTTCGCAGAATATATGGCCTAATATTATCGTTGAGAATTGTTTGATTGTCAATCAGGCTAACTTTTTGCACTGGCTTTTTGTGACGAATTTTGGCTTGGTGCTCTTTAATATGATTCCTGCATTTCCGATGGATGGCGGACGGGTGCTACGTGGTTTGTTGGGCTTTGGATTCAAACGAGTAACGGCAACCAAAATAGCTTCTATTATCGGTAGGGTCTGTGCAGTAGGTTTTGCGGCATGGAGTTTTACGGGTGGTGGTCCGGTGCTGATGCTGATTGCATTTTTTGTGTATTATACGGCTTCGCAAGAGTACGATAATGTACGCATAGAAGAAGCTCTCAGAGACAAAACGGTGCGCGATGCGATGCGGACGCAGTTTACGCTGCTACCTTCGGATAGCAATTTGGATGATATTGTGCCGTACATCACAGCGACTGCCGAGCAAGGTTTTTTGGTAGTAGAAAGCAATGACAAAGGGACAGGTTTAAAAGGCGGCGTCACGCGTACAAGTATCGTAAAAGCCATCAAACAATATAAAGGACAGCAGAGTTTCTTGGACAAATGTATTGATTTTGTTGCGAAATATGTTTTTTCGCGTCCGCAGAAAAAAGTATTTTTCATACATGAATTAACGAATGACAAAGTACGCTATTTGACACCCGATATGCCGCTTCCGATGGTGTATCAGGAGATGATACAGCTTCAAATTCCAGTGATGCCTATCCGTGAAAATGATGAACTTGTCGGGGTGCTGGATTATTATCAGGTGCGGGAGTTTGTGAAGTTAAACTCTTAGTGAAAGAAATTAAATAAATTGTTCCATAATGCGCCGTAATTTTTTCTTCTAAAGAATTCAAAAAATCGTTGCATAGCCATAGCTACGGAACTATTTTTTGTGTTTTTTAGAAGGGAAAAGAACAAGCATAATGGGGCAAGTTATTTATTTTCTTTCACTTAGTATCAGGAACAAGTCAAGATGTAGTGTTTATTGTTTTTTCATCCCTTAATGCTGATATGTCTGCCAAGTGTTCGGCATAGCAGAATGATAAACCACCAACACTCGTTAAGTATCAGGAACAAAATAAATGTACATTCTTCGCGTCGTTATTTTTACTTTAGACGAACCAAATTTGACGCGAATACTCACTGTATTTAATGCCAACTAAGAGTTAAAACTAATTGATTATCAATTATATGTAAAATATTGCAATCAATTTTTAACATTTTAAAAATATATGTATATTACTGATTGTTAATCAAAGAGTATTTTTTTAATTAATTTGTAAAAAAACATTTTACTTAAATAAATTTAAAAATTACTGATAATCAAAAATTTAGTAAAAATTCAACTCTTAGTTGGCATATATTACTTTATTCCACCACAATTTTCCCACTATACACCTCCTCCGCATAAAAAATACGATAGATATACACGCCGTCATTCAGATGACTGACCACGAGTCGCTTATCCTGCGGAAAGGCTTGGTGGCTGATTTCCTTGCCTGTGAGGTCGTATAAGGTGATGTGGTCTGCCGCCGCGATATTGGGTACGTCGAATATGATGACTTCCTTTGCGGGGATGGGATAAACGGTGAAGGTGCTTTGGTGGGTGTTGTCAATATCTACGGTGCAGGTGCCTGCTCCTGTGTAACAGAAGTCTTGCCAAGAAGCATCAAAGTTATTACCGGAATCAATAGAACCATCTATACCACTTAATACGAGCTGTTCACACAACGATGACAAGGCAGCAGCATAACAACCGCTAAGTTGATTGTTATATAAATACAAATATTCCAAGCGATTAAAATTTCCAAAACCTGCAGGAATACTTCCTGTAAATTGGTTATCATTCAAATTTAACTCCTTTAAATCGACTAAGTCGCCAAATTGTGGCGGAAGACTCCCCGTGAGTTGGTTATGCTCTAAATAGCAATACTCCAAACTACTTAAATTGCCGATTTCAGGCGGAATAGTACCAGCCAGTTGATTATGCTGCATAGACAAGTAAAGCAAATTATTTAAATTGCCAAGTTGCGACGGGATATCACCTGTGAATTGATTATAGCTTAATTCTAAACTTGATACCAAATTACTTAAATTTCCAAGTTCAGGCGGAATATTTCCCGTGAGTTGATTCCAGCTCAATTTTAAGGATGTGAGATTGATTAAATTCCCAAGTTCGGATGGAATAATGCCGCTTAGTTGGTTGCTACTTAGATGCAGATTTGTTAAATTAATTAAATTCCCAAGTTCGGATGGAATAATGCCGCTTAGTTGGTTGTTACTTAGAGACAGACCTATTAAATTACTTAAATTTCCAAGTTCAGGCGGAATATTTCCCGTGAGTTGGTTCGAGCTCAATCTTAAGAATGTGAGATTTATTAAATTCCCAAGTTCCGGTGGAATATTGCCACTTAGTTCGTTGCTACTCAGCCACAGGTATCTTAAACTACTTAAATTACTAAGTTCCAGTGGAATACTGCCACTTAGTTCGTTGTTATACAGATGCAGACTTGTTAGACTACTTAAATTACCAAGTTGTGGCGGAATACTGCCATTTAGTTGGTTATTACTCAAGGATAAATCTTCTAAGCTGCTTAAATTACCAAGTTCCGGTGGAATACTGCCACTTAGTTGGTTAATACTCAAGGATAAATCTTCTAAGCTGCTTAAATTACCAAGTTCCGGTGGAATACTGCCACTTAGTTGGTTAGTACTCAAGGATAAATCTTCTAAGCTACTTAAATTCCCAAGTTCCGGTGGAATACTGCCACTAAGCTGATTGAGGTACATATCTAACTCAGTAACACAGCCATCGTCATTAGTAGTCACATTATGCCATGTGCCTACATCCGTACCTGCGGGCATGGTAGGATTGGCTGTAAATTCAGCCGCATTAAGCCATCCTGTACTATTATTCCAATTATCACCGTCGGTACTCAAATACAAGGCACGTAAAGCGATATAATCATCTTCGTGACAAGCATAAGCATCAAACGAAATAATAAGACCTAAGAGAAGTACGAGTATTTTGATGTTAAATTTCATAGTAGAATGTTTTGTAAGTTATTGAAAAGTAATAGATTATGAGTAGCTAATTTAGGGTTAAAAAACGAAATAGCGTATATTTTATGTGTTTTTTTTGAGAAAAAAATGTCAGACACTTTGGAAGTATCTGACATTAAGAGGGCGGGCTTTAGAAAAATATATTACTTTATTCCACCACAATTTTCCTACTATACACCTCATTCTCATAAAAAATACGATAGATATACACGCCGTCATTCAGATGACTGACTGCGAGCCGCTTATCTTGCGGGAAGGCTTGGCGGCTGATTTGTTTTCCCATAACATCATATAAAATAATCTCGTCAGCCGCCGCGATATTTGGTACGTCGAATATGACGACATCCTTTGCGGGGGTGGGATAGACGGTGAAGGTGCTTTGGTGTGCGAAAACTCCTATTTATAATGTACTATCCGCCTTCCTGTCAATTTTGTTTTTCCTTTTTTATTTACGCTATGAGTTTCTATCCAATTCCCAAATTTATCAAATACATATTTGATTTTAACAATGTTTCTATTAACCATAATTCCATTTTTTTCTTTCTTTATTTCGTCCCAATTATTCTTCCTTTTACTTAATGGATGTATTTGCTTTTCGGTTCGTTTCTTTTTCCTGTAATCCTTCATACTTTGATACTCTTTAACGCTGTGCAATTTCATAATCGCGGATTTCATATCTTTTGCATATTCTATTACTATTACGTGAATTTCTTCAGAAGATAAAAGAGACGAGTACCGCCATGATTTGTATTTACTTAATTTTTCTATGCGAAAGTGTGTTAGATATTCTTGATTCCCTAAAAAAGATGATTTATAGTATGATACTTCATTACTACTATACTCGAAATACTTTTCTACGGAAATCAGCGAGTCCATATTATCGGCAGGGTAGAGTTCCGATTTTATGAGTGTACCGTGTTTGTTGTAATAATTTTTGGTTAGCGTATTTTGAGCCTTATTAATACTTTTTTGCCTGACAATTTCCAAACTGTCACTTATTTCATACTCCCATGATGTGATTGCAGATTTTTTTCCATTCTTTCTTTTCTCAACTGACAACTTTCTTCCATTCGTATATTTCGTTATTATAGTATCTGTATTTTTTTTATTGGAAAAATCCTCTGTCATGACAACATTTTCTGAAACAGAAAACGGGTCGAAGAAATTGTATTGTCCCGACAACTTTGAATGGATAAACATTAACATTATTACAACTATAAATCTCATTATCATCTAATATTTTATGTACAATTTAATACAAATATCAGTATCACTCAAAGAAAAATAAAAATGCCGAATACCCCAAAAGTATCCGGCATCTATCTCTCAAAAAACAACAAATCACCCCTTCAACTTCTTCGCAGCATCCTCCACATCCTTCGCCGCTTTTTCTACCGCTTGAATTTCTTCTTTAGCTTTTTCGTCGGCATCATTACCTTTTTTACTGCGACGAGTGCGCTTGCGAGC
>Ga0209595_100264_pt1 | contig 18390 bp, 16 predicted proteins | sample Porto_4metaG_FD_187427 | JGI IMG/M metagenome (GOLD analysis project Ga0209595, IMG submission 187427) | Marine algal microbial communities from Porto, Portugal - Porto_4 metaG (SPAdes) (version 2) | ecosystem: Host-associated > Algae > Red algae > Unclassified | place: Portugal: Porto...
ATATTTTTAAATTATTTTATAATAAAAAATATTTATAAATAATTCATTTTTAATAATAAATAAATTACAAAATAATTTTAATTAATTAAAAAATGGCTATATTTCAGTGCGACCTTAGAAGAAAAAATTACGGCGCATTATGGAACAATTTATTTAATTTCTTTCACTAAGTGAAAAAAAATTTATTTCGCGTTCCTATGTAAGTGGAAGTACAAGTTTAAGCGTAAGTTTAAGTTTAAGTAAATAATTCACTTTCAGTGAATTATGACGATTTAAAGTGTCGCTTAGTTTAGTCTTTTCACTTACTATGAGTCCAGTTATAGACAAACATTTGAATTTTAAAATTATCATACAAAATGTCTGACCAAAAAATATTTCGCCCCGGCTATCGTATACGCAAAGCCTATTGGACAACCTTTATTGTGATGATGAGCTATGTTTGGTTGTATACTAAGGCTAAATTTTTTGGTAAATCTTATGCAAAAAAACGCCTACTTGACCTTCATCTTCGCAATGCAGAACGGGTCAAAAAAACGATTTTGCACCTCCAGGGTTTATTCATCAAAGTCGGGCAAATGCTCTCCATCCTCACCAATTTTCTGCCAAAAGCTTTCCACGAACCACTCGAAGCACTCCAAGACCAAATTCCGCCCCGTCCCTATTCCGAAATCGAACAACAAATCGTCAGTGAATTAGGTGATTTGCCAAACAACGTCTTTGCGCATTTCGACAAAAAACCACTTGCTTCGGCTTCTATCGGACAAGTACATCGCGCCATCCTCACATCGGGCGAGCAAGTCGCTGTCAAAGTGCAACACCTTAATATTGAGCAAATTGCGGACGTTGATTTGCGTGTTATTGAGCGTATTGTCGGTATGGTTTCGTATTTTTTCGACATCAAAGGCATCGAACACACTTATACGCAAGTCAAAAAAATGATTGAGGAGGAATTGGATTTTGAGCAAGAAGCACAATCCATGCAAACTATTGCCGTGAACTTGAAAGACGAACCTGCGCTCGAAATTCCACATTTATTTTCAGGATATTCTACCAAAAAAATACTCGTTAGCAAATATTGCGAAGGCGTAAAAATCAGCAATACCGCACAAATCCAAGCATGGAATATTGACCAAACCGACCTTGCCAATCGCCTTGTACGTGCTTATTGCAAAATGGTTTTTGAAGATGGTTTTTATCATGCCGACCCACATCCGGGCAATATCATGGTGCAAGCCGATGGCACGATTATTTTTCTTGATTTTGGTGCGGTAGCACGCCTAAAGCCACAAACTCGAACAGGGTTTCTTGCCTTGATAGATGCGGCGGTAAAAAATGATAATGAAAAAATAATCGTGGCTTTACAGTCTATGGGCTTTATTGCGGACAGGCAAGATTCGGAAGAAGTTGCGGATAAAATCATTGATGCCCTCCGCCAATTCATTCAAAATGAAGTGCAGATAGAAGGCTTGAATTTTAAGGACATCAAAGTAAATCCTTTTGAGACCAGTATATTCAATCTTGTCCGCGAACTCGGCATCAGAGACCTCGCCAACGCCTTACAAGTACCCAAAGAATTTGTACTACTCAATCGCATGGTTCCGCTACTCTTAGGGATCTGTAATACACTGGATTCTAATATAAATCCTATCACTGTCGTACAACCTTATTTGAAAAAATATATGCTTGGTGAACAAGGTAATTTCGTCCAATTCATCACCGACCTCCTAAAAAGTAACCTCACGAGCGCAATCGCACTGCCCGCCGAACTTCAAAAAACAATTAAGAAAATTCAGCGTGGAGAGTTGCAAATTCAAGTCTCCGGCACTGATGAACGCAATCGACTGATATACATTTTGGGGCAACAATTTCTCTATACTATTTTACTCGTTGCCTCACTTGTTTCCACTTATACATTTCATAACGAAGGTAGTACGCAGTTCAAATTTTATTCAACGATAGCGAATGTGCTGTTTTTGTTTTTATTGTTTCGCTCGATGTGGAAAAATCGTAAAGCGCAGTTTTAACCGCAACACAGACATTCTTACCTGTGTTTTGGAAACCAGACAGGAATATCTGTGTTACGTTTTGACTTTTTTATCTCAAAATCTACGAGAAGTTGAGAATTTAACGCCCAAAGAACTATTTTTGCAATTCATTGTTACCGATAAATTAAATATCACAAGCGACTACGCAGCGCGAACGCACACACGACAACTCGCAACCCGTAACTCGCTAAGGCAATTCATACTATGTTAAGCGAACAGGAAATCGTCAGACGCGAAGCCTTAACCCAAATCAAAACACTCGGCATAAACCCATATCCGGCAGCTGCATTCCCCGTGAATGCTTATGCTACGGACATTAAGGCAAACTATAATAAAGCCGAAGAAGAAGCAGATCGCAACTACCAAGAAGTGGCACTCGCGGGACGTATCATGATGAAACGTATCATGGGAAAAGCGTCTTTCGCCGAATTGCAAGATTCGACAGGGCGTATTCAGTTGTATATTGCGAGAGACACGATTTGTCCTGAAGAGAACAAAGACCTTTATAATAAGGTTTTCAAAAAGCTCTCTGATATTGGTGATTTTATTGGCATCAAAGGCAATACGTTTACCACAAAAACGGGCGAAATCAGTGTAAAAGTTACAGAATTTACGTTCCTGTCTAAGTCGCTGCGTCCATTGCCGATTGTGAAAGAAAAAGACGGCGAAGTGTATGATGCCGTAACCGATCCGGACTTCCGTTATCGTCAGCGATATGCCGATTTGGTGATTAATCCGGCAGTGAAGGAAACCTTCCGAAAGCGCACGCAAATATATTCTACGATGCGTAAATACCTCGACGAAAAAGGGTATTTGGAGGTGGAAACGCCGATTTTGCAGCCGATTTATGGCGGCGCAGCAGCGCGACCTTTCAAGACGCATCATAATACATTGGATATGACGCTTTATTTGCGAATTGCCAATGAACTTTATCTCAAACGCCTGATTGTGGGCGGCTTTGAGGGCGTGTATGAATTTTCAAAGGATTTTCGAAATGAAGGCATGAGCCGTTTTCATAATCCCGAATTTACCCAAATCGAACTCTATGTATCGTACAAGGATTATAATTGGATGATGGATATGACGGAGGAAATGATTGAGGAAGTAGCGATGGCAACCAATGGTACAACAAAGGTGCAGGTCGGCGAAAATGTCATCGACTTCAAGCGTCCGTGGAAACGCTATACGATGTACGAAGCGATTGAACATTTTACAGGTATCGACATCGCGGAAATGGACGAAGATGGTGTACGAGAAACAGCGAAAAAGCTGCATGTTTCGGTAGACCCGTCGATGGGACGCGGTAAGTTGATTGATGAAATTTTTGGCGAAAAATGCGAAGGGCAACTCATACAACCGACTTTTATCACTGATTATCCGGTGGAAATGTCGCCGCTGGCAAAAAAGCATCGCGATAAGCCGGGTTTGGTGGAGCGTTTTGAGGGCATTTGTAATGGAAAAGAATTTTGTAATGCTTTTTCTGAGTTGAATGACCCCATTGACCAACGCGAACGTTTTGAAGCTCAATTGGAACTCGGAAAACGCGGTGACGAGGAAGCGATGACACTCGATGAAGACTTTCTTCGCGCACTTGAATACGGGATGCCGCCCACAGTAGGTATTGGTATCGGTATGGATAGGTTGGCGATGATTATGACCAATTCAAATTCGATTCAGGATGTGCTGTTTTTCCCGCAGATGAAGCCGGAAGCTAATCAAGGGGAAGAAACGAGTGAAGAGTAAGGGAAGACGAAAAAAATAATCTACCCGTCTGAATTGTTCTTTTTCTTATATCTTTCACTTATCCCGAATCAAGTACGGGACAGGCTGTCCCGAACCCCGATTCGGGATAAGGATTTCAAAGGATTCTTAGACGGAAAAAAGACGAGTATAATAGACTTTATTTAGGAATATTTTGTATGCATGGAATTTTGTATTTTTTCGATAATCGAGCCTCATTTTGAGCTGCATACCCTACGGTACGGAGCGAAAAATAGGAGAAGAGTATCGGAAAAAGACAATGTTAGCTGCATACAAAATATTTCTAAATAAAGTCTAATGGCACATGTTATTTAATTTCTTTCACTAAGCCTATTTTTGTCCCACTACTTACATATTAAAAATTCACTTATTTCTTTATCTATTCATCTACCCATTTTTTCTCACAAACCATTTGCCGAAGGCTCAGGAATTACTTCCAAATCTGGTCTTGCACCGATGAGGCGTTCTACATCTGATTTCAGCAATACCTCTTTCTCGAGCAATTGTTTTGCGATAATTTCGAGTTGTTCTCGCTTCTCTTTGAGTAGTTTTACGGTACGTACATAAGCTTTTTCTACGATTGTACGCACTTCGGAATCTATCAATGTTGCCGTTTCGTCCGAATAAGGTTTGACAAATTGATTGCTACCTTCCGGAGCGTGAAAGGACAATTGACCGACTTTTTCATTCATCCCATAAATCGAAACCATTGAGTACGCCGTCTGTGTGACTTTCTGCAAATCGTTTTGCGCACCAGTCGTGATTTTACCAAAGATAATCTCTTCGGCTGCACGTCCGCCGAGCGTCATGCACATTTGGTCAAGTAGTTGTTCGGTGCGGTAAAGGTACTGCTCTTTTGGTAGATATTGAGCATAACCCAATGCCGCCAAACCACGCGGTACTATCGTTACTTTGACGAGTGGATGTGCGTGTTCGAGATACCAACCCGCTATGGCATGACCTGCTTCGTGGTAAGCGATAATTTCTTTTTCTTCGGGCGAAATGAGTTTATTTTTCTTCTCCAAACCGCCGATAACGCGGTCGAGTGCGTACTGAAAATCGTCCATTTCGACCTCTTTCTTACCGCGACGTGCCGCTACAAGCGCCGATTCGTTACATACATTAGCGATGTCTGCCCCTGCGAATCCTGGCGTCTGTTCTGCAAGTGCTGCAGCATTGATGTCTGGTCCGCTTTTGATGGGTTTGAGGTGCACTTCAAATATTTCTGTACGACCTTTTAAGTCGGGTCTGTCGATACCAATTTGGCGGTCAAAACGTCCGGGACGCATCAATGCCGAATCCAATACATCGGGTCTATTCGTAGCTGCCATTAAGATAACACCCTTGTCGGTGCTAAAGCCATCCATTTCCACAAGCAACTGATTTAGTGTGTTTTCGCGCTCGTCATTGCCTTGCATTGAGTTGCGACCACGCGCACGTCCGATGGCATCTATCTCGTCAATAAAGACGATACAAGGTGCTTTTTCTCGTGCTTGCTTGAATAAATCACGTACACGCGACGCACCTACTCCTACAAACATTTCGACAAAATCAGACCCCGAAATACTAAAAAACGGTACGCCTGCTTCGCCTGCTACGGCTTTCGCCAAGAGGGTTTTACCTGTACCCGGAGGTCCTACGAGGAGGACGCCTTTGGGAATTTTACCACCGAGTGCAGTGTACTTTTTCGGATTTTGGAGAAAGTCAACGACTTCCATCACTTCTTCTTTTGCTTCGTCGAGTCCCGCTACGTCTTTAAATGTGACGTTGACTTTTGTATTATTATCGAAAAGCGTGGCTTTTGATTTGCCGATATTGAATATCTGCCCACCGGGACCGCCCGCTCCGCCGCCTACACGACGCATAATGAAAAGCCAAAGTAGTACAATCAGCAAAATAGGTAGCAAAATGCTGAAAAAAGAACCGTACCAGTCTTTTTTAGTCTCATAATTGGGACCGGAAAATACGCGTGGATTATTGGGTATCGGGTCGGCAGCGTCCATTTTGGCGAGGCTGTCTTTGAGGGCATTTGCTTTGTCTTGAAAACGCCCGATTTCTCCTATTTCAAAGCTGTAATCTGCCGGACGCACAAGGGCTTTTTTGAGTGCGCTTTCCTCATTGTCGGCAATCATTGCACTATCGAGATAGACTAAGACAAGCTTCTCATTCTGCACGATGATCTTACCCACCTCTCCGGCAAGTGCTTTTTCTACGAACTCGTCTTGGTTAATCTCCTCTGTGCGGTTGATACCCGTCATCAGACTTGATATCAGTATAAATACGATAATCGCCCCGTAAATCCAATAATAATTTATTTTTGGACTTTTGGGGTCTTTGCCATCGTTATTATCTGTATTATTTAAATCGTTACTCATTTCTAATTTGTGATTCGTGTACTCGTCAGTTCGTAATTTCGCGTACTCGTTAATTTATTTTGCTATACATGTAAAATGTCGATAGCAAATGGTTTAATCTATTTTTTAGGTTTGTGAAACCGCCAATTAATTTAATTTAAGTACTTGATAATTAGAGACTTATTAGCTTATACAATCATATACTAACTGGACTTTGGACATTGAGAAATTAGGAAACCAGACGATTAGAGCATGTTTAAATTTTTTCTGCCTGAAAACCAATCCCGATAGCTATCGAGATTGATTTTCAGTTTGCAAAAATTTAAACATGCTCTTAGGAAAATCACTCGTTACTAATTATTTATAATAATCATATTTCACTATATTATTAATTATATTAAAATATTTATTAACTTAATAAACAGTGAATTATACTCGTGTTAGCCTGATTACCTGATTTCTCAATTACCTAATGTCGAAAGTCCGGCTGATTTAATTATCACACTTATAATCAAACAATATCAATTTTGTTCACGAATCTACAAATTCACTCACTTCGGCGTCGCTCCACAATGCTTCTAATTGGTAAAATTCGCGTGCTTCAGCACTAAATATATGTATGACCACATCAAAATAATCAATCAAAATCCAAGTAGCATTTTGTTGTCCTTCGACCTGACTGGGTAGTACCCCTGTTCGCTTTTTTACTTGTGTGAGAATGTTGTCAGCGATAGCTTTGACTTGTGTTGTAGAATCTCCATGACAAATAATGAATGTGTCAGTAGGTGCTTCGACCAATTTGGTCAGGTCAAGTTTCACCAAGTTTTCTCCTTTTTTTTCCTGAATACAATCAATGATGTTTTCAAGTAATTCTTTGGTATCAATTGACTTTGTAATGGTTTCTTTACCGTAATTCAAATTTTAGTCTTTATGTTTGTAAATGTGTTGCTGTATTAGTGCCTGTTATCTCTATTTTTTTAGGAAACGTTGTACAAGCGATAAAAATTCCAAGTTTTAGGGAACAAATTTCAAATAATGAATTGAAATTCGGAATTTGCAGTTCGGAATTTGATTAGTGAAAGAAATTAAATAAATTGTTCCATAATACGCCGTAATTTTTTCTTCTAAAGAATTCAAAAAATCGTTGCATAGCATCGCTACGGAACTATTTTTTGTGTTTTTTAGAGGGAAAAAGAACAAGTATAATGGGACAAATTATTTAATTTCTTTCACTTATTATTGAGCCAACTATAAAGTTATAAAATAAAAACGTCTTTGTCAGTGAATAACACTCTTTTTGTAGGAAAAGTTTTTTTAAACTTCGATACTTTGTTTTCGACCAACGAGTACGCTATTGATTTATTATCAAAAAGCAAACCAAGCGAGGGAACTGTCATATCGGCACATCATCAGACCGCAGGAAGGGGACAATATGGCAGTCGTTGGTATAGCGAAGGGGGCAAAGCTATCACTTTAAGTGTGATTTTGCGCCCTATTTTCTTGAATATTTCACAACAATTTGACCTCAATATTGCCGTTGCATTGGCGGTGTTTGATTTTGTATGTATAAATGCAACTGATGTTGACCTACATGTAAAGTGGCCCAACGATATTTATATTGGCAATAAAAAACTCGGTGGTATTTTGATTCAAAATTCTATTTCCAATAGAAAAATTGCTTCGTCTGTCGTTGGTATTGGTCTGAATGTCAATCAACTACATTTTTCACCAGAACTACCCAACCCTACCTCTCTCCTACTGGAAACGAAACACGAATTTGACACAAGAAAGCTTATTGAAGACCTTTGTTTGAGTCTCGAAGTGCGTTATCTTCAGCTCAAAGCAGGCAAAATCGAAGCCTTAAGAAATGATTATTATCAGATATTGTATAAGTTCCAAATTCCAACAAAATACGAACGGGCAGATGGTAGTCAATTTGTAGGCATAATCACGGGTATTTCTCCCGAAGGTCGCTTATGTGTGCAGAATGAACGTGGTGTGATAGAGGTATTTGGACTGAAAGAAATTAAAATTTTATTATAAAAAATATGGTTATTGAAATTTGCTGCGGGCATTTAGAATCTGCCCGTGCTGCTATAAATGCCGGTGCTGAACGCTTGGAATTGTGCAGCGCATTACCACTTGGTGGACTTACGCCGAGTCCTTCGTTTATCCGTCAGATTAAAGCGGAAAGCAATACGCCTTTGATGGTACTGATACGTCCGCGCGAAGGGCATTTTTATTATTCGCAGCAAGAGAAATATCAGTATTTAGCGGAAATAAACGCAAGTATAGCGGCTGGTGCGGATGGCTTGGTCGTCGGTGCTTTGACGGCTGAGGGTGGTATTGATTTACCTTTTTTGGAGGAAATTTTAGCTCATGCAAATGGCTTGCCCATTACTTTTCATCGTGCGTTTGACTTTGTAATTGAGCCGTTTGTGGCTTTGCAACAATTGATTGATTTAGAAATTGAACGTTTGCTTACTTCTGGTCAGCAAGGTAGTGCGTGGGCAGGCAGAGCCTTGATAAAATCATTGACCGAAGCTGCCTCTGACCAAATTATCGTCATGCCGGGTGCAGGTATTCACGCAGATAATGTACGCGAACTGACGACTTTTTGCGGCAGCAAAGAAGTACATTTATCGGCTAAAAAACTTATTTTCCAGACAGGAATGTCTGGGTTACGTCCATTTGATGTGGATTATTGGACGGCGGATGCGGAGATTATTAAGCACGTAACTCAGACATTCTTGTCTGGCGCATAGATGCGTTCTCCAGACAAGAATGTCCGGATTACGTTAGGTCAAACCCAATGTCTTTTCGATAGTTTTTCCCTTCAAAATCAATTACTTCTGCATTTTTATTGGAAAGTGCTAAGGCATCCACCATCGTATTTCCGTAAGAAGTAATGGCGATGACACGCCCACCGTTGGTGACGAGTTTGCCGTTTCCTTCCTTTGTTCCTGCATGAAATACGAGGCTATCTTGCACCTCCTCTGTGCCTGTTATTTGCTTGCCTTTCGCGTAGGCTTCGGGGTAGCCGCCGCTTACGAGCATCACGGCAGTGGTAGTGCGTGGGTCGTGTTTCATATTTTGAATATTGAGCGTACCATCGTGTACCGCATTGAGCAATTCGACCAGATCATTTTTGAGTCGCGGCAGTACGGCTTCGGTTTCGGGGTCGCCCATTCTGCAATTATATTCTATCACATACGGCTCACCTTTCACGGCTATCAAGCCGAAAAAGACAAAGCCTTTATAGTCCATTCTGCGTTTTTTAATGCCTTGTATCGTGGGTTTGATGATGCGTTCTTCTACTTTTTTCATCAGCACATCATCCACAAAAGGTACTGGCGAAACTGCGCCCATGCCGCCCGTATTTAGCCCCGTATCGCCTTCGCCAATGCGTTTATAATCCTTCGCCACGGGCAGCAGTGCGTAGTGTTCGCCATCGGTCAGTGCAAAGACTGAAAATTCGATGCCATCCAAAAATTCTTCGACCACTACCCTACTCCCTGCTTCACCAAATTTGCCGTCCAATATCTCGCGCAATGCCTGCGTAGCTTCTACTATGTCATTGATTATCAGTACACCTTTACCGGCTGCCAAACCATCTGCCTTCAGTACAATCGGTGTTTTTTGAGTCGCAATATACACGACACCATCTTCTGCATTCTCGTCGGTCACTTCGCAATATTTCGCCGTTGGAATCTCAAATTGCTCCATAAATTTCTTTGCAAATGCCTTGCTGCCTTCCAACTCTGCGCCCGCTTTCGAGGGTCCGATTACCTTAATGTGTTTTGTTTTTTTATTTTCTGCGAAAAAGTCATAAATGCCTTTTACCAGTGGTATTTCCGGTCCGACCACTATCATATCCACCTTATTTTTTAAGGCAAATTTTTTCATTCCTCCAAAATCATCTACCGCAATATCTACATTTACACCATGCTGTGCCGTACCTGCATTGCCCGGCGCAATGTATAATTGGCTACACAAGGGACTCTGCACCAATTTCCACGCAAAAGCATGTTCACGACCACCATTACCTATTAGTAAAATATTCATTTATTAAAATTACATTTATGAGCAGCAAAGATACGAAATTGAATGAATGAATGTTGAATTTTTAATGAATGAATCAGTATCAATGCTTAAATGTTGAAATGATGAAATGATGAAATAAATGTTTTTTGATTCGGTAATTTTTGTTTTTTGATTGAAAAATGATATTATTTTAATAAAATTCATATTATTTTGTGCGGTAAAATGACTGCGAATAATTCATTCATTCTTTCTTTCACTCAAAATTCATTCATTATCACTATCTCATTTCATCATTTCAACATATAAGCATTGTCACCTATGAAACCACCCTTTAAAGAGGAATTTCTCCACTACCTGTGGCGTATGAAAAAATTCTCACTCACCGACCTTTGTACTACGCAAGGCGAAACCATAGACCTTTATGATACAGGCACTTATAACACCGATGGCGGACCGGATTTCTCCAATGCACGACTGAAAATCGGCGATACAAAATGGGCGGGCAATGTAGAAATACATCTCCTTTCACACGATTGGCAATTGCACGGACATCAGAAAAATAAAGCCTATGATTCGGTAGTTTTGCATGTCGTTTATGAGGAAAACGCGCCTGCTTTTCGCACAACGGGCAAGGCGATCCCTTGTTTGGAATTGAAAGGACGATTTGATGAAGCACTCGTAGATAAGTATTTGCAACTCATTGATAATGAAGAAGTCATACCTTGCGCCCAACATTTATTAGATGTATCTACATTCACTAAAACAATGTGGCTCGAACGCTTAATCGTAGAGCGTTTGGAGCGAAAATCAGCGGATGTACGGGTGCAATTGGAAGCGCAGGGCAGCGATTGGGAGGAGGTTTTTTATCAATTTTTAGCGGCGAATTTTGGTGCAAAAATTAATGCTGAACCTTTTCGGCAAGTGGCGCATTCATTGCCCCAAAAAGTATTGGCAAAACATAGTGATAGTCAGCTTCAATTGGAGGCTTTGCTGTTTGGTCAGGCTGGTTTTTTGCAAGAAGATTTATCGGATGATTACCCACGCGAATTGCAGAAAGAATATCGTTTTTTACAAAAAAAATACCAACTCACACCGATACCGAAAGCGCGTTGGCAATTCCTGCGTTTGCGCCCTGCGAGTTTTCCGACCATACGCCTTGCACAGTTTGCTGCGCTGACTTTTCGTTTCAATCGTTTGTTTAGTCATTTACTTGAAGTACAGACAATTAAAGATGTAGAAGAATTGTTTGACGTACAAATGTCCGACTACTGGCAGACGCATTATACCTTCGATAAAGATTCTAAAAACATCAAGAAATCATTGGGTAAAAAGACCATTGAGTTGTTCATTATCAACACCATCGTCCCTTTTTTATTTTTGTACGGAAAAATACGCGACGATGAAGCCGCCACCAAAAAAGCCCTACAATTTATGGAAGCCCTTCCGTCAGAAAACAACCGCATCATACGCGATTGGGGCAGCCTTGATATACGCCCCAATTCTGCTTATGAAAGTCAAGCCCTTATTCAATTGAAAAATGAATATTGCAATAAGAAAAAGTGTTTGCAGTGTGCGATTGGTCATGCGATACTGAAGTAGGTCGGCGGTTGTTCCGTCCGCTGTCCGCCGTTGATACGCGAGTTGCTTCACATTAAGAGCAGGCAAACAACCAAACTTTCCGCCCTAAAGTTTGACATTAAATCTAATACCGACTACCTTTGCAGCAAAATTAACATTTAATAAATAGTTTAATAAAACGGTTCACGGTTTTGGTTAATTATTAATCATTTACCGTCAATCATTAATCAATAAAAATGTCAGATCACGGCGACCAAAATTATGGCGAAAAAGGCATGACTTTGCTTTTTGTCATTCTTACTTTCTTTTTTATTCTCTCGGTTATTTTGTACGTCTATTACTATAATTTCCGTCTCGAATTTTAATTGTTTAACCACTAAGCGCACTAAGAACACTAAGGTCGAACCAATTCAGAGAACACTAAGAATGTATTAACTAATTGATAATGAATTTTTTATGAGATCTTAGTTTACTTGCGCATTAATTCGACCTTAGTGTCTTTAGTGAACTTAGTGGTTCAATAACAATGAAAAATTATCTTACACGCAGACGGCTCATCTGGATTGGATTGGGTTTACTGACGATGCTAATTCGTTGGGTAGCAGGTTTTTATCCACAAGCGGTTGAAAACCTCTATGCTCGTGGCATCTATCAGGGCGTCCGTTGGATATTTGACCATACGCTGACGATTACGCCTGTGCCGCTATTGTACATACTGTTTGTTTTGTTGGTGGCGTGGCTCGTTTGGGCTGTCGTTCGATTTTTTCGGAACAAACAGCCTTTGGGCAAAAAAGGCTGGAATACGGTCTTTTCTCTCTTGGCTTTTTCGGGTGGTTTTATTTTCTTTTTTACGTGGCTTTGGGGCTTCAATTACATTCGTGTGCCTATTGAGCAGCAACTCAATTTTAAGTCCGAACCGCTTGGTTTGCAGGAGATTAAAACGAAATTTGACGAATATATTGTTTTATTAGATTCGCTACGCGAAAATATTCCTAATGCAGATACGGCGGCATTGAGCGCAGATTTTTTGCCCGAAAACCTCGAAAACACCATGCGCGAACTCCTCACCGCCACACTCACGGAACTCGATTATCCAACGACGGGCAGGGTGCGCGGACGGCTTATTTACCCAAAGGGCATTCTAATTCGGAACAGCGCATCGGGTATTTATATTCCTTTTATTGGAGAGGGAAATATTGACGGTGGTTTGCATCATTTGTCGATTCCATTTACCATAGCGCATGAAATGGCGCACGGCTACGGTCACGGCGACGAAGGAACGTGCAATTTTCTCGCCTACCTTGCTTGCCAGCGTGCGCAAGACCCGTACATCCGCTATGCAGGCACGTACTCGTATTGGCGGTACCTCCGCAGCGCACTCCGCAATCTCGATAATGAAACTTACCAAACACTCGAAACCCAACTCCCGACAGGCATCCGCAATGATCTCGAAGCACTCAAATATAGTTGGACACTCTACCCGCAAGCCCTTCCAAAGTTCCGCGATTGGCTCTATGACCGCTTTCTGAAATCACAAGGCATTGCCGAAGGCACAAAAAGCTACAGTAAAGTCGTCATGATGGTCGAAGCTTTTAACCGTAAACGATAGACGGCTGACGGACGCTTCGCTTGACGGCAAACAGTAAGCTATAGACTACGTGTATATAACAAATTGCACAAAATAGCGATTAGGGCGTGTCCCCCTCCTTATCAGTCGGGGGTCGGGCTATCCGGCACTCTCTCCACTCCGCTATCGCTCCATTTCGTTCAAACAACACCTCCTATCCCTCACGCAAGAAACACAAAAAGTGCAATCTGTTATATATAATAAGAACGACGCAAAAATAAATTCAGATTTTGACTTGTTCTTTTTTCTTTATACTTCACCAAATTTTCCTTAAATACAGCGAGTATTCACGTCAAATTTGGTTCGTCTAAAAAAAAATAACGACGCGAAGAATGTACATTTATTTAATTCCTGATACTTAGTACCGTGTTTCAAAAGTTTATTTATATTTTTGATTAATAGAATTAACCTCAGAATAACGGCGATTTAGTTTTTTTCGAGCGTTTTGCCGACTAAACTGCCAATTGATTTTGATTCCTTTTTCAGAACGTTCTTTGAAATAAGCATTCACTTGTTTTGACAGTTCCCCAATAGAGGGAATTCTACGATTTAAACATTGCCTTGAAAGTGCTGAAAATTCGATTTCAATCATATTTAACCATGATGCACTTTTAGGCGTAAAAACAAATTCAAATTTGTCGGCTAAAGCTGCGGCTTTTTCGGCATCAAAAAACTCGTAAAAAGCACTTGGGTCATGAGTGTTCAAATTGTCCAAAACAACGGTTATTTTGATAGCATCAGGATAAAGTTCTGCGACTCTACTCATAAATTCAGCGAATTCTTTTTTGCGCCTTTTACGACGTACACGACCAAATCTTTTACCTGTTTTAGGCTCTATCATCGCAAGCACCGAGCAAGAACCGTGTTTGGTATAAGCATAGTTCTCTTTAGCTACCTGTCCGGACTTCATTTGTAAGCCTTCAATAGTGTCACCAATTAAAAAACAAGGTCTTTCATCGTAGCAAATCACAGGCTTTAGCGGATTATAAGGCAGTAAATATATACGAAGAATGACTTCCATTCTTGCGATAAAACGCGAGGTCAATTTTCGGATACACCATTGTTTTTTTCGATGAGGCTGCAATTCGTTTTTTTTAAAATACGCCCTACTTCACTATAAGAAATATCAGGTAGAATTTCTAAAGTCACTATGCGGTCAGCTAGTAAACGAAGCGACCAACGAGCATACCCCTCGGGAGGTTCGCTGCAAGCAAGAGCAGTAACTTTTGCACGGTCTTCTCCGTCAAATTCAACCGGACGACCACTACGAGATTTATCCTGTAAAAATTTGAGACCTTCTGCCTTATATTTTTTCCCCCAATTGTGGACGGCAGGATAGCTCATCCCTAAAGTCTGATGAACTTCAACTATTGTTTTTCCGGAGTCCAACATTTGCAGACCTAGTGCTCGCTTTTGTACCCGAACTTTCTGGCTGCCTTTTGATAAAAAATCCGCTAAGAAATTTTTATCGGCTTCTGTCAAGTTAACGTGTTGCTTTTTCATAATATGTCCTCTTTTGAACGCAAAGATAAATATAAATAAACTTTTGAAACACGGTACTAAGTATCAGGAACAAAATAAATGTATATTCTCGACTTGTTCTTTCTTCTTTATACTTCACCAAATTTTCCTTAAATACAGTGAGTATTCGCGTCAAATTTGGTTCGTCTAAAAAAAAAATAACGACGCGAAGAATGTACATTTATTTAATTCCTGATACTAAAAGTGTTAATTTTGAGATAAAATGGCAGATGAATCAGCACATATTTTTATTTTTGCGAAATAATGTTTTAATTTGTAATAAGAGACGATTTTCTTAGCTTTGCATCCCTAAAAAAATAAACGATATTCACAGTACACGTTCAAAAAAAACAATAGATTCTTTGACAATTTTTGCAAAAAAATATTTTTCTTCCTCCAATGTGCCTTTAGCCCATTGTTTATCAGCAAATTACCACAATGGGCTAAAGCCACATTGGAAGAAAATGCAAAAATTGTCAAAAATCTAAACAATAGATTAAGACGATGATAAATATAAGGATTCTTCAATTGGTAGCTATGTTCATGTTAGCTTTTGCTTCTGCATTTGGTCAGACTAAATCTAGTGCACCGCTTGATGAGGGGACGATTAAGAGCAAATTTGAATATTTGATTAACGAATCAGAGCGATTCAAGGAGTTTCAGGTCGTCAATCGCCGTTGGGTGCGCAAGATACGCGACCACGTAGCCGATAGCCTCAGTACAGTACGCGCCGAATTGGAGCAAAAGAAAAACACCATCTCCACACAGCAAAAAGAGGTCGATGCGCTTAAAGCCGAACTTGCCGGAACGAACGAAAATCTCATAACAGTAACTAATGACCGCGATAGCATCAAATTTTTTGGTGTCAATGTCGGAAAAAATACCTATAAAAGTATCATGTGGGGCATTGTGGCTTGCTTGGCACTCTTGTCAGCTGTCCTATTCTTGAGCTTCAAACGTAGTCATAACGTCACTTCCAATACGCAAATCGCACTCAAACGTACTCAAGACGAGTTTGACTCTTTCCGCGAACGTACCCTCAAAAAAGAACAGAAAATTATGCGCCGCCTTCAAGACGAACTCAATAAAAATGCGACGTGAGAACGTGTTGACGAGTTAATGTGTTGACGAATTGTTGATCTGACGAATTGATGTAAATTCAACAACACAACAACTCATCAATTCGTCAACACAACAACTCACTTCTCCCTCCATTTTTTCAGTAGACTTTCATTGGCAGTGAGGCTGCCAATGACGTAGCTTTTAGAGGCTTGGATGGCGCGAGATTCGTTGAGTTTTTCGCGTTTTACACCAGACCTGTCGATGTAATCCGAATGAACAAAATACATCTCCTCCCCTTCTCGTACCACAAATCCTACATGATAATCTAATCCCAAAACACATATTTCCTGCTCGCCGCGACGTGCGAGGTAATCATTCAATTTTTCAAGCGAAGGGAACACGAAGAAAATAATCTACCCGAATTGACACAGCTATTTTTTCTATGTGTTTTCTCAAATTTGACGTGAATACTCACTGTATTTAAGGAAAATTTGAGGAGACACATAGGAAAAATAGCAATTCAAACGGGTAGATTATTTTTTTCGTATTCCCTAAGCATAGCGTTTTATGCTGCTCGGTTCGCAGAGTTTTTCGGCGATGACGGAGGCGGCTTGTTGTGCCAATTTGTAGCGTTGGAGCTGCACGCCCATATCGCGCAAAGTGGTGGTAACGAAGTATCCGCAAGCAATTTCGCCTTTTCGTGGTGTGTCCGTATGTCCGTTGAAATCCCAGGGAGTTTGCATCCAATATTCAAAGATAGAATCGTTGAGCATCTCGAAAAAATAGTCGTGGGCTGCGGTAGGATTCGCAGCCAATTCCTTTTTTTCGCGGCTGATTTTTTCTTGTAATAATGCGTAGTCGCGTATGTGCGCCAGCGTGTCAAATTGAGGTTTGAAAATATTGGGGACGATATTCGACGTAGGGGCTTGTTCATTCACGCAGGCTGTGAGGGTGAACATTAAGACGTGTAATAGACTTTATTTAGAAAAATTTTGTATGCAGCTAACTTTGTCTTTTTCCGATACCCTTCACCTATTTTTCGCCCCGTACCGTAGGGTATGCGGCTCAAAATAAGGCTCGATTATCGAAAAAATACAAAAGTTCCATGCATACAAAATATTCCTAAATAAAGTATAATAAAGGTGTGATTTTTTTCATAGTATCGTCGTACAGGCAAATTTATTCGAGCTGTGCGATTGAAATTACGCAATTCAAAAGGTACGTTAGTACCGACCCTGTTTGTAGCAAAATAGTTCCCAAAACCTTCAAAGGTACGTAGTACCGACACCGTTTGTACGTAATAACGGTGTCGTACTACGTACCTTAATCGGTTGTTGCTTAGATTTTACTACAAACGGGGTCAATGCTAACGCATCTTGACGAAATTTACCCTTGATTAATTTCAATCGTACAGGCGAATTTATTCGCCATGTCACGCTATATTTTAACTGGCGATTAAAATCGCCGTTACGAGTCATTACGAAGATACAAAAAACTGATTATCAATTATTTAATTAACAACACGATAGCATACTTTAACGATTCATAAAGTTTTTTCTCAAAAAAAAATACCTACCACACACCACATTTAAATGAAGCTGCATCTGTTTGGGTGTATAAAGTTTATTGAGTTTATGAAGTTTATTAGGTTTATGAGTGATTGAATTTCGCACAGCGAAATCATACGAACTTTATAAACTAAATAAACCTAATCAACCCTATGAACTAAAAACTAAATTACGAATGCGCATCCGTAGTATTTTTTCAAATTCAACCTCAAGCTCAAGCTCAACCACAAATTTGAATGATACATTTGGCGTCGCCAAATCAATGTTATAAAATAGAATTTGCATAGCAAATTCTCGAAATTTGAAGTTGAGATTGCGATTGAATTTGAAGTTGAGGTTTAAACTTATTCTTAAACTTAAACTTAACCATGTTAGAAATTACCGGAATCAAATTTATGTGGTGTCTGCTGGGCATTGGAGTGGTGCTGATAGGCATTATCGCGGCGATACGAAGGCAGATGACACGTACAGGTGAGCAACTCGCGCAGTCGGATGCACCGTCTACATCTCGCCGACAACACAGGGAAATGAACGTATTTAGACACACACCAACTTTTTTTAGGTTTGGAATGGTGCTGTCGCTTTTGTTGGTCATTTTTGCTTTTAATTGGACGACTTACGAACGTGAGCTGTATATACCAACGATAGAGGAAAATTGGGAGGATGACATTGAAACAACACCTCGCGCTCCCGAACCACCGCCTCCCCCTCCCCCGCCTCCGCCTGAAATCGTGGAGGTAGAACCCGAGGAAGTTGAGGAAGAGGTGATTTTTGAAGACCAGACGATGGATGTGACGGAAATAATGGAAGTCTCCGAACTACCAAAACCA
>Ga0209595_100265_pt1 | contig 18373 bp, 7 predicted proteins | sample Porto_4metaG_FD_187427 | JGI IMG/M metagenome (GOLD analysis project Ga0209595, IMG submission 187427) | Marine algal microbial communities from Porto, Portugal - Porto_4 metaG (SPAdes) (version 2) | ecosystem: Host-associated > Algae > Red algae > Unclassified | place: Portugal: Porto | collected...
GTAATTCCTTTTTGGATAAATAATTGATTAAGGGATTTATTTAAATTAATAACTTTCGATAAATATAATGGCGACCAATGATTGATAAATGTATCAATTACTTAGTCATACTATTTGGTCCATTATATTGATAGTTCTCAGTCTAACTGTTTAATTTTCAAATGGTATTTACTTAGGTAGCAACACTGTATCAATCACGTATATAGCATTGTTTGCTTGTATATCAGTTATTGCGACTTTTAAGACAAAATGGTGGTACTTGACTACTTTTGAATTCATATCTCAATAGTCTCAACATAAATAGAAACTTATACAGATAAAGCTCTAAAGTCTAAAACAGCCATTGTTTGATAATGAAATCATCACAAACAATGGCTGCTTAGTCTTATAATAAATACAGTTGATATGCCTCAGTTAATACTTATTTAGGCAACAATACTCTATCGATTACATGGACGACACCATTATTGGCAGCGATGTCAGTCTTCACGATGTTTGTTGTGCGACCGTTTTCATCCATTAGTTTGCCTTCTTTGGTCACCATTAGCGTGTCTTTGCTAGCAGTCATTACGTTACCAGGCTTCACATCTTTGGCATACATAGCCATATCACCAGCGACTACGTGATAACCCAATACTTTGGTTAATAATGGCTTATTGGCAAATAACTGTGCTTTGGTCATACCTGTTTCTTGCAATGCTTGCATAAAGGCAGCATTGGTTGGAGCAAATACCGTATAGTGAGCATTAGGATCAGACAACATATCGGCTAGGCCTGCTGCTTGTACCGCTTCTACCAATACTGAAAAATCAGGGTTGCTTTGGGCAATTTGTACAACATTCATCTTAGCCATACTCTGACTGTGCATCGGTGCTTTCATATCACCTGTCTTCGCTGGCATCATATTATTACAAGCACTTAGACCTGCAATTGAGATAGCCAATGTACCGATGGTGGCAATTTTAGTAAGTTTCATAACATTTTCCTTAATGATTTGGATTTTTTTAACGTTGGTATGGTTTCAACTATGATATTACTGTCTTACAGATCATCCTGCCTGCTAATGCTATTTGCTCACCATACTGTACTGCTAACACTAATACTCTTAGTACCAGTTATTGTTAATAAATGAGCCTATATTTATAAGTAGGACTTACTAAGACCTTGTATTTCTGAAATTAAATTAACATGTAAGCAATCTTTATCAACCTGCCTTTGCGCAATTTTTTGTGGTACGGGTGTAAATTCTGTCTGACTTCTGAGCATTCCCGTTGGCTTTCATTTACAAAAGAAAAGCTTTATGTAAGCCCTTAGCGAAATGATATTCATTTGTGCGTATCTGCTTTATGAAATAGACTCTGATGTCTTACTCTGTTACTTAGCTCTCCTCTTATTTATCTATTGCCAAAGAGGAATATGCAGTATCCCTATGTAGCAAACTTTTCATGCTAAAATAATGCAAATTTGCGGTCCTCTTCGTGAGACTCTGCACGCTACTGGTTTGTTATTCCTCCTTTTTTTAATAATTACGATATAAGCAGCACACCTATGATTCCAACGACGACCTCACCAAACGATTCTCATACCGATACCGCCTCTAGTTCCTCATCCGCTAATGACTTTATATTAACGCCACCTACTGTATTTCCGTTTAAAGAGCAGCAGCTAACCGCCCGTGCCCGTATCACTGAGCAGATGGCATCACGCATTTTGATGTTAGACGGTGCGATGGGTACGCAGATTCAAACCTATAAACTAGAAGAAGCGGATTATCGTGGTGAGCGTTTTGCTGATATCGACCAAGATGTACGCGGCAATAACGATCTGCTAGTACTGACTCAGCCGCACATGATTAAAGACATTCATCACGATCATCTGCTGGCGGGCGCTGATATCATCGAGACCAATACCTTTAACGGTACGCGTCTGTCGATGGCTGACTATGACATGCAGTACCTAGTGCCAGAACTAAATAGGACAGCGGCCAAGATTGCTCGAGAAGCAGCAGATGAATTCACCGCAAAAACGCCTGATAAACCGCGCTTCGTTGCGGGTGTTGTTGGCCCGACTTCACGCACGTGCTCACTATCGCCTGATGTCAATGATCCTGCGTTTCGTAATATTACCTTTGATGAGTTGGTACTCAACTACCGTGAAGCGACCTTATGCCTGATAGAGGGCGGCGTCGATATCATCTTGATTGAGACGATCTTTGATACGCTAAATGCCAAAGCGGCGATATTTGCGATCACTGGTGTATTCGACGATATTGGCTTTGAGTTACCAATTATGATTTCGGGTACGATTACTGATGCGTCAGGTCGCACGCTGTCTGGTCAAACGGCTGAGGCGTTTTATAACTCTATCCGCCACGCCAAGCCTCTATCTGTTGGCTTTAACTGTGCGCTAGGTGCTGATGCGCTGCGTCCACATATTCAGACATTGTCAAACATCGCTGATACCTTTGTCTCTGCGCATCCAAACGCTGGTCTGCCCAATGAGTTTGGTGAATATGATGAAACCGCTGAAGAAACGGCTGCCCTACTCGAAGGTTTTGCCAAAGCAGGTATCCTAAATATCGTGGGCGGCTGCTGTGGTACGACGCCTGAGCATATCCGTCAAATTGCTAAAGTCGTGGCGAATTATCCACCGCGTGTTATTCCTGAGATAGCGCCTGCCTGCCGACTATCAGGTCTAGAGCCATTTACCATCAATTCTGATAGCTTGTTTGTCAATGTCGGTGAGCGTACCAACGTCACAGGCTCCAAAAAATTCCTACGCTTGATTAAAACCGAAGCCTATACCGAAGCACTCGATGTCGCGCGCGATCAGGTCGAAGGCGGCGCGCAGATCGTCGATATCAATATGGATGAAGGCATGCTCGACTCCAAGCAGGCAATGATTCACTTCGTCAACTTGGTCTCAGGCGAGCCAGACATTAGCCGTGTACCATTGATGATCGACTCATCTAAATGGGACATTATCGAAGAAGGTCTTAAACGTACGCAGGGTAAATCGGTCGTCAACTCTATCTCATTAAAAGAAGGTCATGCTGAGTTCGTTGAACGTGCCAAATTATGCATGCGTTATGGTGCTGCGATTATCGTTATGGCATTTGATGAAGACGGACAGGCTGACACTTACGAGCGCAAGATTGAAATATCTAAACGCAGCTATGACGTACTCGTCAACGAAGTGGGTTTCCCATCAGAAGACATTATCTTCGACCCCAATATCTTTGCCGTCGCCACGGGTATCACTGAGCATAACAACTATGGTGCGGATTTCATCAACGCTACCAAATGGATTACTGATAACTTACCAAACGCTATGGTATCGGGCGGTGTGTCTAACGTCTCATTTAGTTTCCGTGGTAACCCGATTCGTGAAGCCATCAACTCTGTCTTCCTATTTCATGCGATTAAAAACGGTCTGACAATGGGTATCGTCAACCCAGCCATGCTTGAGTTATACGATGACATTCCAAAGGAAGCCCGTGACGCGATCGAAGATGTCATGCTCAATCGCAACCAAGGCGAAACAGGGCAAGACGCAACTGAACGCCTAATGACAGCGGCTGAAAACTATCAAGATGGTGGCAAGAAAAAAGAAAGCACGGTCGATATGAGCTGGCGTGAAGGTACGGTAGAAGAACGTATCGCCCACGCCCTCGTCAAAGGCGTAACGACATTTATCGAAGAAGATACCAAAGAAGCGTGGGAGAAATACCCCAAGCCGCTAGAAGTCATCGAAGGCCCACTCATGGACGGTATGAATATCGTCGGTGATTTATTCGGTGCCGGTAAAATGTTCCTCCCGCAAGTCGTGAAATCAGCGCGCGTGATGAAGCAATCAGTCGCTTGGTTGAATCCGTACATCGAAGCCGAAAAAGTCGAAGGCGAAACCAAAGGTAAAATCCTGATGGCGACGGTCAAAGGCGATGTGCATGATATTGGTAAAAATATCGTGGGTGTGGTGCTGGGCTGTAATGGTTACGATATTATTGACTTGGGCGTGATGGTACCTTGTGAAAAAATTCTCGATACCGCTATCGCCGAAAAAGTCGATATCATCGGACTGTCTGGCTTGATTACCCCAAGTCTCGATGAAATGGTGTACGTGGCCAAGCAAATGCAAGAGCGCGGCATGACGCTACCACTCATGATCGGCGGTGCAACGACTTCTAAAGCGCATACTGCGGTCAAAGTGGAGCCACAATATCAAAACGATGGCGTGATCTACGTCACAGATGCCTCGCGCTCGGTCGGCGTGGTCACTAAGCTGCTATCAAAAGAGCATCGTCAAGCGCTGATCGATGAGACACGCGAAGATTATGCCAAGGTGCGTGAGCGTCTGGCCAAGCGTCAGCCAAAAGCTGCCAAGGTATCGTATGCTGAGTCGATTAAAATTGGTTTTAAATCTGACTGGGACAACTATATACCACCAGTGCCTAATAAGTTAGGCCAAGTGATATTGGATGATTACCCTATCACCAACCTACTGCCTTATATTGACTGGACGCCATTCTTTATCTCTTGGGGTCTGACAGGTAAATACCCAAAGATATTGCAAGATGATGTAGTCGGCGAAGCGGCACGAGATTTATTTGATAATGCCAATGAGCTAATGCAAAAAATGATCGATGAGAAATCACTCGTGGCCAAAGGTGTCTTTAAACTAATGCCAGCGCGCCGTACTGGTGCCGATACGGTCACAGTCTATGACAATGCGCCTGCTGATGGTGGCAAACCGACCTATCAGTTTGAGCACTTACGTCAGCAAAGCAACCGTTCACAAGAGGGGGCCAGTGGCAAGCCAAACTTTAGCTTGGCAGACTTTATCTCGCCATCAGAGACACATACCGATCACTTAGGCGGCTTTACCGTCTCTATCGTCGGTACAGAGGCACTGGCTGAGCAATATAAAGCAGCAGGCGATGACTATAATGCCATCATGGTACAAGCACTGTCTGACCGTTTAGCTGAAGCATTCGCTGAGCATCTGCATGAACTCATCCGTAAAGAGTACTGGGGCTATCAACCGACTGAGTCACTCACTAATGATGAGATGATCAAAGAAAAATACGTGGGTATCCGTCCTGCACCTGGCTACCCTGCCTGTCCTGAGCATACCGAAAAAGGCAAATTGTTTGATTGGCTGGGTACGGTAGATGCTATCGGTACGACACTAACTGAAAGCTATGCAATGTGGCCTGCCTCGTCGGTCAGCGGATTCTATTACTCGCATCCGGATAGTGAATACTTCAACGTCGGTAAAATCAGCCGTGACCAGTTAGAGAGTTATGCTGAGCGTAAAGGCTGGGATATGAAGACTGCTGAGAAGTGGTTAAATCCGAATTTGTAGTGAATTTAACCATTCAACTATAGAAATCTAATAGTTGTTTTTTGGCTTACTCATTTAATATGGGTAAGCCATTTTTTATAGCGTTTTCTTTTGCCTACCATCAGCAAACTTATCGCTACGTTCATAGCAAAATACTTTCATCATTTGCTAACAATAACCATGCTAGATTATTGTCTATTCTATTATTTTTATCTTTGTGAGATAGGCTATGAATCAGATTGCATTACTTTCTAGTTGGATTGGCAAAACCTTTGCAATCTGGGCATTGGTCAGTGCTGTTTTGGGATTTATTTTTCCTGAATTTTTTGCCTCGTTGGCTTTTTTAATCGTTCCCATACTTGGCATCATTATGTTTGGGATGGGCATGACGCTCAAAACGGAAGATTTTCTGGAAATTATCAAACGCCCCAAACCTGTATTGGTAGGCCTATTAGCGCAGTTTACGCTCATGCCACTCATTGCTTACCTATTAACGGTAATTTTCAACCTCGATCCTTTAATAGCAGTCGGTGTTATCTTGGTTGGTTGTTGTCCTGGCGGTACTTCTAGTAACGTGATTACGTTCTTAGCCAAAGGTGATGTGGCTTTGAGTGTGGCTATTACTTCTATCTCTACCCTACTTGCGCCTTTTCTGACCCCTATTCTGCTCAGTGTTTTTGCAGGGCAGCTGATTGATATCGATTTGGCCAGTATGATGATAACCATTACGAAAATCGTCATCTTGCCCATATTACTGGGTGTTATCTTTCATAAATTTTTGGGTAAAAAGATCGAGTTCGTCACCGAGGTATTACCGATGGTGTCGGTATTGGGTATTTCTATCATCATAGCGGCAGTGGTTGCCGTGTCTAAAGCAACTATTCTAGATAGCGGTGCTATCGTCTTTATCGTGGTTGCCTTACACAATATGACGGGTTATACCTTGGGATATGTAATCGCTCGCTTGTCTGGCTTTACGGAAAAACAACGCCGCGCGATTATGATAGAAGTGGGCATGCAAAACTCTGGTCTGGGCGCTGCCCTTGCGGCAACTTATTTCAATCCTGTCGCTGCCTTACCTAGTGCAATATTTAGTGTATGGCATAACTTTAGTGGCGCACTGGTTGCGAATATATTTGCTAAGAGAGATGCTAAATAAGTAATAGTTTTATGGCTTGCGGCTTGGTTATAGGTGCTTTAATTTTTAGTAAGAAGAATGGCGAGAAATGGTTAAATCCGAATTTGTAGAGATGGTTTTAGCTAAGGCTTCTTAGAAAAATATTTGAGGTGAGATTGATTGCTTAAGTAACCAATCTCGCTTTTGCTTGTATCTGCTTATACACTTCAAACAACTGTGTTTGACCGTAACATTTCTTCTCTTCTGCTAACCATTGTAGTTTGACACTGACCGTTGACCATACTCACTAAAAATCTACTTAGCTGAATTTCTGGCGGCAGAATTCAGTAAGATTAGAAATCACCTACTCTTCTGCAGCGCAGTAAATTGAAGTAATTCCTGTATTTGGTGTAATTTAGGGTTATATATAAACTCATTATCAAAGTAATTTTCTACGCGGTTATACATAAACAGATCACCTATTACTAATGAATTAAACTGATTGCCATTCAGTTTTTGTTGCTCTAAATCTTTCAATAAGCTTTCTGGCAAGTCGCTCATCACGAAATCAGATATTACTAATACATCTGATTTTTCATATTTTTCAGTTTCTAATAGTTTTATCGCATAACGAAGTGCTGGAGCAACATCCGTACCCCCATGAAATGATTGACTAAGGAAACCTGTTAATTCAGCTATACCTGTTGCATCAGTTACTTCAAACGTTTCTATATTAGTAGAAAAATTAATAACAAAACATGGTCTATTTTGATTTTTAGCTTTAATCCCCAAGAAAAGAGTAACTGCTTTTGCAATGCTTTCTGGTGTACCTTGCATGGAACCACTTGTATCAACGCATAGTATCATCGGACCTAGCTTTTCTTCTGTCTCTTTTTCTACTTCAACAGTTATTTCTACTTCTGTATTTTGATATGTCAGCCCTTGTAACTCAAAGCAAAGCAATTTCGCTTCTAGATACTTTAAATCAAAAAGAATTGCTGTATCTGGGTCTGACATTAAAGCAAGTTCAGACGGTAGTGCATGCTCTAAATCTTTGGCTAAACGTAAACCAATAATCTCTCCTTTCGAATTGGTATCGACGATTGGTGTTTGTAACTCGATAGTTTGCTGTACACGCTCTATTTCACTTGTGTGTTCTATTTGGCGCATTTTACCCAATAAGTCCGCTATTTTCTTAACGCCCTCATCATTTTGTAAGTAATTTAACCAACGCTTGAGAACATCAATATTCTGCTTACTTAAGCTACCTAAACTGTCATCAAACCAAACACCTAGTTCAAATCCGAACTCACATAGGTTTTGGTCCAGCTGTTTTATTAACTCCATCCATTCAATTAGCTGCTCTAAAAACTGGTCGCGTCGTGATTGCAACTCTTCTAATTGCCAACGTGCTTGGGCGACATCCAGATGCTTTTGCCATTCATGTAGCAAAAGTTGAAAGTGCGGCTTTTTGTCACTTGTTTGCTTTGAGGTGTCTTTGTTCTCTTTTAAAGCTTTCTTCCAATAAGATAAGTTTGCAGGAACACCAACCTCTGAGCAGAAACTTAGATACTCTTCGACAGCTTTCGGGTTCAATTCATTTGAGTCTTTGGTATAACAGTCAAGCCACTGGGTTAATTTACTCTGATGCTCAGAAAATATATCTTGTTGTAAGATTTCTAATTTAGTTCTACATTGCCAATCCTTTATTTGGGCAGTGACTTGTTGGGATATATCATTTTGACTATATAAATACTCATAATTTCTTTTGATAGCTTCTTCAATGATATTTTTACCGTAGATTGAGAAGTCTAGCGACATAACGCCTCCAGACGCTCACAGTCTGCAATTCGTAACTTAAGCTGCTCTACCTGTTTCGTTATCCCTGTTATAGCCATACCCATTTCTTCTTCCGTCACAAAAGGACTAGCAAGATGTTTCTTATATTTAATAGACTTTTCTTCGACTTGCTTTAGAACTTCGGTTAGTTCTTGGCGGATATCTTTTACAGACTCTGCTAATGAGATAATAAGTCTTTCGTTTATATCTTTCTTTTTATCTCCTTTATTAAATAAAACCTTCGGTTGATACTGTACGTCCTCATAATAACTATTTCTATATGAAATCTTACAAGTTCCTTGTTTATCAAAATTATAAGAAATCTCTTTAATTTCATTGCCTGCCTTATCTATCGGATGAAAATCTTTATTATTTTTAAAGTGTGCATAAGGTATGTATATTTTTTTTCTGTGACCCTGGCCTCCTCCATAGCTTCTCTTGAAGTTCGCATTAATTTCAAAATAATTTTTGCCATGTTTGAGTTGTACAACATCATAAATATCTTTAGAGTGATAAAGCTCCTTATTTACCTCACTATCTAGCGTCTCTTTCTCTTTATCGAGTTTGGCTAGATTAATGTCAGTATCAAATCCACAACTTTCAATTGCATTTGTCACAATGTCTTGTACCGCTTCTCGATTATCTGTGGTTGTCCATAAACAGTATTTGAGTAATATCGCATCGCTATGGTTTGTCTCAGTACGACCATTACAAAAAGCGGAAGCTTTGAGTAATATTGCGGCTCGTTGCCAACGGCGATCAGATATATAAACGTCTAACTTTTTTGACTGCGAAATTAGCTGTTGCCGTATGTATTTGATCACCAACAAGGTATCATCGCTTAACGTCACTGACTGTAGGCTATTGCGCCACTCCTTTACTTCATTATAATTAATGATTAACTCAGGACTAATAGTTGGACTTTCAGAACTGGGCCTGCTGTTTATTAGATGATTAAAATTACTCTCTTGTTCGATAGGTGGTACAAATAACCGAATCACAAAACGATCATAAAGTGCTTCTAACCCTTGGTTTGGTGGTGGTACTTCATTAGAGGCAGCAATCAAAGACTTCAATGGTACTTTGATGACTTCTTTACCATTTCTGAAAGTATGTTCATTAATAATAGTCAATAAATTATTCAAAATTGCTGGACTAGATTTCCAAATCTCATCTAAAAATGCGAAATCTGCAGTTGGTAAGTAATCGTCAATTTGGCGAATATAACGATCTTCTTTTAACTCTTTGATAGACACAGGACCAAATATCTCTTCTGGCGTACTAAAACGATTCATTAAGTATTCAAAATATTTAGGAGACTCAAAAGCAGCTGTTAATCTTCTTGATATTAGACTTTTTGCTGTGCCAGGTGGACCTAATAAAAAAGTGTTGTTTCCTGTAATAGCACCTAGCAAAGCAATTGCCATGGTTTGATTACGCTCGTACATATCAGCAGTTAACTCTTCCAATAGCTTTGATATACGTGCTTGAATATTTAAATTTACATCGTTTAGTTTTTGAGTCTTATTCGCCATATTTATTCAATGTCCCATTGATTGTATTAAAAGTTATTTAAGTTTTTAGCTGCTATATGGTCACAACTGAATTATAAGTGGTTCTCAAATGAGAGTTAAGTACATCATTAATGCAACTGAAATACCGATAGATAATAATAAGCGTGCTAGTAATTTAGTAAAATAGAAACGTTAAGTAGGGCTTGCTTTAACTTTAGCACCTATCAATCTAGCTATCCTATGTTCTGATTCTTCCTACCCCGCCGACACCGATCAGAACAATAAATCACCTGCTCCCAATCTTTTTCCCACTTCTTACGCCACGTAAACGGGCACTGGCAGACGGGGCAGGTTTTTTGTGGTAAATTTACTTTTTTGTGTGCCATCATCTGCCCCCTTGTGCCGTATATCTAATATCTATGGTTAATTATTACTGCCTATTTATCTTCTTTTTGATGATCTAGCCCTTCATATTTTTTGACACGGCGGCATTGGTCTGAGCAATAGACCATGCTCTCCCAGTTTTTATCCAGCTTTTTAGTCCAGCTAAACTCACGCTCGCAGATGGGGCAAAGTTTTTTGCGGACGTTCTTCTTTTTGTGCGCCATAATTTTCTCATTGGTTTGATATAGTCGATTCACTACCATCGGATACGGTGTCAGTCTTGCTTGAACTACTGTTTGTAGCACGCTTACTCGCCGTCATTGTACCCAAAGTAGCTGTTGCGGACTATATTACCACTGTCTCTTAATCATAAGCCCTATTTATAGTGCTATTCATAGATGCTAATCATCGCCATTGCTCATAAGCGTTAATAATTAATCATTAGTTGTTAATCAGTAGTGACTAATCGTCAGCTATTAATCAGTAGTGATTAATCATAATCATCAAAGATTTTATTAAGTCGATTTAGACTATTAACGATTAGCTTGCCTGATTGATCAGTACTGGTATCAATCGCCAGCTTCTCATCCATCCGCATCGTTAGTGGCTCTAACGCTTGCTTGAGGGCAGTTGCCATCAGTGCAGTCTGCCGATGGACGTCAGTCGTATCAATATCTGCCGCTTGATTCTCATCACTCTTAGCTAGGGTCTCAGTTAAACTATTAGATAGGCTATCCGCCATTTTTTGCGCCAGTTGTTCAACGGCATTGACCAGCTGCACCATCAGTGCTTTTTGTACGTCTTGGTTTTGCTTGAGATACTCGCCTTCCGCCTTTCCAGCATTGTGATCGTGCTTGTATATTTGCATCAGCTGATTCAGACTTTTTTCAAAGCCGTTATCGATGCTATCGCTGACGACTTTGGCATTATTAATGACGCTATCGGCGAGGATTTTCTGTGCTTCTAATTGGGCGTTTAGCTGGGCATCGAGTTGCGCTTGTTGACCTGCTTCTCGTAAGCGAGCGATTTGCTCTGGGTCATTTTTCGTTAAGTATGTCTCAAACTGGCTACTGATGGCATTGAAGCCACTGGCCAAGTCGACCAACTGCGCGACGATACGCGCGCCAGTATCGCCATCTTCACCGCCCATGGCTTTGTTACGTAAGAAGTCAGCTTTGATTTGTGCCCAGCGCTCTGTTTCTGCTTCGGTCAAGACACCGCGCATCTCACCAAGCTTGAGCAAGTTGCTCTCTGCGCCTTGGGTCAATAGCTGCGACTCGCCCAGATAGTGATCATCTATCAGCTGGTTCAGCTCGCTTTCATTCATGACCGCCGACAGCTTTTCGGTCATCTTGTTCATATTACGATAACTGCCCTGCAGCTTAAATATCGGCTCAACACGGTACTTGTCATCTTGCGAGGCGGAGGCAATATAGGCTTGGTTAACATCCAAAATGACTTCTTGCACCCTAAACATATGGCGCAAGATAGCGATAATCTCGTTAACTTCTGAAGTGCTATACGGATACGTCAAATCGCTGCTTTGTGCTTGGGCTAGATTTGCATTGTCCGTTTTTGCCATTTTAATCAAACGATGGACATCGCTTAAATCACGGTTGGCCATTGGTGCGAGGACGGTATTAGAGGTCAGCGAGTTTTCAATATAACTGAGTGCAAACACCTCTTCCATGCCACTCATAATATCGCCTAAGTTATAGATATCGGCACGGTTGGCGAGCATGTCAGGGACTTTAAATGCCTCGCCGCTCTCGGTGTACGGGTTACCTGCCATGACCACGCAGAACTTTTTGCCACGCATGTCATAAGTCTTAGTCTTCCCTTGCCAGACACCATCGATACGGCGTGTACCATCACCCAATGAGATAAACTTCTGCAAAAATTCGGCATGGGTATGCTGAATATCATCGAGATAAAGCATGACGTTGTTGCCCATCTCAAAGGCCAAGTTAATTTTATTCAACTCTTCTCGCGCAGTGGCATTGGGCGCTTTTTCGGGATCTAATGAGGTGACGTCATGACCGAGTGATGGACAGTTAATCTTCATAAAGATAAGGCCGAGACGGTTTGCTACATACTCCATCAAGGTGGTTTTACCATAACCTGGTGGCGATATCATCATAAGGATACCCATCAGATCGGTACGCTTATCCTCGCCGACCGTGCCCATCTGTTTGGCAAGATTGTCACCGATAAGTGGCAGATAGCTCTCGTTAATCAGACGGTTACGCACAAACGAAGACAGTGGACGCGGCATAAATTCGTCCAGTCGCAACGTCTCTTTTGAATCATGCAATATCTCTGAGCGCATGGCCAGATAACGTCTATAGGCAGGGATAACTTGGGTATCATGATGATGCAAACGATTTAAGAAATCATCGACGGCGAAGGTTAAGGTCTGCTGATGAATACGTATATGCTCACCCAGCAAGTTATTAACTTGTATCTCAAGCGATACCTTACCCGTGCTACGCTCAAAGCTTTGCACTTGATTAAGCGGATTATTAATACTGGTCAATGAAGGCGTTGATGAGGTGATTGAGGAAAATGACAAGGCTGATGGTGTGCCACTTACGCCTTGATTGTCCATTTTTTTACTACCTAGCCCTTTATTAAAGCTAGCACCTGAATCAATCAGTCGTTGCACCAAAGCTTCACGCTGAGCATCATTTAACTGGGTAAGCAAGACGGCAATGGCTTCTGGCACATAATGACGGCCACTCTCTAGCTGTTGCTTGCGTAGCGCCTCTTTTTCCTTACTTTCAGCAAGCTGCGCTTCATTGAGTGTCTCGCCTGCCTCATCCGTGCCATCAGCTGATACGTTAGCCGACTCAGTACCACCATAAGTCTTATCAAGTAGTGCATGAAACCATGTGGCTAATAGCTCATAGGCTGATTTGGGTTGGAATCCAAGCTTACTGATAGAAGACTGTAGTTGATCAAAACTGGCCGTATTTTGCGTGCTGCCTGAGGCACTATTCAATGTTTGGCTTAGCTGCTCACACAACTGCTGCGCTTGTTGACTGGTTTGCCATTTTATTGTGTTATATGCACCTGCATTCGATTCAGCCGACTGCCCCATGACGCTCACCAAATATTCACAAGCAAGCTGAACGTAGCTTGATTTGAAAATATTGGCACCGTTATCAACGCTAGCACCGATATCACTACCAATATTGTCATCATTATGAGCCATAACAAAGTGACGCATCACTTGGCTCATGTCCTCGACCAATAGCGATTTGGCCGTATCACTGCCTAATGCACGGCGCAGTTGCTCAGCGGTAGCAGCTCTATCCGTCCAGTTATTTGCGCGTGTCAGCACTGATTCATTTAACCAAGCGTCATAACCAAATTGACGCAAGTTGTCTAGACCAAGTGCTTGTACAATGTTTAGTTGCCAATAGAATAATTGCGCCAACGCACGTACTTGCGGGGTATAAATCAGTAGCCCTGCCTCACGCAACGTTGGCAATATTTGCATCAATAATAGCGTGGCATCATGGTCATGAATGCCTTTGTCATAACCAAGCTGATAGCGAGGTGTGGCATAAGCTTTGACCAACTTGGACAATGGACTGTCGTTATCAATGTCGCCATTAATGTCTAGAGTAATAACAGTTGCATCGTAGGCTTGATATAGGCGCGCTTCAGTCAAACCCTCCTGGCTGTTCTTAGCACTTTCGATAATGCTATAGGCTAAGTACTCGGCGCGGTACACCTTGTCAGACTCGGAGGCGATATTCATGTCCCAATACGGGCGCAAGGCGTTTAGCTCAGCATTATTAAGCACTTCATAATAATCTGTACCCGTTAGATGCAAATTCAGCACACGCTTGCCGTCTGACTGTTGACGACTTAATAAGGTCAAATCAAGCGGCTGAGTATTGACCGAAAAACGGTGCTTACCCAGTTTGATGATTTGGCCACCATCTTCAAACAAGTCCGACTTGTCTTTTAGACTCTTATAGCTCTCGATTTGGATGGCTTTTAGACGCGCATCGATGTCATCAGCTTTGACGCTAAAGCCCATCGCTTGCAGCTCTTTTGCGATGTTGCGGACTTTTTGCACCAGACCATCAGCGGCAAAATACGTATTTAACGCTTCTTCCTCTGTAAAGCCTGTGACGCCTGTGCTTTGCGTGCGTTTTTTAATACTCTCAAGCATCCGCAGCGCGCCATCACCTAAATTTTGCGCTTTGCGATTACGAGCATCAAGCAGTTGCTGCTTATGGTTTTCAAAGGTTTCGTAAATCTCTTCACGCTTGCTGATGATATCTGCTAAAAACTGGTCGCCACTATTGGTTTCTGGATCAGCGAACTGACTCTCTAACTCTTCTAACTGTACCAATAACTTTGCCATTTGCTCGTCTGATTTCTCAGGCGTATTGGCAATGGATAATGCATTGGCAATAGATTGACCAAACAGCTTAAACTGCGCACCAAATTGCGCGACAGCCTCCGCTGAGCCTAAATTTTTGCGTTTATGATTAAGCTTTGCTTTGCTTTGGTTCAGGCTGGCATAAATGGTCGATATGTCATCGATAATTTGCGTACGTACCGTGGCATCGGCCACATCTAGCGTCCCTAGCAACTCGGTTAATAGATCTAACCCTTGCGCTGTTTCATCGATTTTTTCTAGTACGGGTTTTAGTTCAGCATTGGTTTCAGCGGTATTCAAGCGCTCGCTGACATCGACCAATATGCCTTCGTAGCTTGATAGCGCTTCTTCGCCGCTTAAAAACAGCACCGTTTTTTCAGCCAGCTCGCTTTCTGCCTCCTCTAATTGCTTTTGCAATGCTTGTAACTTATCGGCATCTAGATAGCGCAAATCCTCCAAGCTGACCAAACGGCCTTTTTGGCGTCTTAATGCTGACAACTGATCGACATAATCACTGGCAGACTCAAAGCTAGTAACGCGTATCTGCCGCAAAATCTCACTTTGCTGCGTATCAGCATCGGCTAGCGCGGTTTGAGTTTGCTTTTGGATACTCTGTACTTTGGCGAATTCATCAATGACCAGCTCAGCCGTGGCCGTCACTTCTTTAATACTACTGGCGACTTCGCTTAGCTCAGGCTCAGACAACCAATAATAGCTGTCAAAGAGTCGGCTGGTATTATTGGTAAGCTCTTCATAGAGCTTCTGTGACACGCTTTGATTATCAATCAGGCGAGTAATGCTATACAGGTCTGAGATACCACGTACCAGCTCTTTATTGCCGATTTTGCCATAGAAGCTCGTGCTTTCTGGCAGTTCACTCACATACTCGTGTGAGGCATAAGGGGTATGCCATATCTGCATCGGGTGAATACGAGATGGCTCACTTTGATCGCTAAACAGCACCAAACGGCCATTCTCAGCCAAAGCCATACCGTTGCAATAGATAGGATTTGCCAATTGCTTTTTAATCAAGTTATAAGGAAACAGCCCCGTGACGCCCAAGTCTCGGTCGTAAAATAAGAATAGAACATCTTCCCCATTTGGCGATACAATTTTACGCTTAAACCGTAAGTCAGTAGCGCCAACATTATTGGCATCAAACAGTTTATATTCGCCCGTTTGCAGATAGTAGCCACCCGGAAATATGATGCCGTGGTCTTCTGGTAGCTGCACACACGACTGTCCAATCGCATCCAAACGTAATACCGCTTCGGTCAAGGTGTTATAGACGAAATAGCGATAACTATCCTCGCGATACGGTAATATCTTAAGCAGTATTAAACTGCCCACTTTGGCATAAGCAATCTCGGCATCGGTCAACGACTGAGTACGATCTTCGACAGGCTCACTATAGATACCCTGCCCTGACTGCGTATTATCCTCAATCTTGATGGTCAGATCTCCACCGACCGTCTCTACAAATATCGTATCCAAGATATTCATATGCGGATATTTGCCGTTGATCATCTGATCGCGTGTGGTTTCTATCCAGTCAAAATCATAAGCAGGCGGCAGTTCAATGTCACGCTCGCCTCGATTGTCCACATAAGCGACTTGTGCCGACTCTGGCGTACCTTGGCTAAAATCTAACGCAAAACGGAACACTCGAATATCAGTGATGCGCTCACCAATCTGAAATGCCAATAGCAATTTGCTGTCTTTCACCGTTATTTGAATCAGGCGCGTTTGCTTGTAATATCGATACAGCTCATTGAAGTCTTGGACAAAGGCGTCTTGAGCCAAAAAAGTGCCTTTTAGGTCAACCTCTTCGAGCTGATACTCTTCTTCATTACCAGCTGGCTCGTTCAGACGATATAACGACAATACATCCTTAACATTGCTCGCACGTTTGAGTCCCATAAAAACGTTGTAGCCAAAAAGTAGATATTCGCCTACTTGCACCATATCCTGCGCCACACAGTTATGTTCGGTACGGATACGCGTACGGGCGATGACTTGCATTTGAGTACTGCCGAACTCTTCAAGGCGTGCAGTATTTAGCGTGGCCGTCTGTTGCTCTAAACGAGCACCTTGTTCTGTCAAACGTTTTTTGATGAGCTCATAAGCATTGCCCGAGGCAACCGCCTGATCAGTTTGGCTTGCTTGACTAGCATTAGGGTTGTCATTGCTATCTGGAGTGGTTAGGTTTTGCGTGTCCGCCATTGTTGCTCGTCCGTTTCTGTTTTTACATAATAAGAGAATTTTTTGGCAATAAGGAAAATAAGAAGTTATTTGAGATAAAGATCATCGAAAGTAAAGAAGCACTTGGCTAATCTAAAAAAACGATTCATCACTGCGGATTTTTTAGATTAGCCAACTCATTATTAATAATAAGTTGGCTATCGCTCTATGAAGATGTATAGAACAAGTTGGTTAGATTCAGCCTGCCTCCTAAATGACAGGCTAGTTATCAAGGGAGAAATGCATTAATCTTGGCGCGTGTCTTCAATCTATAAAGACATGTCTTAATATTAAATGGTTTTATCATCATTTTGCTTGGTTGCTTTCATAGCTTGACTAGCCATCACGCCATTGATAATACCGCTCAACGTATCTGACTTACCTGCTAGGCCATCGATGGCTTTGCCGATAGATAGTGACTTGGCAAAGTTATCAAAGAAATGCGCTTCGCCGCCAACAATATCAATTTTGGCTTTTTGTAGTGCCACTGCCAATACTTCAGCATTTTCTTTGGCAATCTCTTTACCAGCATCAATAGAAGCAAGTGCTTCTTGCAAGGCTGTCTCAAGACTCATGCGGAACTCTTCGTGCTCACGCGCTTCTTTATTCATACTACCCATTGCATTGAATTTCTCGACTAGACCATCTGCTTCGGCTTGGAAATGCGCGCGAGTGACTTCGGCTTTTGCCAGTCCAACTTCGCGTTCTGCTTTGGCATTAGACTCACCGCGTGCTGCGATGATTTCAGCATCTGCCATGCCTTTTTCGCGTTCAGCCTTGGCAGTAGATTGACCACGAGCAGCAATAATCTCTGCATCGACCATACCGATATCACGCTCAGCTTTCGCCTTAGATTCACCGCGAGCCGCGATAACCTCAGCATCTGCCATACCTTTTTCACGCTCTGACTGCGCTTCAGCTTGTCCAGTCGCTTTAATAATATTGGCTCTAGCAATGCCTTCTTTTTCCATAGAGACCGACTTAGCTTCTTGGATAGCAGCTTCAGCAAAGCCATGTGCAGACTCTTCGGCTTTAATACCTTCAGCCATTCTGATTTTGGCTTCTGACTCTTTGGCAGAGGCTTCAAGGTTAGCCGTAGCAAGCGTAGTGATTTCAACGGCTTTATGCTTGGCTGACAGCTCTTCGGCTTCGGCTTTTTTCACCTGACGTACTTTGATTTCTTCAGCATCCGCTTCAGCAGCTAGCACGCGTGTTTGCTTAGAACGCTCAGCCTCACTAACTTCGCGAACTTCTTTGATACGCTCTTCTTCTTGCGCCACTGTTTTGTCGACCGCAATACGCTCGCGGATGACATTGGCGATTTCTTTTTTCTCAAGTTCAATCGCACGTTCAGCCTCGATACGTTGCAAGTCAACTTCACGCTCACGAGAGACGATTTCTAAGTCACGAGCACGCGTAACCTTCTCTTCTTCGATGACAACTGCACGCAGACGATTTTGACCTGCTACTTCAATTTCACGTTGCTGATTCTCTCGCTGAATCGCTAAGTCCTGCTCAACCATGATGACGGCCGTT
>Ga0209595_100266_pt1 | contig 18352 bp, 16 predicted proteins | sample Porto_4metaG_FD_187427 | JGI IMG/M metagenome (GOLD analysis project Ga0209595, IMG submission 187427) | Marine algal microbial communities from Porto, Portugal - Porto_4 metaG (SPAdes) (version 2) | ecosystem: Host-associated > Algae > Red algae > Unclassified | place: Portugal: Porto...
ACAGCCTGTCCCGAACCCCGATTCGGGATAAGGATTTCAAAGGATTCTTAGACGGAAAAAAGACGAGTATAATGGCACATGTTATTTAATTTCTTTCACTTACTTAAGAATTAGGTCTAGGTCATTGCCGGAAAGCCCTGTAATACTTAGTGGTATTGCTGGATTTTCGGAAAGTTTTGCGGCGAGGTCATCTACCGAACCATTAAACTGAAGACTGATGACCCCTTTCCCATCTTCGAGACCTTTACGGAGGAAAGTCGCGCCCGATATCGTTTTGATAAACTTCTCGACTTTGGAGAGTCCGCCAAAATCAACGTCTTTGATATAGAGGGTAAACAGAGATTCGACTTTGTGTATTTCTTCGGCACGTTTGAGTTGGTAATCTGCAAAAAGCGGTTTATTATCCAATATCAGATCAACGGCTTCCAAGACTGCTCTCTCTACGGCATCGCCCATAGCTGCCGAGCCAAATACCGCCAAGTTGGCACCGAGTACTTTTAGGGCGGGTTTGGTCACTTTTCGCTCTACGGATTTTGACCACACGATAGATCTATCTTGTGGGTCTACTACCTTGAGAATAAAGCCAATATGTGCCGTATTGGCACCTATGCCAATGAGTTTTGTGCCACCGACGGCGTACTCGGTGATTTCGCCCGATACGATGAGTTGTGCGCCCATCATTTGCCCTCTTTGTGCAGCTTGATTTTGGTCGGAATAGGTACTTTCGGCAAGGTCTATTTCTCCTCGAATATCCTCCATTTTTCTAAAACTTTCTAGTACCTGAAAACACTCCGTTGCTTGAAGTGCATTGGAGAGCATAGAGGAGAGTTCTTCGCCCACCTCTCGTCTGGCACTTACTCTTGATATACTAAAGCTACCGACAGTGATACGCGGTCGGTCTTCGAGCGCAATACCTTCACAGACCCGAATGGCTTTTTCTGTTTTGATTTTCCTTTTCTTTTGGGCAAAAGTATTTGTGCCGCCGAATAAAACAAATGTCAATAATAAAAATAACGATGTTGGAAATTTCATAATATTTTTTTTGCATTATAAAAAAATAAATTCTTTTAGCTGAATTAAATATGTAAATAAAATTAATTTATAAAAAGAAACAGACAGCTACCACTTTCGGTAGCCATCTGCTGTGGTCTAAGTAACACTTTCTTAGTAGGATATTTGAGTGAGTCAGTGTAGAAGAATCAACCAGAAAGGGGCGGAGATATTCCCCTTCCAATTAATCACGGTTACAGAGACTTAAATTTTTTTGGTGACGATATTTTTGTAAAAATGTATGAACAATAGTAAAAGTAACGGATTACGGTAAGTGATACCTTATTTCCATAAGGACATATTTCGGAGATTCTTATATCTTATAATTGACGAAAATTGAGTATATATCTGATTATCAATTATTTAAAAAGATATTTTTATAGAAAAAAATGAGTGGACATTTTTTTTGGATTCTTAGATTAAAATAATAATACTTTGATTATAAAATATTTATTATCAATTAGTTATATAATAATTTACTTAGAAAATTAAAACTATAAAATATCCGACTTCGGGGCTCAAAATCATATTTAATATTGTTTATATGGTATAAATCATCTATCTTTAAACTCTAAGTAACACATACTATGTTGAAGACTAAACTACTCAAACTACTAGGGGGATTGTCACCCGAAGGTATAAACGAGTTGCGAATCTACCTTTTTAAGGGGGATGAATCTACCGCTGCTTTCCGGATTTTCACCTACATTGTCAAATATCATCCCGATTTTGAACAAAATAAAGCCCAACTAACCCGAGAAAAAGTATTCAAAGAATGCGCTTGCAAAAGCTATAACTACATGTATGGATTATGCTCTAATCTATGCCGCGATATTGAGGGTTTTATGATACACACAGAATTGAAAGAGGACAGTATGCTACAAGATATGCTACTCAATCGGGCGTATGCCAAACGGGGGTTAGACGAATTCTTTGAAAAGCATAATAACGACACCCGGGAAAAGATACTCAAGGCAGAAACCCCCGAACAATCTTATTACCATACTCTATTCCGGTTGAGCTATAATGCTGCCTTTCATCGCAATAACGTCAAACTCCGCACCGAGTATCGCAGTCAGCTCAAAGAGGCAGAAGCTTACCTTGATGCTTACTACCTATTATACAAATTGAGAATACTTTGTGAATGTAAAACCCTTGCCGGTATTATAGATATAGAAAAAACAGAAGAAACAAAAAAAACAGAAGAATCGAAAAAAACAGTAGAGAAAATAGAGACGAAAAAACCCTTGTTAAATGTTGATTATCAAAATTTTATACGAGAAGAACCTGATGACTATCTAATCAGTTTATACGCTAAAACGGCGCGATTATACGACGAAGAAGACCCACAAATTTATACAAAATTGAGGGAGGAAATTGAAAAGGGAACAAAGCCTGTTGACGCTGAAAATCTATCGACATTATTGGTATTTCTGATTAATTTTTGTAGTCGTAAATCTAAAGAAAACATCAAGGCAAACCCTGAAAAAGATACATTAGATTACACTAAAGAAATATTCGATTTATACGAATTTGCATTCAACGAAGATTTGTTGAAGGAAGATGGTTACATTCCCGAAATCCACTATTTGAGTTTGGTCAAAGTCGCCGTTGCCAACGGAAATTTTGAACTCGCTCAACAATGGATTCACTACGCCAAAGATATTAAGCCTGAATACCAAAAAAATGGTCGAAAACTCGCTACTGCCATCTTACATTTCGCTAAAGGCAAATATAGCGAAGCCCAAACACTATTACAGGAGATCAAATGGCGCAACAAAAATTATAAGGTAACTTCAAGAGATTTGCTGACTAAAATTTACTACGAAATTAAAGCATATAAATTACTCAACAGCCATATCTCTAATGTACGCAAAGCCATACAACGAGATAACGATTTGCCCGAAAGACAAAAAAGAGCCAATTATAATTTTTTCAATGTAGTCAAAGAACTTGCAGAGTACGAACAAGAATTGAAAAAAGACAAAAGTGCCTTGCCGGGCAAAACACTTTTGTCACGACTCGAAAAGCATCCAATGGTATACGGCGAATGGTGTCGTAAAAAATTCAAGGAACTTACAGCACAATTTCCTGCTCGGCAAGCGTAATGTCGCCCGCTATCACTTTGAGTATATACACACCGTCCGGCAAACCCAATAAAGGTAAAGCGAGCAAGTTCGTGTCAGTGGCATCTGTCAAGATAGCTCTGTCGGTACTACGGATGAGCTGCACAGTAATGGTTTCATTTTGGATATCGGGTGCCAATTGGCTTTGATAGATATTGATGACTACGGCATTTCGACCTACCTGCAGAATATCGACTACGCCGCCGCCAAAAGTAGCCGCAGAACTTTCGATAACGCTTGTAGTAAGCAATAAACTCATTGCGAAAATTTTACATATTTTTAGCATAATTAAAGTGTTTTTAAAAATTCAAAAATATCCCGTTCGCGTACAGGCATATGTGTAGCCTGCCCCGTCCGGGGTTGGTGATAAAAATGAATGGGAGCTTGTTTAAGACGGGCTTAAACGAGGCTTAATCATTCGTGCTTTGCAATTTTTTATAATATTTAACTGCATTAAAAAAGTAGAGTGTATGTATTTTACATGAACTGAACGCCGTTCGCCCAAATGACGACCCAAGCCTGATTTTTTACCGATTTCCACACATTTTTCTCAAAAAAAAATAAAAATATATCTCCATGTCCACACCAACACCAAGTCAGAAAATTCAACAACATGTTGATAATCAGCAATTTGAAACGGCTTATAAAATACTCGTAGAGGAGCAAAAAAAATTATTTGAAGCGGTAGTAGGTAAGGAAGAACTTTTCAAGCGAAGTAAAGTATTGGCAGAGGCTTTTCTTGATTTAACCTATCCGATAGATGAACTCACGCTTGATGTAAAATTAGAGTTGGAATGTTGTCTGCGCGCAGAGGAAATACATGAGCGAGTTTGGGACAAGCCTGATGATTTATTAATAAGGATTTATAATTATAAAGGATATATATTTAATGCGCTATGTCAGACAGAAGAAGCCCGAAAGTGCTATGAGTTTATACTCTCGATATGCGACAAGTGTTCAAACCCCTATTGCGATAAAATGGAAGCCTATCATGGTATTGCCTTTGCTTATGAAGACGATGAAGAACTGGAGATGGCACTGCGATATTTCAAGCAGTCTGAAATATATCTCAATAAAGCGGCGATAGCCGCACCCGATACTCCTCTTGTATCTCAAGAGGGGTCATTGCATAATGCCTTTGCCACCACTTATGCAAGGATGCAACAATACGATAAGGCGATAAAACATTCACGTAAATCTATGGCTATTATAGGCGAGTCTCATCCTAATTATCCCTTTCCTGTCTTTAATCTTGCTAGAAATTTATACTTTAAAAAAGAATATCAAGCATCCATTGATATGCTTGAAACGATAAAAGAAAAGTATCAATGTAATACCAACCTGCTAAGTCGTTTTTCAATCGGTCTTGCAGATTCCTACAAGGAGTTGGGGCATCATGAAAAAGCAGAAAATATCCTCTTAGAAAGTGCTGATGTTTTTGAAAATACCAACATATGGCATGCCTATGTGCCGGCTATTTTTTCAAGACTTGCCGAATTATATCTTCAAAAAAACAACCATGCAAAAGCTGTTTTTTATATAGAAAAATCTTTACAAAATTGTAAATCACGAGCATTTTATTTTAGGTTGCTACTCATTCAATCTAAAATTCAACTTTCTCAAAATCAATACCTTAACACATTAAAAACTATACAAAAAGTCGATATTCTCGCCGACGAAATTCGCCGCAACCACAAAACTCAAGCCTCTCGTCTCCTCCTCGCCGAACAAGCCAAAGACCTATACGAACGCGGCGTAGAAACAGCTTTTTTTTTATACGAAAAAACAAATGACAAACAGTTTGTTCAATTAGCATTTCGCTATGCAGAAAAAAGCAAAGCCATCTTATTGCTCATGAAAATCAAGCATCAAGACGGCATGTTGAGTGCAGAGATGCCATCGGAGGTTTTGAAGCAGGAAAAAGACATTTTGAGACAGTTGAATTACTTGGATAAAATGTTGGAAGGAGAACACAAACTACCGGAAGTGGCAGAAAAACGATTCAAAGAAGAACGCTTTGAATTGCAACGTGAGCATGAAATATTTATCCAAAAACTGGAACAAGATTACCCCGATTATTATCAACAAAAATATAATACCGAACCAACAAGTATTGCGGATTTGCAAGAAAGATTATCGGATAAGCGACTAATTATGAGCTATTTTGTAGGAGAAGAAAATACATATATTTTCCGAATCGGTAAGGAAAGAATTGATATGGAAAAGCTAGGGAAGACGATGACAATACGCGAGCAAGTTATGGAGTTTCGAGAGCTACTGGAAAAAAGGGTCACGATGCCACTATCTTTTGAACAACAAGCTACGGCACTATACGATATACTCCTAAAATCGACCTTAAAAGATAGCCAAACTGACCAACTGCTCGTCGTACCTGATGATGTTTTGGCGCAGCTACCCTTCGAAGCATTGGTCACACAACGAATGGATAATAATTTGAATTTCAATGAATTAAATTATCTGCTGAATGATTATGAAGTGGTCTATCATTTTTCGGCAACCTTGTGGCATTACGGTTTGAAAAAATATGAAAGGCGGCAGCGCAGCCTGAGTTTTGTAGGCTTCGCGCCTATGTACGAAGGCGAGGTGCAACCCGAACAGGTGGAAAGGGGACAGTACGAAAGAGATCTTACATATCGAGATAAAGTGTGCCACAAACTCCCTTTTGCGAAGCAGGAAGTAGAACAGATTGCTGGTTTTTTTGAACAGAAAAAATTATGTGTAGATGCGGTGGCTACAAAGGATAATTTTGTGGCGTACTGCACTCAAGGGACTTACCTGCACATCGCAGCACATGGTTTTTACAGCGAAAAGAAAGATGAGGATTGCTATATCCAGTTTTCGCCTTCCGATAAAGATGATATTAGGTTGACTATAAATGATATAGCGTCGCTAAAAATCGACGCGCATTTGATTGTTTTGAGTTGTTGCAATACCGGACAGGGTCAATTTCGGAAGGGAGAAAGCGTCTTTGCCCTCAACCGAAGTTTTATGGCAGCAGGTGGGCAAAATATTATCTCAACGCTCTTCAAAGTACCCGATGCACTCGCCTGTGAACTCATGACAAATATGTACGAAAAACATTTGAACGAAAAAAGAAATGTTGCCCCTTCGCTACGTGCTGCAAAGTTGCAACTCATTGAAAAAGAGGGAATTACACCCAAGATGTGGTGCGGTTATCAGCTTGTAGGGAACTAAGAAATTTAAGGGAGGAGGAAGAAAATAATCTACCCCAAATGAAGAAGTTATTTTTTTTATATGTTTGGCTAAATTTGACGCGCATAGCCGAGCTACAGCCTGTCCCGTACTTGATTCGGGATAAGGAAGATTTAGTGAAACATATAAGAAAAAGAACAATTCAGACGGGTAGATTATTTTTTTCGTCTTCCCTAACTCGGTTTTAGATTCTTTTGAATATAGAAACTAATTATATAACCTTCTGCTTCATCGGGTCTAAATTCGGCATAATAAATACCTGGACGCATAGATGCGGTGGGCAATGCAAAATCCTCGGCACCAGCAGGGATTTTATGTTGTTGGATAGATTTTATTTTATTATCAAATATTTCAAAATCAATGACTTGCGTATTTTTTTCGCCTAAAATAAGCCTTAGTATTTTATTAGTATCATTGATGCTAATTTGTACTTGAGAAGTATCGGCTGCACGAGTGGGTTGCAGTTCGAGTTCAAGTTGAGGATTTGGTAGGAAAAAGTCTTTGAGTTGTTCGAGCGTATAGGTTATTTTTTCGCTTAAAGTCGGTTGGGGTTCCATTTTTCTTTGCAATTTCGACCAAGTTTGTGCTTTTTTCGCGGCTACATCGGCTTCCATCTTTTCAAAGTTTTTTCCTGATTTTTCAAAATTAATTTGCACACCTTCCACATAAGTTCTGAATACTTCGGAGGCTTTTATCTGCCTTTGAATTTTCAAATGTAAATCGCCGGGCAACAAGCCTTGCAGAAACTCAACGATGAGTTTGGAGTCGTAAAAATTACTATATGAATTATTGTCAGTATTAGTCATTTATAAAATTATTTGCTCCTATTGCTTGATACATTTTTTGAGTTTTTTCATGATGGATGAACGCTTATTATTGATAGTTTGTAAAGCTTTACCTGATGCTTCTGCGAGTAGCTTATTTGCCTCCTGTCTGTCATGTCCATCTTGCATTAAATAACCGAATTGTGTAATGAGAATATATTCTTTTTCATCAAGACATCGCCTGATTTTGAGGTCGTGTTCTTTCTTTTCATCCTCTTCTAAAAATGCTGATTTCATAGATTCGGAAAGCGCATTTTCAGGAATTTCGTTTGATACAATTCTGTTATTTTTGCGGAGTATATCAATGATAGTATTTTTTATCACTGCGAAAATATAAGAACGAACATTGCCTTCAACATGTGATTTTTTTACCATTAATTTTTCCCAGACTTCAGCTACAATATCTGTAGCTTCTAATTGAATACCATTACATTTGCTTATCGCAAAATACAAAGTATCGTCGTAAAGTGCCTTGTACACCTGCCCGAATGCAGCCATATCACCCGTAGCCACATATCTATTCCATGCTTCCAATAAATCCTTATCCTTCATAATGACGATTGACAGCGTATATTTTACCGAATCTATGAAAAAAATTACCAGACCAATCTACAAATCTAAGATATAATATTCAGAATATATGAAATTTGGGTTAAAAACTCACACCAAACACTCATAAATAAAACTCCCACTACGCTCAAAACCAATCTTCTCATACAATGCCTGTGCATGAAGATTGTCGCTGCCTGTTTCGAGAATGACTTTTGCACGACCTGTCTTACGTGCATAGTCAAAGGTATGTCTTATCAAGGCTTCGCCAACGCCTTTTTTCCGAAAATACTGATGCACATACAAATCATTCAGCACCCAAATTCGCTGCATTCCGACAGAAGTAAAGGACGGATACAACTGCGTAAAACCCGCGTATTGGTCGTCTATTTTCATCACAAAAATAACACTCTCATTCAGCGATAGGCGTTCGTGAATAAACGACTCGGCAACCGCAAGGTCACTTTTTTGCCCATAAAAAATACGGTATAAATCGAATAGACGGGAGATGGGCGTGAGGTCGTCGAGGGTGGCGCGGTGGATTTGCATATTATTTAAGTTGAAGTACAAGATTAAGTTTAATAACCGTTAATTTTGCTTTGTTAATTAAAAATTTGTATTTTTGATGCAAATTTTAAATTAATGATAGTAGAATTTAGTGTCGGTAATTTCAAATCTTTCAAAGACATGGAGACTTTACGTTTTCAAGCAGCAAAGATAAAGTCAAAATATGAATTTGTAGATACAAATAATACATTTGTTGTATCGGATAAGTTGTCTCTGCTGAAAAGCAAGACAGTTTATGGTGCAAATGCAAGTGGTAAAACGAATCTTGTGAAGGCTTTTAAAGCCATGCTTTCCATTATCACTGAATCATTTAAAGATGATAAAATTATTGAAAAATATGTAGAGCCGTTTCGTTTATCAGAAGAAACGCTCAATGAACCGACCTTCTTTCAAATTAATTTTATCTACGAAAATGTACCATACAGATACGGCATGACGGTCAAAGCCGGCAAGGTAGTCGAAGAGTGGCTCTTTGGTAAGCCGGGCAAACGCGAGGTGTATTATTTTGTCAGAGAAGACATGACGGTGCAGGTGAATGAAAATAAATTTAAAGAAGCCTTGAAAATTTCAAATGTACCTGAAGACGAGATACCTATGTATAGCGACACTTCTTTATTTCTGACAGTTGCGGCGGCTTCGCAACGGAAATTAGCTAAATCTTTAATCAATTATTTAAAAAATCAAATAGAGATAATTTCCGGTTTGGATGATACACATCTGATGGATGTGGTGATGGATAAATTGGATGATGCGACATTCAAAAAACAACTTACCGAATTTGTATCGTCTGTCGATACAGGTATTATATCTATTGATAAAATTGAAGTTAGTGACATTTTTTTATTGGAAAATTCAAAACAAAAAAACGCTAATAGGAAAGCCGCTTTTATTCAAATAGAAAGAAAGGTTTATGATAATCAAAATAGCACAAATGGAAAAAGCACCCACTTTCTCCTTGATGAACACGAAGCGGAAGGAACAAAGAAAATGATAGCTTTGTTTCCCTTTATTCAAGAAGCATTGCAAGAAGGGAAATTGCTAATAATTGACGAATTTGATGCACGTATGCACCCACGAATTGTTCGTAAAATTGTGGAAATTTTCAATTCTAATGTCAATCCAAATAATGCACAACTCCTTGTTATTACGCACGATACAAACCTCATGCGTAGATTTTTGTTGAGACATGACCAAATTAGTTTTGTAGAAAAAAATAAATTAGGTGCTTCCCGAATTTACTCACTTGTAGAGTTTAAAGGTGTCCGTAATAATGTTTTTTTTAGAGATGATTATTTACTTGGAAGCTACGGTGCTGTACCATTTGTCAATCTTCTTGATAATGCGCTTGTCGAACAAAATACTTTGGAAAATGCCTAAAAAAACTAAGAACATCAAGTTCACCGACAAAAACAAATCGTGGAATAAACAACCAATGAAACGATACAATGAAGGTGAGCCAAACAAAACTTCCTTCTTAATTATATGTGAAGGGCAAAATACTGAACCTCAATATTTTAGGCAATTTCCTGTGAAGACAGCAGAGGTTATTTCTTATGGATTGGGTAGCTCCAGAACCAAACTTGTTGAAATGGTCATTGATTTAAAAACGGAGGATAAACAGCAAGAAGTTTGGGTCGTATTCGACATGGATATTCAGCGCGAAAATGCTGACCAAGAACAAGTTATACAAAGAACCAACAAATTATCGGAAAACCAAAAAGACCTAAATTATGCAGAAAAAAATCCATCAACAAACGTACATCATTTAGTCAATGAATTGAATAAACATTTTTAATAATGGATAATGTACAACGTACAAGTAGTACGCGAGCATTATCCATTATACATTAATCACTTACACATTATGCCGAAAGTGCATAATATCTCCATCGCCCACCACATATTCCTTTCCTTCTACCGACATTTTACCAACATCGCGACAAGCAGATTCAGAACCAAGTTCAACATAATCATTATACTTAATCACCTCTGCACGAATGAATCCGCGTTCAAAATCCGAGTGAATGACGCCTGCTGCACCCGGTGCCTTTGTACCATTGATTATCGTCCATGCACGTACTTCTTTGACACCTGCCGTAAAGTACGTAATCAGATTCAACAAGCTATAACAAGCATGAATCACCTTATTGACACCCGGCTCTTTTAAGCCCATGTCAGAAAGAAACTCCATACGCTCCTCGTAGGTTTCGAGTTCGGCAATATCGGCTTCTATGCTCGCGCTAATCAACACGACTTCTGCATTCTCATCGGCAACGGCAGCCTTAAATTGCTCGGAATATTTATTACCTTCGATCACTGCTGCTTCATCAACATTGCAAGCATACAAAACAGGCTTGGCAGTAAGCAAGAAAAATTCGCGCAACATCGGGAGGTCATTCTCCTCGACAGCGAAGGTACGGGCAGGATTGCCACCTTCGATGTGCGTTTTTAGTCCTTCGGCAAACTCAAGAGCGTGTACGGCTGCCTTATCGTTGGTTTTAGCTTGTTTGCGCAGTTTTTCGAGCCGCTTTTCAAGCGTCTCCAAATCCTTTAATTGCAACTCCGTATCTATGACCTCCTTGTCGCCCACAGGATCGACACGACCATCAACATGCACCACATTATCATCATCAAAACAACGTACTACGTGTACAATCGCATCCACCTCGCGTATATTCGCAAGAAATTGATTACCAAGCCCTTCGCCCTGACTCGCGCCTTTTATCAAACCCGCTATATCCACGATTTCTACCGTTGTAGGCTGTACCTTTTGTGGATTGACGATTTCCGCCAATTTGGTCAACCTGTCATCGGGTACAGTGATGATACCGACATTCGGTTCTTTGGTCGCAAAGGGGTAATTGGCAGCCAAAGCTTTTGCATTAGTGAGTGCATTGAAAAGGGTAGATTTGCCGACATTTGGCAAGCCTACAATACCACATTTTAAAGCCATATTTTAGTTCATTTAGTTGACAAGGTTTATAGAGTTTATTTGGTTTATAAACCCTATAAACTAAATAAAACTTCACGAAACAAGGCGCAAAGATAAAATTTTTCATAGCTTTTTTTACTTTTGTGGTAAAAGTAAATGGTCGATAGCAGACAGTCTGTAAATTACAAAATATTAAAATTCATTTTTTCATAAAAAACTAACAACATGTTTAAATTCATTGGCTCTTTGACCAATCCAGTGGTGAGTATATTAGTTAGGGAAGACGAAAAAAATAATCTACCCGTCTGAATTGTTTTTTCTTATATGTTTCACTAAATCTTCCTTACGTAGCTCGGCTATGCGCGTCAAATTTAGTGAAAGAAAATAAATAACTTGCCCCATAATGCGCTGTAATTTTTTCTTCTAAGATCGCACTGAAATATAGCCATTTTTTAATTAATTAAAATTATTAAAAATGAATTATTTATAAATATTTTTTATTGTAAAATAATTTAAAAATATCCTTATTTCAGTAAAACCTTCTAAAGATTTCAAAAAATCGTTGTATAGTATCAGGAATTAAATAAACGTTACATCTTCGCGGCGTTATTTTTTTTCATCCCTAAAGCAGTCATTACGGTATTCGCGGTCAGCCTGTGCAGAACACGTATCATTCGACTGCCAACTAAAAATTAAATTTAATAAAAATGAAGTACCTATATTTAATCAGACATGGGAAATCGAGTTGGAAGGACGATTCGATACAAGACCACGAAAGACCACTCAATCAACGGGGTCTGAACGATGCGCCTCTTATGGGCAATTTGTTGAAAAAAAAAGGTATACAACCGGATGTTATTGTGAGTAGTTTTGCAGTACGAGCCTTGCGTACCGCAAAAATTATAGGGAAAGAGGTGGGGTATTCTAAAGAAAATATTGAGGTGAAAAAGGAGGTTTATCTAGCTGATTTTCCGACTCTAATGAAAATCGTAAGCGAGTTGAAAGATGACCATAAAGTCGCTTTTTTATTCGGGCACAATCCGGGTTTTACTACTTTTACCAATACTTTTGCAGCAGAATATATCCCGAATGTCCCTACTTGTGGTATCGTTGAGATTGAATTGGACATCGAAAAGTGGAGTGACATTAGCGCGAATAAAGGGCGAGTCGTGAGTTTTGAATTTCCTAAAAAATATAAATGAAATTAGTCCATAGTTTCAAGTCCATAGTCCATAGACAATAGTTGAATGCAAGGTCTTTTCTGGACTTTGGACATTGGGTAATTAGGGAACTGGGTAATTAGGTAAATCACTCATTATCAATAATTTACGTTAATTTGCATTTTATTTTAAATTAATTTTATTACAATTTTTATTATGCTGATAAATAGCGAATTATGCTTTTGTAGAGCATCAGTTAAAAAAGTAGTACCGTTCATTTTGTAAATTCTTAATAATCAGCTATTTGCAATGTACAATTTACTACTTTTTATGCTGATGCTCTATGTTAGCCTAATTACCTAATTACCTAATTACCCAATTCCCTAATTCCCCGATTACTTAATGTCCAAAGTCCAGGTCTTTTTCGCGTAGCGAAAAAACTATCAAGACTAATTATACGTGGTCTATGGTCTATGGATTTGAAACTAAAAAGCTGTTATTATGAACTACGTACATAGAGATTATAGTTGGCTGACCTTTAACTATCGAGTTTTGCAGGAGGCGAAAGACCCTAGTGTGCCGCTATTAGAGCGTTTGAAGTTTTTGGCGATATATTCTAACAATTTGGACGAATATTTTAAGGTGCGGGTGGCGTATCATCGCAGTTTGATTCGGCTGAAAAAGAAGGATAGGCGGATGGTAGAGTCCGATCCGCGGGAGTTGTTACGCAAGATTCATAAGACGGTCAATAAGCAACAGGAGGAATTTAGCCGTATTTTTGAGAAAGAAATTGTACCGGAATTGCGTACCAACGGTGTGTATATCTTGCGGCGAATGGATTTGGATGAAAAACAACAGGCGTTTGTCGAAGATTATTTTGATAATAATATGTTGCCCTACGTGCAGCCGATGCTGTTGGTCAAACAAAAAATTTCGCCTTTTCTCAATAATGCTGCCCTATATTTGGGGATTGAAATGGAGGAAGCCGAAGGTAGCGATAAGGGCAAAACACGTTATGCACTCGTTCAAATTCCTTCAAATCACCTGCCGCGATTTGTGGTCTTACCTTCGAGTAAGGGGCGGCACGAGTTGATTATTTTGGATGATATTGTGCGACATAGTATTTCGTTTTTATTTCCGGGGTATGTGATACGCGATACGTTTTCTATCAAACTGACGCGCGATGCAGAGCTGTATATTGACGATGAATATTCGGGCGATTTGTTGGAAAAAATAAAAGAAAGTATCCATAAACGCAATGTCGGTCCGGCTACGCGATTTGTGTATGACCGCACGATGCCGCAGCGGTTTCTGGAGTTTTTGATGGCAGTTTTTTCTTTGGATGAAGATGATTTATTGCCGGAAGGACGCTACCATAATAATTTCGATTTCTTTAGTTTTCCTGATTTTGGACTTCAGCAATTGAAATACACGCCGCTTCCGGTGCTGCCCAAAGCTTCGCTAGATAATGGGGCGTCTATTTTTGAAAATATCGAAAGAAAAGACCAGTTATTTCTCTTTCCTTATCATTCTTACGACTATACGGTTCGGTTTTTTGAAGAAGCGGCAAGCGACCCGGATGTGACACATATCAAAATCACGCAATATCGCGTAGCCTCCAAATCGCGCATCATGGATGCGCTGATAGCTGCTACCAAAGCCGGCAAACAAGTGACCGCATTTGTAGAAGTGAAGGCGCGATTTGACGAAGCGGCGAACCTGAAGTGGGGCGAGAAACTGGCAAAGGCAGGCGTGCGAGTACTGTATAGTTTTCCGGGGTTAAAAGTGCATTGCAAACTCGCTATGGTGACACGTATGACGGATAAAGGACAGCAAAATTATTGCTACTTGAGTACGGGAAATTTTCATGAAGGAACGGCAAAAGTATATAGTGACCACGGCTTGATGACGGCTGATGAACGATTGACGGGGGAGGTGGCGCGGATTTTTTCTTTTCTCGAAACGGTCAAACCGCCAAGCCAAACTTTTGAACATCTGATGGTCGGGCAATTCAACTTGCGCTCTACGATTACGAAATTGATTGATAATGAAATCGCTCATGCAAAAGCAGGACGAAAAGCACGTATTACATTCAAAGTCAACAGTATAGAAGACCAAAAAGTTATCAATAAACTATACGAAGCAAGCGAAGCGGGCGTTAAAGTGAGAATCATTTGTCGCGGTTTGTGCTGTCTTGTGCCTGGTGTGAAAGGGCAAAGTTCCAATATTTCTGTCATTAGTATTGTAGATCGTTTTTTGGAACATACACGCATTTATTATTTTTTGAATAACAAAAACGAACATATTTATCTTTCTTCTGCCGACCTGATGACGCGCAACCTCAGCTACCGTATCGAAACCGCTTTTCCAATCTATGATGAATCGTTGCGGCAAGAAATGAAAGACTTTTTGAGGATTCAATTGAACGATAATACCAAGGCTCGCATCATCGACGGCAAACGAAATGATACTTACAAAACCGAACTTTCTGACTTTAATATGCGTTCACAGATTGAAATGTATTATTATCTGAAAAGAAAGGAGGAAAAAGAACGCAAAGAAGAGGAAGATCAACAAGGGTTTTGATATGAATTTCAATTAGTGCAAAATAATTCTGTCATAAAGTTTACTTTATTAAAAAAACAGATTAACTTTGTACTTTGAAAAATTGTTCGATTGCTTGATTGTTGAATTATTTTAATGTTTTTTGCTTCGCAAAAAAAATAACAATAAGATAATTTAACAATAAAACAATCATAAAATGGTCTCGTAGCTCAGCTGGATAGAGCAGGACACTTCTAATGTTCAGGTCGCAGGTTCGAGTCCTGCCGGGATCACTCAAATTTTATTTTTTAGATTTTAAGTAATTGAAGGTCAGCCGTTTAGGTTGACCTTTTCTTTTTTGTGGGGTACAGTTTTGGGGACACTTTCTTTGTTTTTATTGAAAATAACGGCAAGCACTTCATTTTGATTTTGATAGGGGCTTATCCTTGCGCGAAGAGTAAACGTAAATGTCAATACTTTTAATGTCACATTTTTGTTTATACCGTACTGTTTCAATACATTGCGTTTTGAACCATAATTTACACAAAAAAAGAGACAAACTATTATGTCCGATATTTCAATAGAAAGACTTGCCGAAAAGATTTACAATGAAAAAACGAGAGAATACTTCAAAGAAGTTCAAAGTAGTTATTTCAATGGCAACTTTAGGTCGGCAGTAGTTGTGTTGTATTCTGTTGTGATTTTTGACTTATTGTATAAAATGCGTGATTTACGTGACATATACAATGATGAAGGGGCAAAAAAGATTTTAGTCGAATTCGAAGAAAAACAAAAGCAGAACCCAAAAGACTCTAAGTGGGAGAGTGATTTATACACGAATATACACCAAAGAACTAAATTTTTATCTAATGGTGAACTTGCCAATATAAAATCACTACATGAACATAGGCATTTATCAGCTCATCCTGCATTATCCCATGATATTGAATTATACATGCCGAATAAAGATGTAGCAAGGGCGCATATCAGAAATATGTTAGAAGGTGTTTTAACCAAGCCACCTATTTTCTCAAAAAATATCTTTGTTAATTTGATTAAAGACATTAGTGAAAATGCCTCTAAATTACCTCCTAATGATTTGAAAAGATATGTAAACGATAAATATTTTCGTAATCTTTCAGACCCAATAATTAACGATATTTTCAAGCAGTTATGGAAATTTGTTTTTGTAAAAAAAGGGGCTAATATTGATAAAAACAGAGAGATTAACTTCAAAGTTTTAAAAATAATAATCCAACAAAACAAGTATAAAATACTGAATTATATACGACACAATCAAGTCTATTTTTCTACTGTTCCAACGAATAATGATTTGTTATTTTCACAATTAGTTAAATTTTTATGCGAATATCCTGACTTCTACGAAGCTTTTGATGAGTCGGCGAAAATACTTACACGAAATAAAATAAGGTCAAACCGAGAATATAGAATACGCTGTAACTTTCTACATGAAAAAATTGCCGATTACAGAAAAGAAGCAGAAAAAGCAATTTTTCCACTTGTTAGTAAAAGTGAAGGGAGGTATGAATTCGATAAAATCGTTAAAGATTACATCCAATTTCTAAAAGGTAATGGGGAGAACTTCAACGGAATAGCTATTAAATATTTTAGGTTTAGCTCCAGTTATAACGAAGCAGATAGGAGATTTAGAACGTTTATTGAACCCTATTTAGGGAATTTTACAAATATGGAACTAACCAACATTGTGGAAAAATGGAGGGCAAATAGTGAAATTGAGGGTAGAGAACGTGCGGAAGCAGATTTTAATCTTGTCAAATCAGAGTTCGTAAAAAGAGAAATTCCATTACCTGACAACAGTAAAACTAAAGCAAGCTAACCTCACAAAACTACGCTGCAACATTTTCAGCAAGCGGAGCAACAAGAACATAATAGGGCTTCTCAAACTCAATGTCATTTTTCATATTGACAACGCGAATGGCAAGCATAGATTTGAGAATAACTTTATCGGTGCATGCACGCAAGGTAGCATGTAGAAATTGAATAGCTTTGAGCATCGACATTTCATCTATCCACTCCGCTTGTACTTCTAATATGAAGGTACTTGGTAGTAATGGATTTATATAAGCTATGTGGAGAGGTCTGTTTAGCTCCTCCAGTCTGCCCAAAAAAGGCTGTAAACCTTCTTTAATTGTTAAAACTTTTCTTTTATCCATTGTAAAATTCCGTTTTGATTATCTTCGATAGCGGTCAATAACTCACTTGCATTGACCATATCGCAAGTTCCACATTTTTCGTACCTCAAATGTTCTGACCACCTTGATACTAATAACGACCAATAGCCGTAGAAAGTTTCATCCTCACTTTCGGCAACTTCTTTATAAAGCCCCGAATACAGCAATAAGTCCTCTAAATTATGAACTTTGAAAGGTCGGAGAACTCTGCTGTCAAATGTTACAAACAAGTCGTCCACGTCCAAAAGTTGCGCTATTTTGGCTTTCAACATCAACTCCACACTATACCCTGCAAGGTAAATACAGCCGTCATAAAGTTGATTGTCGAATAAAACTTTGGCTTCTTTTAGTCTGATTTCAGCTAATTTGATGATTTCGGTTACGTTATCCACCCTACAAATTTATGGTTTTTGAGTGAAAATACAAAGTGCATTCGTTGAGATTTATACGGTTAACGAAAATAAAAGAGGTTCGAGTCTTATCAGTATTCCTAAATCCTTGTAAATCAAAGATTTGCAGGGCTTTTTTTTATAGTTTTTAGTCGCAAATAAGTCGAAAGCCAATATGATCAATATGTTCTGTAATGCTTGTTTTAACTGCCTTCTTGACAGTGGACTCACAAAATTTATCATCATCAAACCATGAACCCCCACAAGTCATTCGATATTCTTCTGGTAGCTCCCTAAACCTATCTCCATTATACATATCTTGGCACCATTCCCATACATTGCCACTCATATCGTGAATACCGAGTTCATTGGAATCTTTCTCGCCTACAGGATGAGTCATTCTATCACTATTTCCCAAATACCAAGCTACGTCATCTATAATATCGCTCCCCGCATATTTACAACCTTTGCTCATATTACCGCCCTTCGCGGCAAATTCCCATTTGTCTACAGTTGGCAAACGGAAGTTTTTGTCTGTTGATTCGTTGAGTTTTTCTATGAAATCTTGAACATCATCCCAGCGCACTTTTTCTACCGGATGCTTCTCGCTTCCTATAGATTTAAAGTTACTTGGATTATTACCTATCACTGCCGTCCATTGTTCTTGTGTGATAGGATATTTTGAAATTTTAAAATCTTTTATGTCTATAGAAGTTAGCTTATCATCTTCTTTGTTCTTTCTTTTAAGAGTGCCTCCCTTAACT
>Ga0209595_100268_pt1 | contig 18241 bp, 9 predicted proteins | sample Porto_4metaG_FD_187427 | JGI IMG/M metagenome (GOLD analysis project Ga0209595, IMG submission 187427) | Marine algal microbial communities from Porto, Portugal - Porto_4 metaG (SPAdes) (version 2) | ecosystem: Host-associated > Algae > Red algae > Unclassified | place: Portugal: Porto | collected...
GTTTTATTATTGGCATCGGTCATGGAGGTAACTTGCAAACTTTCAGGGTCGTATGTGTAGGTGGACATGAGGGCATTTTTGGGATAAAGACGTAGTTCATCAATCTTTTCTCCTGAAGCAATACCTGTTATTGAAATTATACTGTTTGCAGGCACGCCTGCAAGCGGTACTTCGTAATATGCCCAATCGGATGTATTCGCTGTAGATTGAACGACTGCCCCTGAAACCGAGACTTCGAATCCGACAGCGACTTTTGCCCAAAACGTAAGTATGTAATCACCTGCGGTTCGTACTGATGTAGTAGCATCTCTTGTGTTTGAGAGATTAAAAGCATTGATACCTGTGTAGGCACTTGCATTACTCCAACCTCCCCCCTCTCCACTGATAGTCCATCTACCATTTGCTTTTGAACTGACATCATTGACAGACTCAAAACTTGTATAGGCAATGTCTCTATATGCTCCGCTAATCACTCGTGCAATCGGGCGGAGTTCATCCTTGCTCATGAGGACGCTCACAGGTTCGTCTTTTGTCCTTTTGGCTTCGAGTGGCGTGCCTGTACTACTGTGTTCGGTGATGTCAATGACTTGTTGGTAGCGACTATCTATTGTAAATACTCTATCGAAAGCTCCATTGGAAATAATTTCTGTTACAGACGCTTGGAAATCAACTTCGGGGATATCCTGATTAGTTTCTAATTGGTAAACTGCTATCTGATGAACATTTCCATTATCAAATCTTTCAAAACCATTTATCTGTCCACCAATGACATATGTAACAAAATTTGGAGGGTTCAAAACATCATAGCGTTCTACAAAGTTGAGCGTTTCTATTGGTACATTATTGATATTTCGAAATTTTAAAGATAAAATCGACCGATACATATCGTCATAGGTGGGATTCCCTAGTCCAATAGTCGCATTATAATCTCTTGGATATTTATAAGTTGTGATGATATTATTATCATTACAATTAGATGCTTTGATTCTGATAAGATTATTATCGGAATTATACTCATAAGTGACACCCTCTGAAACAGGATTTTGTCCGTTTTCATCGTATCGTGTGACACTTTCACTCGTTAAGTGCACGGGGAATAGATACTGTAAATAGGCAGTAGCTCTAATGTCTTCAATAAAGAAACTCGGAAGTGCGGGATCATCTGATTGTTTAAAGAATATTTTTTGGTATTTATTGATACAACGCACTTCATGAATCTCATCATCAGGTATTTCATATTGGTAGTTTTTCTCTTGCAGGAGTGTATTATCATTTCTGTATATCCTCTCTCTTAGTGGCTTTCCTCTCACACGTTGCATACTGATATGCGGGTCTTGTTTCGGTCGCAAGTGAAATGTTGCAAAAATAGAAAGTGGAGGTTCGTCAAGATAGGAAGTTCCATTTTCATGGTTGGAATATTTTATTTCTCGATATCCGCCATCGGAGAATTTTTCCACAATATTAGTGTAAGTGACGTGTCTCCCATTGGTTGCACTCAACGGATTTATGTTGTTATTAGTAATATTCCAATATCGGACAGTTTGAAAAGAACCGTTGTTAGCTTCTATCTTAAAACTATCTATCTCTAAGTAGTCGGGCGTACCTGATAATATTCCACTCGAACGCATATCTCCCGATGCATAGCCATCTACGTAAAAATACTCTCGGGTCATGAGTTCTTCATCAGCAGTCGTTGAGGAATGTATCTTTTTTATGCGTAATCCACCCGTAACTTGTTCGGTGACATCTGTGACGTTGAAAGGATATTTATTAGCCTGTCTTGAATAACTATTCAGCTCATACTCCAGAAATGTACTCCCTCCTGTGGGGTAGTTTATTTGAGTTAAAATTTCGGCTTGTATGAGTGTGGGGTTGGGAGTACGAGAATTAAAATATGGCTCAACATCTGTCCAAGAAAAGCGATATTGCGCTGGTAATGTTTCAAAATAATTCTCATACGAATTGTAGTACCCCCAATGGTCAACTCTCAATGAATTATACTCTGGAAGTTCTATGTCATTATTATAAATGCCAACTAAGAGTTGATTTTTTACTAAATTTTTGATTATCAGTAATTTTTAAATTTATTTAAATAGAATATTTTTTTAACAAATTAATTAAAAAAATGCTTTTTAATTGACAATCAATAATATACATATATTTTTAAAATGTAAAAAATTGATTATAATATTTTACATATAATTGATAATCAATTAATTTTAACTCTTAGTTGGCATTATAATGAAATGTGTAAGGAGGGAGTGTCGAAGCTCCGGATTGCTCATAAACAGAGGTCAATCTCAATCTTTTAGTCGATTCATCCCGATAGGTCAGGCGCATATCTTTGACTACCTGTCCGTTGCGTTCCAAATAAACCCGATTGAGTTTTGGGTAAATTGAATAAATCTGCTCTAAGCCGCCATACAAATCTGTTACTACGTCATTATATTCAGCAGGTACATGTAGTTGCTCTATACCATATATTAGCTGGTCTGAATGTTCGGTTTCAAAAACTATCTTACCATTTGAACCTACAATTTCTTCTAAATATGATGGATATGATACAGCATAATTAATGCTTCTCGCCCTTCCTGTATAGGAGTGTATTTCCTGCCAATTGTCAAATATCCAAAAACCATTAACAAATACATCACCTTGGTATTCAAAAAGATTGGTCGAAGCAGATTCACTGATTGAAACACCATCTCGTTTATAATTGAAAGTAATGACATTACCATTGGGTGACTCCATTTTTGTAAGATGCCAGGCAGTCGGAATCACATCATACCCATTAGAAGTAATAGAAGGAGATACAAACATATTTTCCTTCGTGTATTCGATGGATTCATCAGTGCCACCAAATGTATACGATACCCCATTATTTCCTGTAATCGTAAATTCGTAGAAGAATCTTTTTAAAGAGCCATCAAAAAAGTTTGCTTCAAAGTAATTATCATTATCACTATCATAGAAATCGGCACCATTTACTCGAAATCCGTCTTCCTCATCCATAATCTGAACATCCCCCATATCCATCTCAAACTTTTCTCCACTATTTGATGTAAAGACCCATTCCCCACTATGATTCAAGAAAAATTTCCCCGAGAATCCCGGCGCACTGAAGAGAAATTCATCGGGTTCGAAATCCTTATAAAAACCACCATCTGTAGAGAGTGCATATACAATTCCTTCCTCTCCTGACCAACTTTCAGCACTCAAAGTGCTATAATTTGCGTAGTATGATAAGTCTTCCCCTTCTCTGACTATATCAATCTCATCCATACCTCCCTTCCTAATACGAGTAATGCTTCCTCCGGCATTCATCAAACTCCACCCCAATCCAGTCCATCCGGGATGGCTATCCGGTTTTACTCCATCCGAATGATAACTTAATGAGACAGGAATCGAAAAATCACGGTCTTCAAGTGCCACCAAAGGAATTTGTATCTGTGGAAGTCCTGAAAATAAGTCAACTGGTACAGTAGTATGCAAACCTAAATTCGCCACATTAGGACTAACTGGAGGCGATGAAACAAAATTATTGGCTGTTAAATTAGCATCCTGACCAAATGAATTAAGGTGAAAACAAAGAATTGAGATTAATAGTAACAAATAGCAAAAAGATTTCATGATGTTATTATTTTCATTGTGTTAAAAAATATTTTGTTATGTAACAAATTTACTAATAATAACTTATAATTACGTAATCAGGGGGAACGAAAAGTCATTTTTCTAATATGTTTTTAAAGTTGAAGGGAAAGCGTGAGTCGGCGGACATTTTGAAAATGTCAGGCGACAGTATTTGCTCACTATTCAATGACAATCAATTATTTACAAAGTAGAAATTACTTAATTTATTTAAAAGAATTTAAATCAAAATGTAAATATATCTCGCCTGACATTTTGAAAATGTCCGCCGAGTAGGCTTTCTTAAAAACTTAAAAATTAATATATTACGCATTATGAAAACGACTTTTCGTTCGCCCTGATTACGTAATATTCCCATAAAAAAATCTACACACAATTATTCCACAAAAAACCCTAATTTAGCGCATCAAAAATACAAAATAATCTCGATACCAAATTATAATTATCGGGTAGAAAACGAATGAAAGTGTCTAACTTTCTGAACGGATATGATTTTTGTGTGTTGTATCTTAGTGTTATAGTTTCGTTATATTATATAGTTTTGTATTAAGGCTAAAAACTACAACACCACGAAACTACAATACCACAACACTACTAAACCACAACACAATTTAAACTATGAAAAATTTACGCTACTTATTACTATTGTCTTTGGCTACGCTTGTATTTTTTGCGTGTCAATCCGAACAAACGACAACACAACACGCTGAAAACGAACTACTTGAGGACGAAAAGGGCGATAAGCGTACCCGTATTGACGAGGCATTCAAGCGCGATTTCGAGATGACCAAAGACCCGGCATTGGGTTATCCGCCTGTCGAACGCCTCTTGGAAGCCAAGCGCGTCATTGAAATAAAAGAAGCCGAACTCAAATTAAAATCCGGCACAAATGGAATACTCAATACCCGTTGGCGCGAGCGCGGACCTTACGACGTAGGCGGACGTACACGGACTATCGTGATAGATAAAAATGACCCGACCAATAAGACCGTATTCACGGCAGGTATCACGGGCGGTTTGTGGCGTACCCGCAACATTACCGCGACCGAACCTTACTGGGAAAATCTCGGCGACCTTCTCGAAAACATGAACATCAGTAGCATCGCTCAAGACCCGACCAATCCAAATATCATGTACTTTTCGACAGGCGAAGGCTATACAGCAGGCGGCAGCTCGGGCGGTAGAGGGCTTGGCGTTTGGAAGTCCGTAGATAGCGGCGATACTTGGCAACACCTACCCGAAACCTCAAATCCTACCTTTTATTATTCACAGCGAACACTCGTACATCCAAATGGCGAAGTGTACGTAGCTACACGCTCAGCGGGAGTACAACGCAGCCAAGACGGCGGCGCAACATGGGAAGGTGTGATGACTCAACGTAATGATATTTCTGACCTCCAACTCGGCCCGGATGGTAGTATTTATTGTGCAACAGGATTCGTTTCCGGCAACGCACGTATTTATAAAACACCAATGGGTACGAATATCGGCGATAGCGGAAATTGGCAGCAAATCACCAGCTCAAGTGCTGGTTTCCCAAATAACCTTGATAGAGTAGAACTGGGCGTTTCGCAATCCGAGCCGGGTACACTCTATGCTTTGACAAGAATTGGCGGGCAATCCGAACAAATTTTTATGTATAAAACCTCTAGTGACGGTCAGTTTTGGCTTGAAAAATCCGTACCCATAATAGGGACTGACGATGTTGGTAATCCTATTTATTTTACACGCGGACAAGGCTGGTATGACCTCTGTATCGCAGTAGATCCCAATAACGCTGATCGTGTGACCATCGGTGGAATTACACTGCACATGTCCACCAATGGAGGTAGTTCATGGTCAGAACCTTTGAGTCCAAATGTACACGTTGACCAGCATTTAATTTTATATGAAGAAGGCAATAGCAATGTCATTTATTTTGGAAATGACGGCGGTATCTACCGCACAACAAATGGCGCAGCTGCTCCCGAAAACATTCAAATCAGACATAGAAATAGCGGTTATAATGTAACACAGTTTTATGCCTGTGCCATGCACCCAGACGAGCATTCGGACTACTTCCTCGCCGGCTCGCAAGACAATAATAGCATTCAATTTGATAGTTATGAAATTGACCGCACTGTTGCTGTATTGGGCGGCGACGGAATGTATTGCCATATTGACCAAAATGACCCACAGTATCAACTGGCTTCTTCCCAATTTGGAAATTATGCCCTCTCCGATGATGGTGGACAGAGTTTTATCGCAGGTGGAATCAGCGCAAGTGCAGCTTTTGTTGCCATTTCGCAGTACGATAGCGATGCCAAAATCCTATATGTTGCCAAATTTGGCGGTAGTTTTTATCGTTGGGATATTACGCAGCCTGATGGTCAAGATGTGCAGATTTCCAATAGTTCCGGTTCTATTCCACACATTGCCGTTTCTCCGAATATCGACAATCGCGTTTATTTTGGCTTGGGCGGTTCGGCGTATCTTATTGTCGATGATGCCCATCAAGGCAATGCCGTTACGGGCGAATTTGTCACGCTTCAGGCAGGAGGTTCCATCTCTTGTATCGAAATCGAGCGCGGCAATGAAGACCATGTACTCGTCACCCAATCCAATTATGGTGTAGTGAGTATTTTGGAAACCAAAGACGGCGGACAGACGTGGGAAAGCGTAGAAGGCGACCTGCCTGACATGCCTGTGCGTTGGGTGGTTTTCAATCCTGACAATGCCGACCAAGCCTTCATAGCGACCGAAGCGGGCGTTTGGGCGACAGATAATTTGGATGGTGACAATACCGTTTGGATGCCACAAACCGATGGTCTGCCCAATGTGCGTTGCGATATGTTGCAGGTCAGACAAAGCGACAAATTCATCGCCGTAGGTACACACGGACGCGGACTTTTTACGACAGATGGTTTGGCTGCGCCTTTGGTACGAATGAATATTCCGCAAGTCGGTTATACGGATGAGGCGGTCGAATTTGTGGATTATTCCGTCAATCCGAGTAGCTGGTTATGGGACTTCGGCGATGGCGCGACCGCAAATGCACGCGACCCAGAACACACTTACTCGGCACTTGGCACATACCCCGTCAATCTGACCATTGAGGGCAATCAGACGACAAATGCCGAAATCAAAATTTTACCCGCAAAAGAAACCTCATCGGTCACAGGCGGCACAGATTTTACAGGCGATTTTGAGGATGCTGCAAATACCGATTTTGGCGTCTACCATATTTCAGGAACTAAATTTGAACGCGGTAATTCGGCCATGCCCAACAAGGCAGGTACACATAGCGGACAAAACGCATGGGTCGTGGGCTTAGATGAGCCTTTTTATGAAGATAATACCGAAACCATGCTTTATACGCCCAAGTATGACCTGACCGCCATAGGTATTTATGAATTTAGTTTTTGGGCGAGATATAATATCCAACAAGGCTTTGACGGCTTTCGTGTAGAGTACTCGACCAGTGGCGGCAGAGATTGGAATGTACTCGGTATGCGCAGCGACGATTGGTACAACTTTGACAATACGAATAGTGGCGGTGAAACCGTCTTTCCTTCTGGTAGTCAATACTTTACAGGCAATACCGCAGGCAATAACTTCAAGCGTTTCAAAACGAATATTACCAATTTGAGTGGCAATGAAGTGGCATTTAGATTTGTATTCAAAACGAATGGAATGGGGATAGCCGCCGGACTCGCTATCGACGATGTAGAAATCAAAGCCCTCAAACAAGAAGGCGAATTACGGACGATTATCACAGAATTTTCAGGCAGTTTTCCGAGTACCACCGAGTTGTTGGTCAATTGGAAAACAGAACCCGAATACCGCAGTGATTTCTTTGAAGTCGAATACTCTATCAATGGGCGCGACTGGCTCAAATTTAACCAAAGTGAGCGTTTTGATGCCGCAGGGTTTTCAATTGAACAATTGGCATATACCAATGAGTATAGCAACCAAAAACGTCCGCTTTATTACCTCCGCGTCAAAGCTACCGACCTCGACGGTGGCACGTTTTATTCGGACATCATCGTGCTGCGTCGTAATCTTGAAGAAGTCGGCGTTTATCGCGTCTATCCCAACCCATTTTCTGACCACATCAATATCGCATTCAACGACATCGTCAATGCCGATGTACAAATCGAAATATACGATGCTCTCGGCAGAAAAGTCAGCGATACTGCCGTCACCGTACCCGATATGTTTACACGCATCGAATTGGGCGATTTGGCGCGAGGTACGTATGTGCTGCGTGTGACTATTGGTGAGGAGACTTTTGTGGAGAAGATTTTACGAAAGTGATTCCGTAGCACGGTGCTTCCAGCCCGTGTTTCGCGTTAGACAGACAACAGACGCGAGACACGGGCTTGAAGCACCGTGTGCTACGTTTTAATACCGTTCAAACTCCGTTTTGCGGCGCAAAATGACGTATTTCACAAATCTTTTGATGTCAAACCAAAGGAAAAATTCCATTTTTTGCTGCAATTTCAGTGTGGAAATTGGCTTATGTTTGTCGTGAAATGTGTGACGTGCCTTTAGTATCATTTTTCTTTCTGTAAATAAGGTGCGATACATAGCATGTAACATTATTTTGAGAAATTTCGGACGAATAAAAAGCACGTCAATAATGAGTATAGAAAAGTACTTGAACAACAAGGAAGGCAGATTGATGACAAGCGCAGCCATAGGCATTAATTTGAAATAAGAATAGAAAATATTGAGTTGAATTTTCAAAAGGTATTCATAATTCATAATTTTACTAACCGACTGACTTTCTTTGTGATACACAATTGCCGTAGGCTCAAAAATACTTCTATAACCCAAAATATTTGCTCGTATTCCCAACTCCGCATCCTCGTATCCGGTATTAAAATATTCATCAAAAATACCAATATCGCACAACATCGGCACGGAATACAAAGCTGCTCCGGCACACGCACCCATATTTTCATGCGGCGTATTCCACTCCTCTACCGACTCTGCATAACCCAAGGGAATAACTTCCGCTGTATTGAGCATTTTGTGACCGGCATTATCCATGCGTTTGCGGTCGTAGTAGTTCACCATCTTACAGGCAATCATATCCGCATGATGGGTTTGTGCGCTACGCAGGAGATTTTCGAGCCAATTATCAGATACGGTCGTATCGTTATTGAGTAAAACGACGTATTCATAATCAGGATTTGGAAGAATGTATTCTTCGAGAATTAAATTATTTCCAAGTGTAAAACCGTGATTTTTAGGTTCTAAAACAAGCTGCACTTTTGGATTTGTGCCGTATTTTCCTTTTAAAATTGTTACATCATCACCCTCCGAACCGTTGTCGAGCAGATACACGATGTAGTCTGTATAAGTCTGTGCGAATATCGACTCCATACATTCCAGCGTATCTTCTATGCCGTTCCAATTGAGTATAATGATGGGAATTTTCATATTTTACATCTCCACGATGTAGGGACAGGGCGTGCCTTGTTCATACATTCCGAGCTTTCGTGTTGTGTTACGTTACAGGCGAAACACCCGCATCGTTTACCATAAACATTTGATAATCAATGCCTGTTTTCGCCAAAATATCATTTAATCGCTGCTCGCCTGTATCGGTAATAAATACTTGTCCGAAATCGTTATTTGCCAACAGTTCGATTAGGCTTTGGATACGGGTAGCATCGAGTTTATCAAAAATATCGTCTAATAATAAGACGGGCTTTATGCCTTTTTTGGTCTTAATGAAATCGTATTGCGCCAATTTCAGTGCCAAAATAAAGGACTTCAACTGCCCCTGCGATGCAAAACGTTTGACAGGTTTTTCTCCGATAATAAAAGCCAAATTATCGCGATGAATCCCTTTTGTGGTACGTTGGAGTATCTTATCTTTTTCGTAATTTTCCTCCAATAAATCCGTCAACGTGCTTTCGTACAGAGCCGATTTGTAGGTACAAGTTACGAGTTCGCTTTTGTTGGAAATTTCGCTATAAACTTGTTCAAAAATCGGTGAAAAATCGACTATAAACGCTTTTCGCGCCTCATGTATGTACGTACCGGCGGGTGCGAGTTGGGTGTTATAAGTTCCTATCAATACATGGTCGAACCTTCCTTGTTTTGCCATCTGTTTGAGGGCTGCATTTCGCTGGGCGAGTATCTTATTGTAATGTATTAATTGGAGCAAATATTCCTTATTGAGCTGGCACAAAGTCTCATCCAAAAACTTTCGTCGATATTCGCTACCTTCCGTGGCAAGACGCGTATCGTCCGGTGCAATCACAACTACTGGCAACAGACCAATATGTTGAGATAATCTGCTGTAAGGCAAATTATTACACATAAATTCTTTTTTACGTCTAAGTCTTATTTTTGCTACAATATTTACTGCCTCATCTGCCTTTTCAAACTCGCCTTTCAGTCGAATAATGTCTTGCTCATGCCGCACCACTGCATTGTCTGGTGTTCCGAAATAGCTTTTACACATACACAAGTAGTAAATCGCATCCAAAAGGTTGGTTTTACCTGTACCATTTTTCCCCACAATACCATTAATACGCGAATGAAATTCGAGCGATTGACTTTCGTAATTTTTAAAATTAGTAAGTTCTATTGTATTTAAATGCAATGGGTGAATGAATTAATTTTGAATTTTGAATGAGTGAACTTTGAATGTAATTTTTGTTTCTTTAGTTGTCAAATAAAAGTTTTCGCTTGACAGCTAAAGCAGTCATCACAGAGCGTTACGTATTAAGTCTAATTTTAATTTTAGCGAAACATCAATTGAATGGTAAAGATAGGACAATTTATTGTGTATTTTATCCTTATCTTTGCTACGAAATTAAAACATAATAGTGAGTCTTTAAAAAGAAAATAGGCAAAAAATCTCGAATTCAAATTCAAATTACGAGATTTGGCTTCGCCAAGTCGTGAAAATATAACATCGTAAGTGAAAGAATTTCTGAAAGTTGAGATTGATTTTGAAACTGAAATTCAGATTGAAGTTAATTTTCTTGCACCGTCAAATTTAATGTTTTATCTTTAAGGGATGAAAAGATAATAAAGGTTACATCTTCACGCCGTTATTTTTTCTTTAGACGAGCCAAATTTGACGCGAATACTCACTGTATTTAAGGAAAATTTGGTGAAGTATAAAGGAGAAAGAACGAGTCGAGAATATACATTTATTTTGTTCCTGATACTAAGTATCAGGAATTAAATAAATTTACATTCTTCGTGTCGTTATTTTTTCTTTAGACGAACCAAATTTGACGCGAATACTCACTGTATTTAAGGAAAATTTGGTGAAGTATAAAGGAGAAAGAACGAATCGAGAATATACATTTATTTTGTTCCTGATACTAAGCAATAAATTGATTTTAAAGGCGAATTTTCGCTTGAAAATAATAAAACCATTGGTAAATTAAGTGTTGGTCACCGCTACACAAAAAATTTGTATAGCAAAATATCACCAATTGCTTAATTAACCGATCAACCAATACACTAATAGATGGCACAAGCAGAAGTTACAACGGCATTTAGCAAAAAAACTTATTTAGAATGGTATGAAATCATGTTGCGCATTCGCAGATTTGAAGAGCGAGCAGGTATGTTGTACCAACAACGCAAGATTCGCGGTTTTTGTCACCTATATATAGGTCAGGAAGCTGTGGCAGCAGGTATTCAAAGTGCCTGCAAAGCGGATGATATTGTCATTACGGCATATCGCGATCACGGGCTTGCACTCGCACGAGGCGTTACTTCAGATGCGTGCATGGCAGAAATGTATGGTAAAATTACGGGCTGTACGAAAGGAAAAGGCGGTTCCATGCACTTCTTTGATGTAGAGAAGAAATTTTACGGGGGACATGGTATCGTTGGCAATCAAATCGGGCTTGGAGCAGGACTTGGTTTTGCGGAGATGTACAAAGGCACAAAAAACGTAGCCGTCTGTCTATTTGGTGATGGTGCGGCGCGTCAAGGCATTTTGCATGAGGTATTTAATATGGCAATGACGTGGAAAATTCCGGTAATTTTTATTTGTGAAAATAATTTTTACGCAATGGGTACATCGGTGAAGCGTACAAGCAATATTACGGATATTTACAAGCTCGGTGGTGCCTATGATATGCCAAGCGAACCTGTGGACGGCATGAGTTGTGAAGCAGTACACGAAGCCATGGATCGCGCCCTAAAACGTGCGCGTAAAGGCGATGGACCAACATTTTTGGAGATAAAAACTTATCGCTTTAAGGGGCATTCCATGTCTGATCCACAAAAATATCGTACTAAAGATGAGGTGAACGATTATAAAAATCGCGACCCTATCAAAGAAGTAGAACGCACGATGCTCGAAAACGGCATGGCTACCGAACGTAAAATAAAAAGTATTCAAACGAAAATAAAAGATGAAATTGATGCTTGCGTAAAATTTGCGGAAGATTCACCGTTCCCAGATGCATCAGAATTATATACTGATAATTATGTGCAGAAGGATTACCCATTTATTATGGACTGAACCGATTTAATGAATGAATTTTGAGTGAGTGAATTTTGAGATTTCTGATTGTTATTGCTTAGATTAAGTCATGTTCTGTGGTATAACATTAACCAAAAGTCAAAAATCACTCAATCAAAAATAATTCAATCATTCATCATTCATCATTCATCATTTTTTTATACCTTTGCCAAAATTTTTAGATTAATTATGGCAAAACGAAATAAAAAAACGAACCAAGAGGAGGAGTTATTAGTAGACCTCATAGGAGTACAAGAGCAAACACAAGATTTTCTTGAACGAAATCAAAAATATATAGTTGGTGGCTTATTGTTGGCGGTACTGCTGATTGGCGGCTATTTCGCTTATAAGTATTTGTACAAAGCACCACGCGAAAAAGAAGCGATGGAGCAGATGTATAAAGCCGAACAACAATTTCAACGCGATTCATTCGCGCTTGCACTGACCAATCCGGGCGGTGGTTATCCGGGATTTGAGACTTTAGCATCTGAGTACAATGGCACAAAAGCAGGTAATCTAGCGAAATATTACGCTGGTTTGTGTGCATTGCGTACTGGAAATTTTCAGGCGGCGGTAGACCACTTGAGTGCTTTCCGTTCTAAAGGCAAGATCACGCCTGCTATGGCAAATGGCGCACTCGGCGATGCTTATTCGGAGTTGGGTAATTTTGATAAAGCAATGAGCAGCTATCAAAAAGCTGCGAATACCGTCAAAAACGACTTTTCGACACCGTATTACTTGTGGAAAGCAGGTATGTTGGCGAAAAAACAAGGTAATGCAGATAAGGCGCAGAAGTTTTTTACACAAATTAAAAGCGACTACCCTGGCTCTGTACAAGGACAAGAAATTGATAGTTACTTGAATTAGTAAACCGATTAATTAGTCTAATAGTTAAGGGAAGAGGAAGAAAATAATCTACCTGTCTGAATTGTTCTTTTTCTTATATGTTTCACTTAGTGAAAGAAAAAAAATAACTTCTTCATTTGGGGTAGATTATTTTCTTCCTCTTCCCTAATCAGGTTTCATTTCGCGTAGCGAAATGATGTAATAATTTTGTTTGGCAATCAAAATATTAGAGCATGTTTAAATTTTTTCTGCCTGAAAACCAATACCTTATGAACTTGACTTCACATCAAATCAGTTGCTTATATTGATAAACGCCTTCTTTGATGCTTCGTCAAGACCATAAGTTATTGATTTTCAGTTTGTAAAAATTTAAACCTGCTCTTATAAAAGGTAGAGGTTCACGCTTCTACCTTTTTTTTAAAACTTAGGTGGTTCGTTTGTTGTCCACCATCAACCGTTTAGCAATGTTAAAATACATATTACTCGGATGTTTCGCCATGAGCCTCATCGCTTGTTCGGGCGGACAAAAAGTGACTACTACTTTGGATAGAGCCAAAGGCAAAACCATTACTTATTATGGTGAAGCCTTCAAGCCGGACGATGTCATGTCTGTCGATGATTTATTCAAAAAAATGTCTCTCAAAGAAGAGATAGAAAGCATACAAGTAGAAGGCGAAGTCGTCTCTGTATGTCAAGTAAAAGGCTGCTGGATGCGCATGTCTGCATCCAATGGCGACGAACTCATGGTCAAATTCAAAGATTATGGCTTCTTTATGCCACTCGACCTCACAGGGCGAGTAACCATGGCGGGCAAAGCTTACAAGCAAGTCACACCTGTAGACGAACTCCGCCACTATGCCAAAGACGCTGGAAAAAGTGCAGCAGAAATCGCAGAAATCACCGAACCACTCGAAGAGTTGTTATTTGAAGCAACAGGTGTAGCGAAATTATAGTTTAGTTTATAGCGTTTATAAGAACATAAGTAGTGGGACAAAAATAGGCTTATAATTTTGACATGGTTATTTTTTCGATATTTTTCCTTACAAAAACCGCACATAGCCTACGCTACAGCCTGTCCGCACTTGATTCGGGATAAGGATTTTTGTAGGGATAAATAGCGGAAAAAGAAACCGTCAAAAAGTAAGTGAAAGAAAATAAATAACTTGCCCCATTATGCTTGTTCTTTTCCCTTCTAAAAAACACAAAAAATAGTTCCGTAGCTATGGCTATGCAACGATTTTTTGAATTCTTTAGAAGAAAAAATTACGGCGCATTTTGGAACAATTTATTTAATTTCTTTCACTAAGGATATTTTTGTCTCACTACTTATTTCATAAATTCTATAAACCTTGTGAACTTTTCCCCTTTTGGACACGTTTACTACACATCATACGAAAGGTATGTTTCCGCCTCAATGAAAAAAATATAAAAACCGTAAGATATATTTTGCATTTAAAAATAATACTTGTATCTTTGCACTCGCTAAAACGCACAAGCAATAATATAAAATGATTCAGTAGCTCAGTTGGTAGAGCATTTGACTTTTAATCAAAGGGTCCCGGGTTCGAACCCCGGCTGAATCACTCTAAAATCCGCAGTAACTTTACTGCGGATTTTTTTTGTTTATACCATAACTAACGAGTAAATAAATAAATGCTTTCGCTCTTAAAATATAATTGGTTATATTTGTGTTGAACATTCATTGGGAAAAAGCTGTTCCCTCGCTTTACTTCAATCAAACTTTATATACAAATACAAATTACCTAATGAGAGCATTACAAACTGTACACGATCCCGTATTTCAGAAAAAAACACATAACGTCATTGACAGATTTTTCCTGCCTTACATACGAGATGAACGGGACTTACCCTTCATCTATCTCTGCATCAAATTGACTTTTATAATCATCCCGATAGCTATCATTCTGTTTACGCCCTTATTTAGCGGTTGGTATTGGTGGATGGTGGCTGCGGTGTATGCTGGTTTGGTGTTGTATTTTGCTGGTCCTTACACGCTGATGCTGCACAATACGAGCCATCGTAAGCTATTCAAAAAAGAATACAACCTTGGCAACCACTACATTCCCTGGGTACTCGCGCCCTTTATGGGGCAGACGCCCGAAACCTATTTTAGCCACCACTTGGGTATGCACCATTTGGAAAACAACCTACACGACGATAAGAGCAGCACCATGAAATATCAACGCGATAGCTTCACAGATTTTTGCAAATACTTCCTGTCCTTTCTTTTTCTCGGCGTTGCCGAATTAGCGATTTATTTTAAAAGAAAAAACCTGCACAAACTCTTTAAAATGGTCGTGCGTGGCGAAACTTTGTACATTATATTTGTCATCATCTTAGGTTTTATCAACTTGCAGGCTACTTTATACGTATTGATTCTGCCCTTGGTTATCGTCCGATTTTCGATGATGTCCGGCAATTGGGGACAACACGCCTTCATCGACCCCGAAACACCTGCCAACAACTACCGCAATAGCATTACTTGCATCAATCATTTCTATAATCGCCATTGCTTCAACGACGGTTATCATATCGGGCATCACCTCAAACCCAATCTGCACTGGACGGAAATGCCCGTCGATTTTCAACAAAATCAACACCTCTATGCCAAAGAAAATGCAGTCGTTTTTGAAGGCTTGGATTATATGGGAGTTTGGTTTAATCTCATGTTCAAACGCTACGACAATCTCGCCAGCCATTTTGTGAATATCGGCGATAGGTTTCAATCGAAAGAAGAAATTATCAAGATGTTGAAATATCGAACCAAACGAATTGAATGATTTTTGATTAGACTTTATTTAGGAATATTTTGTATGCATGGAACTTTTGTATTTTTTCGATAATCGAGCCTCATTTTGAGCTGCATACCCTACGGTACGGGGCGAAAAATAGGGGAAGAGTATCGGAAAAAGACAAAGTTAGCTGCATACAAAATTTTTCTAAATAAAGTCTATTATATTTCGCTGTGCGAAATTATTAACCCCGTCATTCATCGGGACAAGTTTTAAAATGTAAAAGTTGTAGGACGCGCGACCAGCTTCCTTTCTTATATTTATCTGATTTTAAATTTATTATAAAAAAATAAGAATGTCTGTACACGTAAAGGGCGAACGCATCAAAATATTTTGTCCCGATGGGACAATGAAAATGAAGCTCTGTTGATGTTTTACCAATATTTTACCTCTACTGAGGCATTGATTACGTTCAAAATGTTCTATTAGGAATAAAATATCGGTAGAAAAATATTAAAAATACGTTTCAAGTGCCGTCAGGTACTCAATATTTGACAAAATAAATTTTGATGCGTTTGCCCTTGTACACGTACTATCGACACTTTTACATTTTAAATTTATTATTTTAAATTTTAAATTTTAAATTTCAAAAAAAGTGTCAACTACTTTTCAAAGAAATTTAAACATGCCTAAGTTTTCCTACAATCAAAAATCAAAAATTCTCCCTGGATTAAGGATATTCTTAGGGTCGAGTGCTCGTTTTAATGTCTTCATCAATTCAAGTTCGGCGGGTGTACGTGAATGGTGTAAGTAGGCTTTTTTATCCAATCCGATACCGTGTTCGGCAGAAACCGAGCCGCCTACGGTCGCTATCTTTCCATAAACAATATCGTTGATGCGCTTGGTCAATTCTGCACTATCATTTTTCTTACCGATGATGTGATGAACATTACCGTCTGCAATGTGTCCGAAGGTGAAAATTTCTTCGACTTCTTCAATTTGTCGCAAGTCACCGCTTACTGCTTCAACGTATTCACCGATAAGCGGTGGGGGCATACTGATGTCAAAATGATGGTCATTATCTGCCTGTGCAGAAAGCACACGCACATCTTCCCGTATTTGCCAAAACCACGCTAAATCCGCCGAATTATTTGCTAAAACAGCGTCTTCGATAAGATTTTTTTGTAAGGCAATTTCGAGAATAGATTCGAATGTCTCGGTATCTTTGTTCTGATCGCCGCCCAAATTTTCCACCAATACATAGTACCCATAATCAAGCGGTAAAGGCGATTTCATGGTGCTTGGTGGGCTCGTCATCGTCCGAAAAGTTTCTTTCCACACCAACTCATAGGCACTCAATGCGCCCGCAAGTCCTTTATCTATAAACCTCAAAAAAGCAAGCACGTTTTTGTAGTCCTTGATACCGACCCACGCGCTGCACCTGCTTCGGGGAGCTTCGTGTAGCCGCAACACTGCCTTGGTCACGATGCCCAATGTGCCTTCCGAGCCAATAAATAATTGCTTCAAATCGTAGCCAGAATTGTCTTTAATGATTTTTTTTAGGTTGGATAATATGGTACCATCGGGCAGCACGACCTCAAGCCCCAAAACCTGTTGGCGCATCATACCGTAACGCAGTACGCGCAATCCGCCCGCATTGGTAGCAATGATACCGCCGATTTGTGCCGAGCCTTTCGCACCAAAATTTAAGGGAAATTGCAGCTCATTGGCTTGGGCAGCTTGTTGGATTTGCTGCAAAATCACGCCCGCACCCACAGTCATCGAACGGCTACAAACATCGACTTCTTCTATGGCATTGAGTTTTTCGATAGAAATAACGATTTGATTTTCAGTGGTTTGCGTACTGCCAACAAGGTTGGTCAATCCGCCGTGTACGATGACTTCCTGCCCGTGTTTGTGACAAATTTTGAGCGTAGCAGCCACATCTTTCGTACAGGTAGGCAGCACGACCGCCTTCGCCTTCAAGGGGACGTGCATCGTCCATATATGATGAAAACGTTTGCTGAGGGCTTCGCCAAGCAGTATTTTTTCTGCGCCGAGTTCGTTGGTGAGTTCTTGTATGATGTTCTGCATTCTGGCTATATTTAACCTGCAAATTGCTGAATCAATGGCATTTTACCAAAGTTAAATACTTATATTTTAAGGTTCTACTGAAATAAGGGAAGACGAAAAAAATAATCTATCCGTCTGAATTAGACTTTATTTAGGAATATTTTGTATGCATGGAATTTTATATTTTTTCGATAATTGAGCCTCATTTTGAGCTGCATACCCTACGGTACGGAGCGAAAAATAGGAGAAGAGTATCGGAAAAAGACAATGTTAGCTGCGTACAAAATATTTCTAAATAAAGTCTATTGTTCTTTTTCTTATATGTTTCACTAAATCTTCCTTACGTAGCTCGGCTATGCGCGTCAAATTTAGCCAAACATATAAAAAAAATAACTTCTTCATTTGGGGTAGATTATTTTCTTCCTCTTCC
>Ga0209595_100269_pt1 | contig 18205 bp, 13 predicted proteins | sample Porto_4metaG_FD_187427 | JGI IMG/M metagenome (GOLD analysis project Ga0209595, IMG submission 187427) | Marine algal microbial communities from Porto, Portugal - Porto_4 metaG (SPAdes) (version 2) | ecosystem: Host-associated > Algae > Red algae > Unclassified | place: Portugal: Porto...
TTTGAAATCCTTATCCCGAATCGGGGTTCGGGACAGGCTGTAGCTAAGGCTATGTGCGGCTTTCAAAAAATCCTTAGACAAAAAAAATACTTCGCATTATGGGACATCTTATTTAATTTCTTTCACTAAACAATTTTCGCGCAGCGAAAATCAACATATTAAACCATTAACCGTTCATCATTAACCATTATTAAAACCCTTCTCCACCGCCATAATCGCCGCCGCCCGGACGACCGCGTTTCTTTTTCTGATTGATGCGGTAGCTTGCGGTGACGCTTGCCGAGCGTGCGCGCCATTGAAATTCGCCTTCCTGATAAAAATTGTCAAGAATGGTTTCGTATCGTCTTTTTCTTGAATTGAAAAGGTCGCGCACAGAAACGGTTATCGTCATATTTTTAGACTTGAAAAAATCCTTACTCCAGCCCAAATCAAGGCTTGCGATAGATTTGTATTTGCCTTGTATGCTGATGCGTGGTGCGCGATAATTGAAGCGAGCCTGAAGGTCAGAATCCCAAAACTTGAACCTTGCTGTGCCGCGCGCTGTCCACGTAAAAGTCTCTGCATCAAGGCTTTGTTCGCCTATCTGACCTGCATTGATTGTACCTTGCGTGACCGAACGGAAAAAATTGAGGTCAGTATTGAGGTCAAGCCATTCCAAGCCTTTGTAGGAGAGCGTGAATTCCAAGCCCATTTCGTCTTGTGTCGCAAGATTGCTGGAAGTGAAGCGCGTGATAGGCGGCGTATTTTCGTCACCAAATGAAACAACTTCACGAATCCGCGTAATCGCATCTTCTGTATGGCGATAGAAAACCGCCGAAGAAAGGGTGGCTTTATCCCAAATTTTGAGGTAGGTGACTTCGTAGGCATCCGTAAATTCGGGGTCGAGGTCGGGATTGCCGGCAAAGAGATTTCTGTTGTCACTAAAGGTAAAAAATGGGTTTAAATCCCAAAAACGCGGACGGCGCACTCTACGGCTATAACTCGTCTGAATGGCATTTCCCGCACCGATTTCATAACTCAAAAAGAGCGATGGAAATAGGTTGGTATAATTGCGCGGATTGCTGTATTCGCTTAGTACCAATTCGGTTTTGACTATCGAATGTTCGAGGCGCAAACCTGCCAAATAGCTAAATGCACCAAACTTGTTGCCATATTGACCATATACGGCGTGAATGTCTTCATCGTATCGAAAACCATTATCAAAGACATAGGTTTCATTCGGAATAATGTTGCTGATTTCGGGTGTCCATTCGCCGTTGCGAAATTCTCTTACAATATAATCATTATCAATATCTCGCAGCGAACTGTTCAAGCCCAATTCAAACTTATGGTCTTTGGAAAAAGGATGATTATAATCGGCTCTAAATTGCCAACGTCGCTGCCCTTCTTGATTTTCAGAAAACTGTGGAAAGATGAAGTTTTCGGGATTGACGGTCGTGAGAAATTCTTGCTGCAAGTCCGAACTTTCTTTTTCCAAATCGTCCTGATAATCCGCTGAAACATTGAGTGTGTGAGAGCGATTAGAAAATTCTTTGCGGTAGTTGAGGCTGTATTGCAGACCACTTTCTTCTTCAATTTCATTATCTGTGCGAATGGTCTTACTAATGAGATTGGTTCGAGTATCTATATAATCATCATAGGTCATTGTCGTTGTATTATTTTCATCTGAAATACGGTACATCAATGAGCCTGTGAGGACATCTTTATCGGTCAAATAATAATCAATTCCACCACGAATGCTATTGCGAAGTCCACCGCGATTCATGTCCCGTGTTTGTTCTGAAATCAATGTTCCTGCCGATGATGTTGCCTCTTGATATAGAAACCCACTGCCTGGTCCGCGTTGATAATTTAAACCGTAATTCAAAAAACCATTTATTTTTCCTTTGCGATAATTTAAATTCGCGCCCAAACCTGCCTGCGCCGGGTAGCCGCCCGTCACATCAAACGAACCATTAAATCCATTGCGTTTATCTTTTTTCAGAATGATATTGATGATACCGCTTGTGCCTTCTGCCTCGTATCTCGCCGATGGGTTGGTGATGACTTCTATCTTCTCAATCATATTGGAAGGAATCTGTTTGAGGTTGTCAGAAGCCGCCATGCCACTGGGTTTTCCGTCTACGAGTACACGTACACCTGTGTTGCCACGCAAGCTGACTTGCCCTTCTACATCTACCGAAACCGATGGCACATTATCCAGAATATCCTCAGCAGTACCGCCGCGATTGGCGAGGTCTTTACCGACATTGAATACCCGTTTGTCGAGCGAAAATTGAGTTTCTGATTTTTCGGCGCGTACCTCTACTTCTGCAAGGTCGATGCCGCTGTCACCCATGCGAATATCGCCCAAATCAATGCCTCTTTTTCCGGCTTTCATATTATCGCTATCGAACGGTATAGGGTCTATAACGTATCTTTCGTAGCCTAAAAACTCTACGACCATGTATTGTTTTCCGGGTCGAGACTGTATGGAAAATGTACCATCCGCTCCCGTCATTGCGCCTGCCAATACGCTCGAATCGCGCTTGCTAAAAACAGCAACATTCGCAAATTCTAAGGGTGAACCCGTAGCTGCATCCAAGATTTTTCCTTTGATGTCGAGTTGTGGCGATCCGCCTTCGGGGCGTTGGGCGTACATTTGAAAGGTCATTATTAGGGTAAATAAGGTTAGTACCAAACGTGTCATAGTTTTTATTTTGTGGTGCAAAGATAGGTAAATTTCAAATCGTAAGGGAAGAGGAAGAAAATAATCTACCCCAAATGAAGAAGTTATTTTTTTTATATGTTTGGCTAAATTTGACGCACATAGCCGAGCTACGTAAGGAAGATTTAGTGAAACATATAAGAAAAAGAACAATTCAGACGGGTAGATTATTTTTTTCGTCTTCCCTAAGTTCAAAATTCCAGTAAATACATGCGCTGAATTTTCGTTGAAATATATTGTTTGTCAGTTGAGGTATAATTAGACAGTCTGAAGGAGGAAAAGGTTTAAAGCATGTTTAAATTCGTAAGTAGTGGGACAAAAATAGGCTTAATACACTGTTTCACAAATTTATTTACTTTTTTGAGTATTTCTTTTAAAATGACTCTTCACCAAAAAATCCTTAAATACAGTGAGTATTCGCGTCATTTTTGATTCGATTCATTTCAAAATAAACGTCAAAAAATGTAAATAAATTTATAAAACAGTGTATTAAGTAGTGAGACAAAAATATCCTTACTTTTTGACGGTTTCTTTTTCCGCTATTTTTCCCTACAAAAATCCTTACGTAGCGTAGGCTATGTGCGGTTTTTGTAAGAAAAAATATCGAAAAAATAACCACGTCAAAATTGTAAGCCTATTTTTGTCCCACTACTTAGTGAAAGAAATTAAATAAGATGTCCCATAATGCGAAGTATTTTTTTCGTCTAAGGATTTTTTGAAAGCCGCACATAGCCTTAGCTACAGCCTGTCCCGAACCCCGATTCGGGATAAGGATTTCAAAGGATTCTTAGACGGAAAAAAGACGAGTATAATGGCACATGTTATTTATTTTCTTTCACTAAAGAACGAAGTAGAAAAGAAAAGGAAGAAAAATACTGGAGAACGGTCATCCAAAATCTCCGAAATGAAGGTCTTTCAGATGAGAAAATAGCCACAATACTACCATTTCTTAGTGAAAAACGTTTGCATCTGTTCGAATAAACCCAAATCTAAAAATTATACAAAAAAATAAGAAAACTCCGTTGATAGGTTACTATCAACGGAGTTTTTTTCCTTAATGGAGAACTTGTCAAAACATTTGACGTACAAACATTTACCCCGTTCATCCAAACATTCAAGACATGAAAAACTTACTGACTTTACTCTGTGTTATTCTACCTTTTATTGTATTTGCTCAAGAAAAAAATACGGGCGATACGGAATACAAATATCACCTACAAGGCTCGCACACTTTCAATATTGGTGCGGGTTTTCCAAACAAAATCAATAGTGGATTTACGATAGCCGACCAATTGGGGATTGAACTCAATGGCGGTGCATCACCCGTTTATACCATCAAATATGAGTACGGACTGACGCCTGAAATAGGCGCAGGGCTGCATTTGGGTTACTTTACAGCTAAGACGCCGAAGTTTGAAGAAGCAACGGTGACAAGTATTGTTGACCAACTTGGCACTATAGTGGGTGATTTGGGATTATGCGGACTCCTGTTTGAATGTGATACTATTACCGAGGTGCGTGATGGCGGCTATGATAAATATACTGTCGTGACGCCTGGCATCCGCTTGGCATATCACCAACGGGTCGTGGAAAACTTGGACACTTATGGAAGTGTCGTACTGGGTTACAACATCATTCGTAGTCAAAGAAATGGTGGCAATAGTTTGGATTTGACGCAATATACTAATCAAATTCCTACGATTGCTTACTTTACGAGTGTCGGGGCGCGGTATTATTTTTCGCCTCAATGGGCAGCATACGGCGAAGTCGGTTACGGAACTATGACAGTGGTGAATCTGGGACTGACCTATCGTTTGTAAAAAAATACATAAAAAGCGGCTTCCTTCCAATCGGAAAGCAGCCGCTTTTTTATCTCAAAAAATTGATTCTTTATTGACAATTAACTTGAAATTCGGTACTATAGCATTCGATAGAATCCAACACTTCACCATCTTCATCATAAACGGTAATTTGCCCGTTTTCAGCAACTACCTCTACTTGCTCACCGTAAGCCAACGTACCGCAGTAAGTATTCACGACACAAAAAGCAGGGGTTCCGAAATCGTAATCTCCATCCGTAATAATAAGATTATCATAGCACAAAGTTTCTGGGTCGATTCCCAGAAGTAGCAGTTCGTTTGCATATGTAATGACTATGTTTTCGCAATCCATTGTCCAGTCAATATTGCCCCATAGGCTCCAGTCGTTATTGTCACCATTGTCATCATTGACACCATTGTCATCATTCAAGCTATCGCAGAACGTCGCCGGGTCAATACCCCACTCTGCCAAATGGTCGGCAAATACAAGGACTAAACTGTCGCAATTTGTTGACCAGTCAATAATAGTGAGATTATCATACGAGCCAGTTCCGCTTCCGTTACTCCAACCGCAGAAAGTTTCTAAATCGAAACCAAGTGCTTCCAATTCGTCAGGATTACTAGCTACTAACTCTTCGCAATCTGCCTGCCAATCAATATCATTCCATTGATTATCTACGACTTCTACTGAGTCGCAAAATGTTTCGGGGTCAATGCCAAGTTCTTCAAGTTCCGCCTCTGTGTACAGAGCGAGAAATTCTTCACAATCTACTTGGCTCTTCGCATAGACATCATTAGTCGATGTTGTGTTGCTTTCATTTTCCGTCATTTGGTTTTCGACCGCATTCATGGGGTCAGCGATTGGGTCTTTTTCACACGCTGAAAAACCAATAATTATCGCGAAAACAAACGATAATTGCACTACAAATTTTCTGATTGTCATAATAACTTTTTTAATTTCGTAATGGATAAAATTCATTATCCGGTTTAATATATTTATTAAATAGTTTTAATGTTTAGATGGAGCTTAGTGCTTAAATTTATAAATACTTAACAATTTAATCGGCTTCTTTTTCCGTTACTCTGCGCTTGTCCTGACGCATGACGGGGTTGTTCGTTATGTCTCGGCTCAACCGAAATTATCTTTCCCCATATCTCAATTAACGAAAAAATAAGCTCGCTAAACTTGTAATTATTTATAAACTTAAGTCCTACATACAATTGCATGATACAAATGTAGGTCAAAGTCAAATCAAATGATAGTACATTTTTTTTAGATTGTTCTGAAAATGCTTGTATTATTTCAAATCAATTCACTGATAATCAGCACTTCATGCTTTTTTTTTGTGAATTAAAACAGTTTTAAATTTAAATGTAAAAATTATATGACGGTAGGCATTTTAGGTGAAAAATAGGTTTTAAATTTTGCAAAAGACCAATTAATTGCAAATACTGTAACGATTGCCTTACAGGCTGACCACGAATACCGTACCGACGACTTTAGCCATCGAAGGGCATAAAAATATTTGTAAGTAATTGATTTTTATTTATTTAAAAATTAGAATGAAATTCACTTGATGATTAAAGTCGTCAGTACAGAGTCCGCGGTCAGCCTGTTTAGCTATTATTACGGGGTTGTTCGTCATTTTCATTTGAATAGAAATAATTCTTTGGCAATTTTTGCAAAATAAAAAAGCACCAAAACCTTAAATCAAGGCATCATTATAGTTAAAGTCTTAGTAGTCATTCAAGTTAGGGAAGAGGAAGAAAATAATCTACCCGTCTGAATTGTTCTTTTTCTTATATGTTTCACTAAATTTTCCTTAGTGAAAGAAAATAAATAACTTGCCCCATTATGCTTGTTCTTTTCCCTTCTAAAAAACACAAAAAATAGTTCCGTAGCTATGGCTATGCAACGATTTTTTGAATTCTTTAGAAGAAAAAATTACGGCGCATTATGGAACAATTTATTTAATTTCTTTCACTTACGTAGCTCGGCTATGCGCGTCAAATTTAGCCAAACATATAAAAAAAATAACTTCTTCATTTGGGGTAGATTATTTTCTTCCTCTTCCCTTACCTAATTTCCCAGTTACCTAATGTCCAAAGTATAGTCAGGACAGGACACCATAAAAATAAGAAATGCTGCTCAATAATTCGAGCAGCCTTTTCTATGGAACACGGCAAAAATAACTTTACCATTTGTCAAATGATGAATGATAATTAGGGATGAAAAGATAATAAACGTTACATCTTCACGTCGTTATTTTTTCTTTGGACGAACCCAAATTTGACGCGAATACTCACTGTATTTAAGGAAAATTTGGTGAAGTACAAAGGAAAAAGAACAAGTCGAGAATATACATTTATTTTGTTTCTGGTACTAAGTGAAAGAAAATAAAGGTTCTTTGACAAATCCCGTGATTGTTCGTTTTTCTGCCTCGCGATTGTTCGTCCCTTGCGTAAGGGATAGTAGGTGTTGTTTGAACGTAACGTAGCGATAGCGGAGTGGAGAGAGTGCCGGATAGCCCGACCCCCGACTGATAAGGAGGGGGATACGCCCAAATTTTCATTCACTTCACTGGATTTGTCAAAGAACCAAAATAAATAACACGTGCCATTATACTCGTCTTTTTTCCATCTAAGAATCCTTTGAAATTCTTATCCCGAATCGGAGTTCGGGATAAGAATTTCGAAGGATTCTTAGACAAAAAAATACTTCGCATTATGGGACATCTTATTTAATTTCTTTCCCTAACAATCAAGCAATTCAACGATTATTTTCATTTTACTTTGAAAGTTTGACAAAACGTTCGGTAGCATAAGTGCTATCGTCAAATTTCAATCGAATAATGTAGGTACCCGATGGCAAGTGACCGACTTTGACACGCAAATCATCTGATTCGGATTCTAGGCTTTGCTCACTAATTGATTTTCCTGACAAGTCATAGATTTCGATAGTACCGTTGTCGCGGATATTTTGGAAATCAATACTGATAAAGTCCGTTGACGGATTCGGGTAAATACGCATTGAAGGACTTGTTACAAGGTTGTCCTCATTACGCAATGTAAGTGCGGTATATTGCTGTTGAGTAGATGAAATATTGACTGTATAATCCTCGACTTCGCCATAAGTAAATGAACCGCAGGGCGCCGCAGGGTTTTTCCATTGCATGGCTACACGCATACCTGTGAGTCCGAGTGATGCACTTGCGGGGATGTTGATATTGCCGGAAAGTGTACCTGAACTTGTGCCTGTATATACTGCTTCGCCTGCATCATCAAAATCGCCGTCTCTGTTGAAATCAATCCAAATCATCCATGTTTCATTGAAAATAGAGTTTGCAAATCCAGGCGTGAGACCAAATGGAACAGCATCTTCAAGTCCGATATTAGCAACTTGTCCGGTGAAGTCAGCGTAACCGCCGTTTTCACCCGAAGTGTTGTCAACATTTCCAAATATTACTCTATCAATATATTCGTAATTGGTGTTGCTACCTGACGCACCACAGTAAGTGGGCGCACTGTCGCAAGAGTCGGTCGGGTCATTCGGGCAAATGTCGCAAGCATCGGGCGTACTGTCACGGTCTGTATCTATATTGTCGTCGCCGTTTGCACATATATCGTCTGCATCGCATATGCCATCAGCGTCGGCGTCGGCACAAATTTCCGGTCCGTCGCATATACCATCGCCGTTTGTATCTTCGTAAATCTGTAAGTTGGAGAAGAACGAATTACCGTTTTTAGGTGAATCGTCATGGTCGGTTACGAAGAAGAAGTACGGGAATTGACCAGTATAAAATTGACCAACCGGAATCGTGAAATGTTCGTATGAACCACTGCCAGAGTAAGTGTCGAATGTCGAATTACCCCAGTTCTGCGTACCGTACACTTTGAATGTGTAGTTGGAACTAGTGGAAGTATTATTGTCAAAACCTACTCCGTGAATTTCTCCAATTTGGCTGCTTTTGAAATCAAATTCTACGACCGTATTTGCTGTTACGTTATAATTAACCGTAATCATTTTCCATGCGTTATCATTGAGTTCGATAGTTGTGCCGCCATCTTGTACAGATAGTGTTCCCTGGTCTTGACTGCCGCCATAGGTAGCAGGTGTATCAACTGTGAAATCAACCGTAGGACAGTCATCGCTTGTATCACAAGCATCAGGCGTGCCGTTGCCGTCTGCATCTATATTGTCATCGCCAAGCGGACAAACATCGTCTGCATCGCATACGCCGTCGCCGTCTGCGTCAGCGAATGTACCCGCACAGTTACAATTTGCATCATAAATATCACCTGTTGTACAGACATCTAAATCATCGCAAGATGTTCCTATCAATGCGTCATCTGTACCCGGACATTGGTCATCGCTGTCGCAAACACCGTCTGTATCTGTATCTACCAAGGTGCCGCCTGTACAGTTACAAGTATTATCGTAAGTTTCACCTGTTGTACAGGCATCACCATCGTCGCATGGGCTACCTACTACACAGACCAAATCATCACATTCTAAATTGCCGTCTTCATCTTCATAAATTTTGATGTTGCGAAAGAAAGAATTACCTGCGGAACTCGCGTCATCATCTGCCGTCAATATTAAGTAAGTAAATGCTCCTGTAAAAGTCGAACCAATTGGTACAGCGAAACTCTGCCAGTTGCCACTACCATCGTAAGTACCACCGGAGAATGTTCCTGCATAACCTTGATTGCCATAAATAACCAGACGATGGTCGGGCGTAGTGATAAGGTCATTATCAAAACCAATTTCGTGAATTTCACCTTCTACGGTACTTTTAAAATCAAATTCGAGAACTGTATTTGCGGTTACGGTATAGTTAATCGCAATGGCTTTCCAGGCGTTGCCGTCCATATAAACAGTCGCACCACCATCTTGAATGATAGCAGAACCGAAATCTTGCCCAGCATCATATCCTATAATCGGGTCAGTATTAAAATCATAAACAGGGCAATATTCGGGCGGACAAACCGCACAGTCAGAACCGCCACAATCAACACCCGTTTCATTACCATTTTGAATGCCATCAGAACAGGTCGGACAAGCAATACAATCTGCCCCGCCACAATCTACATCGGTTTCGTCTGCATCTTGTACACCGTTTTCACAATGACCAAGCGGCTCACGATATACGGTAAAATCATCAAAATAGAATCCGTCCGATTGTGTTTTTTCTGTATCGCCATCGGCTTTAAAACGAATATAAAGTGTATTGACACCTGCATAAGCAGAAAGGTCTATTTGCTCACGTACCCATTCTTTTTGAAAGCCATCATACAAGCCTTCGCCCGTTGGTTGGTCGGGTGTTCCGCTCCATACATTTTCAGGGCTTGAGCCGGGCTTGGTGTATGTACCACACAATTCAGCCCATGAAGAGCCATTGGTAGATACTTCTATTTGTACAAAATCAAATAATCTTGAAATATCCCATTTTGTATAATACTCTAAAACAGGTGATTGGACATCTGAAAGGTCGAGTGGAGAAGAAAGGGTGAGCGTGCGTGTGGCTGTACTCATATTGCCAAAAGGTGAATCTGCAATACTGTTTGAGCCACTGTATCCCGTTGAATTGGTCACTCCCCAGCCGCCGCTGCTTGTCCAGTTATTGATATTAGAACCATTATCTGATACAAGTATTGGTGTATCATAAACTTTGGTAATCGTAGTCGTGTGGATGTTGTAAGTACCATTATTTAGTACGACATCAAAGGTAATCGCTGCACCTACGGGCGTGTTTGCTGCAAGGGTAATTCCTGTTGATACATTCCCAAAATTTGCTTGTGTTAATACGCCTGTTGACATCGTAGCATTGGCAATAGCTGTGACATAAGGGCTGTTTGACGAAACAGTCACTGTGAATGCACCATCAATATTACTCATATGTTCTACGCTGAAATCTAAGGTCGGGTTTTGAGCATCTAAACCGTAAGGTGTCAAATCATTTAATATACCATAATTCGCGGCAGAAGAAGCCAAAATTAAGGACATTTTCATTTGACGCTCACATTGTGCAACGATATTGGAAGGCGAGGGCCAAAAGCCGCCTTCAACGCCCGAACCTATCTCCGGTGTCCATGCTAAAATATCTTCTGTGCCATAAAACCAGTCGTCTGCTCCGCCATTTGCGGAATAAATTACTTTATTGCTATTACCGTATTGGTAGCGATTGTGCCAGCACATCTGCTCTGAAAGTTCATCGTATAATTCCTCCTTTGCATGTGTGCTTTCCGTATATCCCCACGGGCGCAACATTAAGTTGGAATAACAGTGATTGTTAAAGGCATTCGTAAAATTGTGACTCTGTACGAAGTCGCGCATCATTTGTGTTTCAGGCTCCGAAAAAGGACCTGTTCCTCGGTAAACATCCGAGCTACTGTTTGGGCTTGAACCCGAATTATCCAATCCCCATTGAAAACTGTAGTTACGATTCAGGTCAACTCCGTACGTTCCATTTCCGTTATTTCTACGGTTTTTCCGCCACATACCACCGCCATTCGGATTGGTTTGTTGGTTGTACAAATAACCGTCAGGGTTTACGATAGGAATGAAGTACAACTCCGTGTTATCTACAATATTTCTTATTTTTTGGTCCGCTGCATAATTTTCCAATAAATACCACATATAGTACAACTGGTTTGTCATACTAAGTGGCTCACGAGCGTGGTGTACACCCGTGTACAGCACTTCTGCTTCATTTTCGTCTACATCAGGATTATCAGAAAGTTTTACATAAAAAATATCTCTTCCTTCAATTGTTGTCTTGGTGCTACTTATTGGTGTGCGAGCAGTGATTAAGTTCGGGTAAAGGCTACGCATTTGATCGAGTTCGTTGAGCATTTCCTGATAGGTCGTAACACCACCCATACTACCCAATTCAAAATTTTGTGGTACAGGAAAGCCATCTTCTGAGCAGCCTAAATCCTGACCTGCTTCAGCATTTTTATACAAGGCGGCAGCCTTAGCCTGCTGCAAATCTTGACGGGCTTTGGGCAACTCCTTTATGCCTCTTTTTTCGTAAAAATCAGCCATATCTTCAATCAAAACCTTTGGCTGAAAATCAACACTTTTCAACTGCTCAATAGCTTGTGTTGAAAGTTCTAAAGTCGCAACGTGTTTACCGTTTTTATGCTGCATATTTGCCCCGCAGTGCAAATCAATGCCCAAAGCGGCAATTCTATCTAAATCAGAGTCGTCTTCAATGACGACTTCTATTTTCTTGTAAATAATTTTCTGTTCTTGAAAACTAGGTTGGGTAGTTATTTTTTTTGTTTCTTGAGCGAAAATACTCGTACATCCGAAAAAGATTAAAGTAAAAATAAATGAAGGGATAACTTTCCTCATGATGCTATTTTTTTCGTTTAAAATATTTTTTAAATACTTTTTAAAATTTTGTAAATTCTATATTTTAATAACGGTACAAACGTAAATATATTAAAATTTTATCTAATAATTATATGTCGCTATTTTGTAACATGCAAAATTATAACAACGCATATTGCTGAAGTAATTAGGGAAGACGAAAAAAATAATCTACCCGTCTGAATTGTTCTTTTTCTTATATGTTTCACTAAGGAAGATTTAGCCAAACATATAAAAAAAATAACTTCTTCATTTGGGGTAGATTATTTTCTTCCTCTTCCCTAAGTAGTAAGTCAATCTAATTATGATATGTTGCTTTGAGTGAAATTTTTTCGAGTACGAGGCGGAGGTTATTCAGCATAGCCGTAGCTACGCTGGATGTTCTTCAACAAAGTAATCGGACAAATTTCGCCAAATGAACTTATCATAATTAGTTTGACTTACTACTTAGTAGGATTTAAAATGTATTCTATTGAACAACGATTTTTTACTATTCGTATTTAACTTATTATCAAATAAATGTGACAACTGTGAAATTAGAATGCGGACTATCTCTCCCTTTAAAGGGGAAAATGAATTGCACTTTCTCTTTAAATTTCGTTATAAATAATTAATAATTAATAAAATATATTTTAAATAAAATTATTATTCAGTAGGATATTTAAATGTTAATTGTCAGATATTTATATGCTTGACAGTGTTAAAGGATGCCTTTACTTTTTGAAACCTCTAAATACTTGCCGTGACAACATTACTCAAAAACTCTAATTTGGAGATGAGAGTTGTAGTATGAAGAGTCTATATTTAAAATAATATTAAGTAAGTAAGTAAGTAAGTAAGTAAGTAAGTAAGTAAGTAAGTAAGTAAGTAAGTAAGTAAGTAAGTAAGTAAGTAAGTAAGTAAATAAATAAGTAAATAAGTAAATAAGTAAATAATAAGTGAACGAAACTATGCGCCAAATTTATTAATTACAACCTATTGATTTTAAAATATTTATAAAAATTATATAAGTGCTTTTTAATTCCATCCGCCTATCTTCTACCACAAGTTAATAAAAAATATTTAATATGCAAAAAATATGAACATTATTTATCAAGATGAATTTATCGTCATTGCCAATAAAACGCCCGGCGTGCCTATACAAGCCGATAAAACAGGGGATGCTTCTCTTACAGAACAGCTTCAATTCGAAATTGACCAGCCTGTATATCTCGTTCATCGTCTCGACAGACCCGTGAGTGGATTGGTTATTTTTGCACTCAATCCATTGATAGCAAGTGATTTAAACGAAAAATTTAAGGAAAGGAAAATCAAAAAAATGTACCAGGCAGTAGTTGGTAACAAGCCTGAAAAAGAGACAGGTACGCTTATACATTATCTCCGAAAAGACGCCAAACAAAACCGTTCTTTTGCCTTCGACAAAGCACTTCACCATACCCAAAAAGCCGAATTAAATTATCGTTTGATAGGTAGTATAGAGCGTTATCACTTGCTCGAAATAGAGCTGCTCACCGGACGGCATCACCAGATCCGCGCCCAACTCGCCGCCATTGGCAGTCCCATCAAAGGCGATGTCAAATACGGTTTCAGGCGCGGTAATCGTGACCGTTCCATCCACCTACATGCCGCCGAACTGTCTTTCACGCACCCAGATACACAAGACCAAAAGACCTTTACCGCCCCAACTCCAGAAGATAGTGTTTGGAATGCGTTCTGAGACAAAAGATGTGAGAAAGGTAATTGTCTCATCTCATTTCTCACGTCTCTCATCTCACGCCTCTTCCGGCAATAAACGAAACGTGTGTCGATGGTAATTCGTCGTGCCATGTTTGCGTATGCCTGCGCGGTGGGCTTTAGTTGGGTAGCCTTTATTGCTGTTCCAATGATAAAAAGGAAACTCCGCATGAATGCCTTGCATGTAGTCATCTCTATACGTTTTGGCAAGCACGGAAGCCGCCGCGATAGACAAATATTTGCCGTCACCTTTGATGATACATTGATGCGGAATACCAAAATATGCCGAAAAACGATTGCCATCAATGAGTAAGGATTCGGGCGTTTTGGTGAGTTGGTCGATAGCGCGGTGCATTGCCAGAAAAGACGCATTAAGGATATTTATCTCGTCGATTTCCTTTGGGAAAACAATACCTACCGCCCACGCAACCGCTTGTGTTTCTATGATGGAGCGCAACTTATAACGCTGATTTTCAGTGAGTTGCTTAGAATCGTTCAATAATTCATGCTCAAAATCAGGCGGCAATATCACTGCCGCCGCATAGACCGGACCCGCCAGACAACCTCGCCCCGCTTCATCGCATCCGGCTTCTATAACGCCTTTCGTATGGTATTTTTTTAGCACGAATTTTATTGTTTTACTGTTGTATTGCTAAATTGTTGTATTGTTTTATTGCTGAATTGCTGAATTATGATAGATTTTCCGCGTAGCGAAAACCATACAACCATAAAACCATACAGCAATACAGCAATACAGCAATACAACAATACAGCAATAAAACCATTCAAGTCGCAGGCAGTACCTTCCCCGTCACCTCTCCAAATCCAATTCTGACACCATCTTTCTCGCCAAATCCGCGCATGATTACGGTATCGCCGTCATTGATAAATTTACGTTCAGAACCATCGGGCATAGCGAGTGGTTTTGAGCCGCGCCATGAGAGTTCGAGCATCGAGCCGTAAGTATCGGGCGTAGCGCCGCTAATCGTACCCGAACCGCACATATCGCCTATATTGAGGTTGCAGCCATTGACGGTATGGTGTGCAAGTTGCTGTACCATATTCCAATACATATTTTTAAAATTTGACTTACAAACACTATGCGCATTGCCGCCTTCGGGCTGTATCAGCACTTCGAGGTTGATGTCAAAGCGTTTTTTACCTTCATACTGGAGATAAGGTAGCACGGGCGGGTCTTGTTCCGGTCCTTCGATTCGGAAGTGGTCGAGGGCATCCAAAGTCACGACCCAGGGCGAAATCGACGACGCAAAACTTTTACCCAAAAACGGACCGAGCGGCACATATTCCCAACCCTGAATATCTCTCGCCGACCAATCATTGAATAGCACCAAACCAAAAATATAATCCTCTGCTTCTGCCGTCGAGACCGACTGCCCAAGCTGCGTTGATTGCCCGACGACAAAGCCCATTTCCAATTCAAAATCCAATAATTTGGACGCACCAAAAACGGGTTTTTCGGCATCTTTTGGCTTCTGCTGCCCCTTCGGACGATGGATAGGCGTACCCGACACCACGATAGACGAAGCCCGACCATGATAGCCCACCGGCAAGTGCAACCAATTGGGTAACAAGGCATTATTCGGATCGCGGAACATCGTGCCTACGTTGGTCGCATGTTCGCGGCTGGAGTAAAAATCGGTGTAGTCACGGACTTCTACGGGCATCAGATTTTGAGTGTAGGGTGCATCGACTAAGACTTGCGATTTGTGTTCCTCATTATCATGCAGTTCGGCATTATCATGTTGGAAAATATGCGAAATACGCTCACGTACCGCGCGAGTCGTCGTTTTTCCTAATGCCATAAATTCATTCAGGTACGGCATGAAAAACACGGAGTTATCTATCTGTAAATCATCGAAATACCCCAACTCCGCGAGTGCTGCCAAGTCTATCAGCGTATCACCGATAATCGTGGCGACATGGGGTTGTGCACGTCCCGTTTTGATGATTCCGAATGGGATATTTTGAATGGGGAAATCGCTATCCGTAGGAACTTCAATCCATGATTTGAGGGTCGGGTTGTTGGCTGCTATCATTGTAGTAAATTTAAGATGAAGTTTAAGTAGGCTTACGCTTAAACTGAAATCGGCGCAAAGCTACGAATTAGTACGTATTTTTTCATTGATAAAAAAAGTGTATATTTATGCTATGTCTAATATTCAGCTTTTCTCGCTCATTCTAATGGGCGGCTTTTACATATACGCAGGTTTCAGTCATTTTCGTGTGCCGAAGTTCTTCTTGAAAATCACGCCGAAATGGGTGCCATATCCTGAAAAGGTAAATATTTTGGTGGGTATGATTGAGGTGGTATTGGGCGCAGGTTTGTTTTTTGCGGCTACGCGCCATTATGCTGCATGGGGAATTATCGCCTTGCTCATCGCCGTTTTTCCTGCGAATGTGTATCATTTTCAAAAGTCTTTGAAGAAGAAAAAATACGTTGTAGGTACGTTGATTCGACTGCCGATTCAGCTGCTTTTGATGTATTGGGCGTATAGTTTTGTGTGAAATGTAGGGCATTTTTGAATCCCTACTCCTTTATTGTTCCACCCACTCCAAGCCAAAGAAGCGTTGCAAGTGGTCGAAATCCTTATCCGTGGTGACGAGTGTGGCGCGGAGTATGTAAGCGGTAGCGGCAATCCAAACATCGTTTTTGCCCATGTTTCGGGCGGTCATGCCTTGCGGGAGGGAGAATGTTGGGTGCTTGCTTTGGCTGTATGCGTCTATGATGGCGTAAGCACGGTAGATGTCAGGATGGTATGAAATGGGCGCAACGGTCAGACTTGATAAAAAACGTTCCAACCGTTCCATACGTCTTTCGCCCCAACGATTTCTTTTGGATAACGAGTAAATTTCACCAATAGAAACTTCGGAAATGACCACTTTATTAGGAGACTCAAATATTTGATAATCGTTTTCTACTGCCTTATAAAGTGCCGAATCTCTGACAAAATGGACGATTATATTGGTATCAATCAAATAAGTCATCACAACTTTTTAACGAGTTCTTCTGCCGGCAATTCATCTTTGAACAGCTCACGTAGTGGCAGCAAATCTTCTTTTTCAACGGCATATTTTTCAAGGAAATGCTTCATAAACTCTGCATGTTCTTCATCGTTCATTTTCAAAGGGGATTTGTCGAACTTCAGCTCTTTTTCAGCTTCCACCAAGTCCACGATTTCACGTAAAAAATCCTTATCTTCTTTGAATAGTTGGAGTATCAAAGCCTTAAAAGTAGCCTTATCAATCGTCGTAGTCGTTGTGGTGACGGTAGCGGTATTGGTTGCTGTTGCGGTATCTACACTCATAAAATTGTTTTATTTTGGTTCTTTGACAAATCCAGTGAAATGAATAATAATTTGGGCGTATCCCCCTCCTTACCAGTCGGGGGTCGGGCTATCCGGCACTCTCTCCACTCTCGCTATCGCTCCGTTACGTTCAAACAACACCTACTATCCCTTACGCGAGAAACGAGCAACCACTGAATTTGTCAAAGAACCTTTATTTTTCTTCAAAAATACACAAAAAATGGGAGAATTGCCAACTCGCAACCCATTCATTGCTCCACCCATTCCAAGCCAAAGAAGCGTTGCAAGTGGTCGAAATCCTTATCCGTAGTGACGAGTGTGGCGCGGAGTACGTAAGCGGTAGCGGCAATCCAAACATCGTTTTTGCCCATGTTTCGGGCAGTCATGCCTTGTGGGAGGGAGAGCGTGGGGTGCTTGCTTTGGCTGTATGCGTCGATGTCGGCGTAGGCTTCGTGGATGCCTTCGGTGGAGATAAAGATAGGCAGTGCTTTTTCCAGTATCAGTTCCAATCGCTCCAATTTTCTCCCACCCCAACGATTTCGTTTAGCAAGAGATTGTACCTCACCAATCGAAACTTCGGATATATTGGTGAGATTCTGAGGTGAAAAAAGGTCATACTGACGGTCTATTTTGTCGTAAATTGGAGACATCCTTACAAAATGTACCAGCACATTGTTGTCAATCAGGTAGCTCATTTTTACAACATTTTAACGAGTTCTTCGGCAGGTAGTTCGTCTTTCCAAAGTTCTTGCAATTCCTCTATCACTTCTTTTTTCAAACCGTGTTTGCGTTTAATTTCCTTCATAAACTCCGCATGTTCCTCATCATTCATATCCTGTGGCAACTTCTTTTTCTTAGGTGTTGCTTCTGCCTGAAAAAGTGATACTATTTTATGCAAAAATTCTTTATCCTCCTCAAATAGTTGGATAATCAAAGTCTTCAACGTAGCCTTATCAATCGTCGTGGTCGTTGTGGTGACGGTAGCGGTATTGGTTGCTGTTGCGGTATCTGCACTCATACAATTGTTTTATTTTTACCCAAAAATAAGGAAAAAATGGGAGAATTGCCAACTCGTACTCGTTTATTGTTCGACCCATTCCAAGCCAAAGAAGTGTTGCAAGTGGTCAAAATCCTTATCCGTGGTGACGAGTGTGGCGCGTAGTACATAGGCGGTAGCGGCAATCCAAACATCGTTTTTGCCCATGTTTCGGGCGGTCATGCCTTGTGGGAGGGAGAGCGT
>Ga0209595_100271_pt1 | contig 18134 bp, 8 predicted proteins | sample Porto_4metaG_FD_187427 | JGI IMG/M metagenome (GOLD analysis project Ga0209595, IMG submission 187427) | Marine algal microbial communities from Porto, Portugal - Porto_4 metaG (SPAdes) (version 2) | ecosystem: Host-associated > Algae > Red algae > Unclassified | place: Portugal: Porto | collected...
CGGCGTTATTGGTGCAGTGGAGTTTATTGAGGACTTGCGAATGAAGCATCACAAGGTGGATGTACCTGCGCGAGTGGTCGTCATTGGTGGTGGAAATACGGCGATGGATGCCGCTTCCGAATCCGCGAAAATGGGCGCGAAAAGTGTCACGCTCGCCTATCGTCGCGACAGGGAAAGTATGGGTGCTTATGGTTTTGAATATAAATTTGCGATAGGTACGGGCGTTCAATCTTTGTTCAATGCTACGCCTGTTGAAATCGTCGGAAATGGTAAAGCTACGGGAGTTAAATTTACAAAAACGGAAGTCCGTGACGGCAAGTTACAGAACGTTCCCGACAGTGAATTTACGGTAGATTGCGACCTCGTCATCAAAGCTACCGGACAAGGTAAACAAGCCCACTTTTTTGACCTTATTAAAGACCTCGAACTCGATAATAAAAAACGCCTCAAAGTTAATTTAGAGAATTATCAAACGACCAATCCGAAATATTTTGCAGGTGGCGACGCAGTAAATGGCGGTGCGGAAGTTGTGAATGCGGCTTATGAAGGAAAAATTGCCGCGCAGGGGATTGATGCGTGGTTGAATTTATAAAATTTTTACATAAAAAAATATGTTTTAATGTATTGATTATCAGCAATTTAAATTGTTATAAATCATGTAAAGTAAAATATTTTTACGAAAAAAAATGACAGAAAGTTAGTTTGGAATTATAGATATTTAAGATATGTATGTCTGGGTGGGGTATTTCAAGTCATATATCCCCTACCAAACTGATTAATTACTAAATTATCAGATAAATTTAAATTTTTAATTTTTTGATAATCAGTAAGTTAAATTATATTTTGGATAATTTTCAGCAATTTCTTATATGGAGAATTAAAAGTGCCTAACGGCATTATTTCAAATGAGAAATTGCTGGATAATTTTAGATGTTTTTGTAGCTTGATGTAAGCACCTAAAATTTACCCCACCCAAATCACTTTGAGCCGATAATTGTTGGCCCGATAGCTATCGGGATGACTGATGAACAACGCAGAATAACGGAAAAAGAACGAGTCAGGATGTAGTGTTTATTGTTTTTTCATCCCTTACTTATGAATCGAAGCAGTAGTTCGTCATAACTTTCCCACATAATTTTTCGGTGAAATTGCCCTCAATTCCGATTTTACCTCCGCACTTACTTCTAATTGTTCAATAAACTCCTGAATATCTGCTTTAGAAATTGAGGCTTTTCCGCGAGTCAATTCTTTCAATGCTTCATAAGGTTTCGGATAATTTTCACGTCGCAAAATATTCTGTATCGCTTCGGCAACTACTGCCCAGTTTGCTTCCAAATCTGCCTCCAACTTCGCTTCATTCAGTACCAATTTATCCAAACCTTTCAAGATAGATTTGAAGGCTATCAAAGTATGTCCTATCGGAACACCAACATTGCGTAGCACTGTACTATCCGTCAAATCGCGCTGCAAACGCGAGACAGGAAGTTTCTCTGCAAGGTGTCCGAAAATTGCATTTGCCATACCAAGATTGCCCTCTGCATTTTCAAAATCAATCGGATTCACCTTATGCGGCATTGCCGACGAACCGACTTCACCTGCGACAGTTTTTTGTTTGAAATAATCCATTGAAATATAAGTCCACACATCGCGGCAGAGGTCTATGAGAATGGTATTGAGGCGAGAAAGAGTGTGAAAGAGTGCAGCGATATTATCGTAATGTTCAATCTGTGTAGTCGGATGAGAACGTTGTAAATCTAAGCGATTATTCACAAAGTCATCCGCAAATTCGTGCCAATTAATATTAGGGTATGCAACATGATGAGCATTGAAATTACCGGTCGCGCCACCAAATTTAGCAGAGAAAGGAACGGCTTTGAGCTGTTTAAATTGGACATTCAGTCGCTCACTAAATACCTCAAATTCCTTACCGAGTAGGGTAGGAGAAGCGGGTTGTCCGTGTGTACGTGCGAGCATAGGTATGTTTGCCCATTCGTCCGAAAGGACATTTATTTTTTCAATAATTTTAATAAAAAAAACATCATACACTTCGTGCAAAGCCGCTTTCAAAGAAAGCGGTATTGCTGTATTATTGATGTCTTGCGAAGTGAGCGCAAAATGAATAAACTCTTTCCATTGCCCCAAGCCAAGTTCCGAAAATTCTTCTTTCAAAAAATATTCAACTGCCTTGACATCGTGATTCGTTTTTGACTCAATGTCCTTAATACGAGCGGCTTGTGGCTCTCCAAAATACCGAACAATATTTCGTAATCGCTCAACATTCTGTGTGCCAAAGCCGTTTAACTGTGGCAAAGGCAATTCACAAAGTGCGATAAAATATTCAACTTCGACTTGTACGCGATATTTAATTAAGGCATATTCGGAAAAATACGCTGACAATTCCCGCGTTTTACTTTGGTAACGCCCGTCGATAGGCGAAATAGCGTTTAAAGACATACGAGTTACGAGTTTTTTGAGTAGCGAGTGGCAAGTAGCGAGTTTTCGAGTAGTAAGTTATTGAAGTAAAATTGATTTATCTTCAACTCGTCACTCGAAAACTCGCTACTCGCAACTCGTCACTCCCATTTTCGTCGCAAAACTGCGGTTTTTTGTCGTAAAAAGTTTACTTAAATGAAGTTTTTTAATAAATTTGTAAAAAAAATATTCGGTATGCGAAGAGATTATATGAATGATAATAACTTGAACAAACTTGTAGATCCCATTATTCGTAACCATATTGTATGGTCCATGGGTGCAGGATTGATACCGTTTCCGATTGCTGATGTAGCGGCGGTAAGTGTCGTTCAATTGGATATGATTAAACAAATGAGCCGTATCTATAGTGTAGATTTTAATGAAATGCAAGGCAAAAGTTTGATTACTACCCTTGTAGGTTCGAGCATGGCGCGTATAGGAGCGAGTGCTGTCAAACTGATACCGGGTATCGGTTCTATCGTAGGTAGTGTAGCTATGCCCGTACTATCTGGTGCTTCGACTTATGCACTTGGGCAGGTATTCAGACAGCATTTTGAGACAGGGGGAACATTCCTTGATTTTGATGTGGACAGATTGCGGAAGTATTACACTGAGCAATTTGAAAAAGGCAAAAAAGTAGCCGAAGACATCAAACGTGAAGATAGTGAGGAAAAAGCGGAAACGGAGGCATCTAATGGAGAAGAAACACCTAAAAAGAAGAAGACGACTCGTCGTCGGAAGGCAAGTACCGAGGCTACTCCAGAACCTGTTGCTGAAGCCGTCAACGATGAACCAAATACTATGGATGCAGCACTCAAAAAACTACAAGACCTCGCCAAATTGCGCGACGATAAAGTCATTACGGAAGCTGAGTTTCAGAAAATGAAACAAAAGATGATGAATAAATTTTAGAATGAGATTATACCAGATGGTATAATGAAAATCTCATTCACACTTCACAAAACAATACAGAACGACAAGGTCACTTCGCAAGAAGTGACCTTTTTTATTGAAAATATTTGCAAAAGGCTGTCTTTGAGTGGGACCTATCGGTGCAGTGATTAGTAATGTAGTGCGGTGTTTGACGGGTAAGCGTTTGACAGAATTGTCGATGAAATTATTGTAAAATAGAAGATTTCTGTCTGTTAGAAAAGGTCGCGGAACATCTGCGAACTTTTTGTGTTTTATGAGTCAATTATTTTTATGAAAAAAACGAACATTATGAATTTTCACGAATTAAGTATCAACACTCCTTCGGGAAAAGCACTAAACATGTCAGACTACGAGGGCAAAGCCGTCTTAGTTGTCAACACGGCAACCAAATGCGGACTCGCGCCACAATTCGACGATTTAGAACGACTCCATCAAGAATACAAAAACGAATTAGTCATTTTAGGTTTCCCTTGCGACCAATTCGGCGGACAAGAACCCGAAAGCAACGAAACCGTCGTCGAAGCCTGCCGGATCAATCATGGCGTTACTTTCCAATTGACCGAAAAAATAGACGTAAACGGTAGCAATACCCACCCGATATTCGAGTACCTCAAAGATGAATTGGACGGTATGCTCGGCAAGGGCATCAAGTGGAATTTTACGAAATTTCTCGTCGCGCCCGATGGCAAACCCTTCAAACGCTACGCACCGACGACTACGCCAAATAAAATTGAAAAAGACATTAAAAAACTGATAAGTGGCTAAGTATAAATAAGCGACATCATTAATACGGTGTATTTTTTCGTTAGACGAAGCTCATTTTGAGGAGTATAGCGAGCTACATGACGAAAAATAGATGAAGTATAACGGAAAAAGACATGTATTATGCTGTCGATTATTTATGCTTAGCCACTTAGCACAAGCCAAACTATTTGATAAGCAACAATGCCTTCTCAACCTTACTTACAGGGAGTTTACAAACCTTCTTTTTACAAACATAAATCCGCGTTTCATCTTCTACGAGTTTATTTTTAAGTAATTCGAGCGTGCCTTCGGTTTTGCCTCCGAGCAAGAGCGCATTGGGGAGATAATGTTTGTCAAGTTCGGCGCGTTTGGTGGCATAATCATCGCCGACTATCGCCACTTCATAAGGTTCTTGTACAAATTTGGTCATTAAAGAACACCAATTAGAGTAAAAACTGGGATTAGAATTACGCTCAAATTGAATGATAATCGTGTTCATCATATCACGCGCTTGTTGAAGGTAATCATCATTATATAGGTAAGTGCCGAGATGGAAAAGATTTTTTGCCATGACAGAATTTGATGCGGGAATTACATTGTCACTTAATTCTTTTTTGCGTGCTACGAGTGGCGCATCTTGCGAAGAAGTGTAGAAAAACATTCGTGATTTTTCATCATAAAAATTTTTTAATGTGTATTTGGTCAAAACATCGGCTTTGAGCAGCCATTTTTCATCAAAAGTCGCTTGATAAAGTGCAACAAAAGCATCAATCAGCAAGGCGTAATCGTCCATAAAGGCATTGATAACGGATTTGCCATCCTTATAATTTCGATTGAGACGATTGTTTTCTTTGAGTTGATTGTTGAGTAAAAAATTAGCATTTTTGAGTGCAGCATCAAGAAATTTCTGTTCACCAAATACACGATAAGCATCAGCATAACCCTTAAGCATCAAGGCATTCCACGAAGTCAGAATTTTGTTGTCCAATCCGGGGCGGATGCGCTTATCGCGAATTTTCATGAGGTCTTTGCGGGCTTTCAGCATGAGTTTTTCGAGGTCTTTGAGTTTCATGTCATGCTTTCGGGCGACATCTTTCGGGTGTTTAGTTATGTATAAAATATTACTTCCATGTTCCCAATTGCCACTTGATTTGACCGTATAATAATCATTAAAAATCTTAGCTGTTTTTTTACCAAGTGCTTCTTCTATTTCGGATTTTTTCCAAATATAAAATTTCCCTTCTACACCTTCGCTATCTGCATCCAATGAAGAATAAAAACCACCTTCGGGCGAGGTCATTTCACGTTCTACCCAATCTAATGTTTCATATACTCGCTGCTTGTACAGTTTCTTTTTTGTTCTTTGATACCCAAACGAATACAAACTGACGAGTTGACCATTATCATACATCATTTTTTCAAAATGGGGAACTTTCCAATTCGGATCGGTAGCATAACGCGCAAAGCCACCACCAAGATGGTCGTAAATGCCACCATTAGCCATATTGTCAAGTGTTACTTTAATGGCTTGTAGTGTGCTTTTACTACCGCTTAAGTGTTGATATTCAAGTAGAAACAAATAATTGTTTGGCATGGGGAATTTGTTGGGACGCTGCGGGTTTGCTTTACGTCCGCCCTTTTCCATATCAATATTTTTAACAAACTTTCTACCGATTTTTCTCAATCGACTTTCGGTATATTCTTCGTCTGCATCTACAAATACGAGGTCATCTGTGCGACTGATATTTTTGGTAATATCTTCTGCTGCGGAAGTGATTTTTTCGGGTTCGGTAGTATAAGTTGTTTGAATGTTATCGAGTATTTGTAACCAGTTATTTTTTGGAAAATAAGTACCCGCCCAAAACGGACGACCATCGGGCAGTGCAAAGGCATTAAGGGGCCAACCACATGAACCTCCTCCGGTGAGGTGACAGGCGGTCATATACACATCATCGATGTCGGGGCGTTCTTCACGGTCAACTTTTATATTAATAAAATTTTCATTCATAATGCTTGCCACAAGGCTATCTTCGAAAGACTCATGCTCCATAACATGACACCAGTGACAAGCCGAATATCCGATGCTGATAATCATCAACTTGTTTTCATCTTTTGCTTTTTTGAGGGCTTCATCTCCCCAAGGATACCAGTCAACAGGATTGTAAACATGCTGCAAAAGGTAAGGACTACTCTGCCCAAGCAAATGGTTGGTGGGCTTGCCATTGTGTGGGTCTGCTGTTTGGGCGGCATCACCATCTTTTGGAGAAGGAGTGTTGCAAGTCAAAGCTATGGCAATCAATAGGAATGAAATATATCTCATGATTTCTATTTTGATGCGAAGATACTATATAAAGTTCAAGTCAAGTACAAGCATCAAATTCAAATTTAAACTATCCTTGAGGAGAAATACGATTAAGTTGGAACTTTTTTGACTTGAATTGCATTATTAAAGTGGTGGTCGTAGTTGAGTTCGTTAGAGTACTAGTTTGTTGTACTAGTAAGTCGTCGGTTCAAATTCGGTCTTCCAGTCCATTTTTTTCTCAAAAAATCTAATATCCAAGTTGAAATTTTGCGACTTTACATGAACTTTTGTATCTTTGCATCGCTTTAAATAAAAGCAAGTCAAGATTAATACAATTTTGACTTAACATGGTGGTTGTAGCTCAGTTGGTTAGAGCGCTGGTTTGTGGTACCAGAAGTCGCCGGTTCAAATCCGGTCTTCCACCCCATTTTCAAAAAAGCTCATCCTTTGGATGGGCTTTTTTTATACTACGTAACACAGACATTCTTGTCCGTAATTCTTGGTACAGACAAGAATGTCTGTGTTACGTTTTTCTTCCATAAAAAGGAAGCACAAATATGGTAAAACAATTAGAATTGCGCTTGCTGCCCAGGCAAGCTGCGGATGATGACTTTATACGAAAAGAAGTTGTCAGACGGCTACGGATAGATGAGAATGACCTCACTGAAATTGTCAAACTCAAACGCTCGGTAGATGCTCGTAAGCGTCAACCACTTATCGTATTGCGCGTTGATGTCTATGTGAATGAAGTCCCAAAAATCGAAGCTCCGCTTTTAGAGGCACTTCAAGTTTTGCCTTCCCAATCAAAAAAAGTTATTATAGTTGGAGCTGGTCCGGCGGGTTATTTTGCTGCTTTGCAGTTGATTGAATTGGGCATCCAACCTATCATTTTTGAGCGTGGTAAGGATGTGCGTGAACGTCGCAGAGACTTGCGTGCTATACAACAATTCGGTGAAGTTGATCCTCATTCCAATTATTGTTTTGGCGAAGGTGGCGCAGGGACGTATTCTGATGGAAAATTATATACACGCTCCACAAAAAGAGGGAATTACATCAAAATTTTACGTTTACTCGTAGAACATGGTGCTAAGTCGGACATTCTCATAGATGCACATCCACACATCGGGTCTAATAAATTGCCCAACATTGTAGCGGCTATTCGAGAGACGATTTTGAAGCATGGTGGGGAGATTCATTTTCATTCATTGGTAAAGGATTTTATTATTCAAAAAAATAATATACTCGGTGTGGTAGTTCGTCATTCACAAGATGAAAATTCGATAGAAAAAGAGCATCGTGCGGATGCGGTGATACTTGCAACGGGACATTCTGCACGGGATATTTTTTATTTATTAGAAAAAAGAAAAATACATATTGCTGCCAAGCCTTTCGCGCTCGGCGTGCGTATCGAACACGAACAAAGTCTGATTGATGGCATACAATATCATCGCACAGAAAGGGGAGAATATCTGCCTGCGTCGAGTTACAAATTGGTCTCGCAAGTAGAAGGGCGCGGTGTGTTTTCTTTTTGTATGTGTCCGGGTGGATTGGTGGTTCCGGCGGCAACTGCTCCGGGTGAAATTGTGGTGAATGGCATGTCATTGTCGCGTCGTGATTCGCCTTATGCCAATTCGGGAACTGTGGTGGCGGTAGAGACGGAAGACCTTGTTGAGTACCAAAAATATGGCGTATTTGCTGGCTTAGAATTTCAGAAAAAAGTGGAACAAACAATGTTCGGGGCAGGGAATGGCAGCCAAAAAGCACCCGCACAACGACTCACAGATTTTGCGGATGGGAAAGACTCTACATCACTGAATGAAACCTCCTACATTCCGGGGCTTTACTCTGCGCCTTTGCATGAATTATTGCCCAAAAGTATCAGTCAACGATTGCGTAAAGCTGTTCGCCAATTTGACCAAAAAATGAAGGGCTACTATACCGAAAACGCGAATGTAATAGGTGTGGAAAGTCGCACGAGTTCGCCGATTCGGATACCGCGTGCGCGCGAGACGTATATGCACGAGCAAGTACGCGGACTTTTTCCCTGTGGCGAAGGGGCAGGCTATGCAGGGGGGATTCTTTCGGCAGCGATTGATGGGCAGAATGTGGCGAAGGCGGTCTCGGAGTTTCTTTAAATTTTACACAAAAAAAGCAGACACTTTTTCAAATGTCTGCCATCTACCTGTTTAAAAGTCATTGGGGTTAAATTATTTATGTGTGTGATTAGTTGCTAATATTTATTCGATTGGGGCTTGCCCACGACTTCATTTCATCGGTATAATATAGGTATGCACAGGAAGCGGGAGCTTCGTATTCACCTGCAATATCAGCCTTGAGGTCGAGATTGATAACTTTTTCTTCTTCGGCTTCCATATCACGATAATGCAGCACGAGATAGCCGTCCCATATTTCATAATAATCAAATATTTCTTTGTTTTGCAAGGCTTTGAGTTGTTTCATTTGAACGCCCAAGCCAGCAGGTATGCCGACGAGCACGACGGTGTTGGGAAGGCTATTATCGGCAGTGTTGGTGAGGGTGGCTGTTAAGCGCACCGTTTCACCAACTACAACCTTCGGGTTGTTTATTAGAGTCGATAATTTCACTTTTGAGGCAGGGTGATTTTCGGGAGATTTTATGGTGTAATTGACCGATAAATCGAAGGGTAGGGGAGTGGTGGTGTCTTGAAATTTGATACTTACTTTTTGCTGACCGGATTTTAAATGTTTTTCAATGTTTTTAATTGTAATAACTTGATTATCAGTTATTTCATATTTTTTTGCCATTACTTTTTTATCATCAATATAAATGGCGATTGTTCCGTCTTGCGCTTCTTGAGCTTGTGTTTTTGCATAGCCTGTAAGGGCTTTCATCGCAAGTACAGTAGCTTGTGTAGAGCCAAATCCGCGAGGTGTTTTGGAAGTCATCAAGCACTTGGCAGCTCTTGCGAGTTCGCCCTTATATTGGTCACTTCGCAACAGTGCTAATATGGTCAATGCAGTGGTTTCTACCTGTAAATTTTTCCCGTGAGCGTGTAAGGCAGAGTGTGTCGTGCCTTTCCAACTGCCGTCTGTTTTCTGTAATTTTATCAACTCATCTACGACTGCCTTGTAGCGTTCGTCGGTGTTCAAGTGAAGTGTATTGGCGAGCAAAGCGAGTATGTAAGGGTCTTTATCTGTGAGTGATTTTTCGTAAGAAACATTGATTTCGTCCTTGATTTTTCCAGCGTATCCTGCTTCTGCCAATGCCCAATTGATATAAGCATCCATTACTTCAGATTTGCCCCAAGTGTGCAGATGTTTTGGGTTAATATTCCAACTGCCTTCGCCGTCTTTTCTGCTCAATAACCATTCAGCATTTCGTTTAATCATTTCATTATCAACAGAGTGAACCGATTTCATGTCTTTGAATTGCATCAGACCATAGGCAGTCAACCCTTCATGCGCGGGTGATTTTCCGTACCAATCAAATCCGCCACCTTCTACTTCATAACTAATCAGTTTTTTATATCCTTCGGATAAAAAGGCGTTTGCCTTTTTTTCAATATCATTATCAATAATATTATTTTCTAATAAATAATTTAATACTAAAATATTCGGATAGTTACTACTCGAAACCTGTTCAAAACAACCACGCGGTTGACGTAACATTCTGTCCAATCCGGTTGTCATTTCACCGAGAATGTTGGGATAGATGGTCAGGGTAGCATCAAGCGGGCTTCCTTTGACCTTATTGCGAATGTCAATATCAAAATCTTGTTTCAAGTCTGCGCCGGAGTACATCATTTCGGCAGGAAAACCACGTTTGGAAGTCTCAATACGTGTTTCAAATTCGTCTTTAAATTCTCCGCCGTCAATCCGAATATTGAATGTACCGTCAGCTTCGCCGATGACTTCATATTCGAGCAAAATGGTCTTAGCATTGCCAGATGCGATATTTTGCTCACTGACAATATCTTCTAATAATTTGAAATTTTTAGGAGCTTTGATATTGAGTTCACCGGAAATATCTTGTCCTGAATTGTTGCTGATTGTCAAGGGAATAGAGAGCTTATCACCAACTAATACATTCGTAGGAACTTTTATATCTATGCCAAGCGGAATCTGTGTATGGTGTTTGTGTGTAGCGTGTCCAATATTACCTTTTTCCGAAAAACCTTCTAACACTGTGCGGAATGTCGTGGTCGCATCAGAGTTGTAAAACTCGAAGGTAGTCGTACCGCTATTGCCTATATTTACATTGGTATTCCAATAGATTGTTGGGCGAAAATCCTCGCGCTTGTCGGATCTTCTTGGCTTGTCATATTTGTTGGCATAAAAGGTACGGGCGCGATAAAAACCGTTCATCGTAAAGCCTTCTGTAGTCGGTTTACTGATGATTTTTGACCGAACTTCATACTTCGCAGGTATCCATTCGATTTCTTCTCTTGGCGATGATATTTTAACCTGTTCTTGTATTGTGTCAAATTTAGCAGGGGTAATTTTGTAAATGAAATGCTCCGGAACAACTTCTATTTTTTCTACTTCAATTTCATAATCTCCTGTTGCATTTTTGACCCACTTTTCGACCTCAATAAACTGTGCGGGAACTTCTACTTTTTCTACTTCGGGTGCTTTTACGAGTAATCTTTTTTCTCGTGTCATGTACTCCGCAGGAACTTTAACTTCCTCTTTTTTAGTGGCTTGTACTTCTTTGAGGTAATACATTTTATAGCTTGCCGTTTCAGGGTTTTGGTTGTACTGTAAAAGGTTGGCACTGACTCCTGTGGCAGAGAGTTGACCGAAATTCAAATCAGGGAGTGATACTTTATTGTCGGAATTTTTCCATCCCAGTTGCTGACCAAGTTTTGTAAGGTTTTCAGCTCTGTAAGATGCAGGTATAGACTCGTAAGTTTCGGTAACCGTCTCATAAGTAGCGGGGATTACCTCAAGCCTTCCTTGACGATTGACTCTTGTAGTTGCCAGAGTTTTCAAAATTCGACGTATCCTTGTAGCGTGTTGAGCGGGGATTGTTACCTCGCGTGTGGTTGCTGGAGTTTTGAGTACGGTGCGTGTGTTTTCGGCGTATTCGGCGGGTACTTCTACCTCTTCATAAGTGGCTTCTTCTCTTAAAATATCTCTTATAAAGTATTGATATTGAGCTAAGTCTGTTTCGGTAGCAGCTTTTACTAATACACTATCCATGACGGTCTCAAAGACAGGTTCGGTAGCTGCCATTTGACTTGTCGGAGGTTGTACTTCGTACTTTTCTGTAATGGTTTCGTAAGAAGATGGTATAAATTCGATGCGTGTCGAATTGTATCTGCCATTGTATTTGCTAATGTCAGCAGCAGTCGAAGATTGTTTATTGAGTTTAAAACTCAATGTTTCGCTGTGTTGTCTGATTTTTGCCCAGCTTTCAGGGTAGCCCTCCGCTTGAATTCGCAAATAACTTCCTTTAGATATATCAACATTTTTAAATTCAAAATGACCTTTATCGTCTGTGCGTTGGCGAAGTGAGCTGTTGGAAACACGCACCAAAGCACGTGCTATCGGCGAGTTATCTTCACCCAAAATTTGTCCTGCGAGTGTTGCTTTTTCATTGGGATATTGAATGGCGACATCGGGTGAAACGTCAATTTGTTTCCATTCAAATTTGCGCCAACCTTGCGTCATCATCAACAAGTCAAGTGCTTGGTCGGCTTTCGGATTGTTTTTTTCAAAGTAAAAATTTGGTTCTTCTATATTTCCTTTAATTTCAGCCGTTAAGAGCATAGAAGCGAGGATATTTGCTTGTTTATCATCTGCATAAGAGAGCAAATTATTATTGACTACAGAAAGAGAAAAATTGCCGGATGCGGGTTTGCCGTTTTCATCTTTGACCTTGACGGTCATTTGTACTTTTTCTCTTGGTAAATATTGTTTTTTGTCAGTGCTGATTGAGACGTTGAGGCTTTTATGTTTATTAATAAAAACAAGTCTTTCGGCGAGTTCGACTTCATTTTTTGTCAGTAAAGTAAGCTGTGCAATGCCAATCGGAAATTTTGCAGTGGAAATGGTGACGGGATTAATACCGGGCTTGATGCTGACCTTTTTTTCCAATAAAATCTGACCTCGCGATTGTGCAATAAGGGTAAGTTTGGTTTTTTGTGTAGAAATTATGCCTACATCGAGAGAGGCTTTTTTCTGGTTGTCAATTTTCAAAGCAAAGCCAGTCCCATTCGCTACGGGCAATTGGAAGGTTTGTTGGATATTGCGTGGTTTAGTGATTTTTGCGGTGTAGGTCTCGCCAAATTGAGGCGTAAACTCTACCGTTCCCATGCCTTGGTGATAGCTTTGGAAAGCAAGTACTTTTTCGTCATTTGAATTGACTATCATGCCTTCAATATCTGCGGGTTTTCCAAATTCATTGAGGGCTTTGAACGCTACACGAACGGGAATACCTGCAACCAATTCGCCACCTTCAGGGAAGAATTGTACATCAATTTTATTTAATACAATCGGGACGGAACGTGCGATGGATTCTTTTGTACCTTTATAATCAATAATGACATTGAGCAAGCCATCTGTGGAGTTCAATTTTTCGGGTAAAATAAATTTCAAAGTGGCTTTGCCTTTTTCGTTGGTAATAGCCGTTTTTTCAATAATTTTTTCTCCGTCAATGTTGATGTTATATTGAAATGTGTTGGATGATAGAGCTTGATTTTCAGGAGTTTGTATTGTTATGTTAGCTACTACTTCGTCACCTGCGCCATAGGTTTTTCGTCCGAACTCAAGCTGCATAGCGAGTTTGGGAATGATGGTTTTTTGTACTTGTATTTCCTTTTCAAAATAATCTTCAAAATTGCGTTGCCAATTGGTGTAGGCTTTGATTTTGTATATGCCGCCGTGTAGGTTTTTGCTAATATGAAAGTCTCCTTTTGCTTGTCCGTCTAAAGCAATTAATTTGCGTTTGTGCAGTGTTTTTCCCGCAGGATTAATTAACTCAACATACAACATGTCACTCATGTCGCTTGCGCGTAATGTACCTGCATCGCGTATGTATGCCTTTATCCAAATATCGTCGCCGGGACTGTACAGAGTTCTGTCGGTTTGGATATAGACTTTGTCGGGATTGGTAAAAGCATTGTAATTTTGAACACGTTGGGCGAGTGTAAGCGCGCGGGTTTGTTTAACAACTTTAGTGTCGCCCGCCACGAATACGGGCAAGGCTTCACCAAAGTAGGTCGTGGATGCGGTGATATTCCATAGGTAAGTTGAATTGGGCGTTTGATAATTGCTTTTATGAAACGAGGGCCACAAGGCACTGTTGAGTTCTTGAGAAAAACTTTTATTTGTATTGGTTTGATTATGATTGTTTTTTGAAAGTATATGGACGGATAGCATGACAATGACAAGGAAATAAAATACCGATGCCAGAGTCAGGAAGGTCTGTATATTTTGAAGAAAATTAAAGGGTGATTCCGTAGCATTGATGCGGCGTTCCATATCTTGCCAAGCACCTTCTTTGTACGTGAATTCGTAATCCTTTAACTTTTCCCAATCGTAATTTTCTATATCATTAGGGTGATTCATTACACTGCTTTTAATTGCTTATCGTAGCTTTTGATCAATCGTTGTAGTTCTTTTTTCGCATTCGAGAAATGCCATTTTGATGTACCCTCGCTGATGTTGAGTATGTCTGCTATCTCGCGGTGTTTGTAACCGTCAATGGCATACAAAGAAAAGACCGTGCGGGAGGCTTTGGGCAGTTTTTGGATGGTTTTGAAGAGGTCTTCTTCGACCAAATGTTCCAAAGCCATATTGCTGATAGCCGGTTCTTTTTCAATGTTGAAGTCCATGCGATTGCGATAGTTGGTATGTCGCCGAATGTGGTCTATTGACGTATTGGTGACGATGGTGGCTACCCAACCGCTAAAGGAACTTTGCTCACGGCGTTTGTACTTTTCAATGCCGTTGAACACCTTTAAAAAAGCAGTGTTGAGGATGTCGAGTGCTTCATCCTGCCTGCCTGCATAGCGCATGGCTACACTCATCATCTTGCCGTAATACCTGCGATACAGGTATTCTTGGGCGAGGCGGTCTTTTTTACGACAACCTTCGATGAGTTCAGTCTCTGTGCTATGCTGCGAGTACTTCATTGGTAATTCTGCGAATTTAGTAATGATAAGAGAACTTCGTTTTTAGTTTGTGTTAAGCCCTTTCTTATCAACTACATTTACTACAACGCAGTGTAATATATAAATGGTTGGTAGTGTTTGAAAATAAATTGTAATGAATACTGTACAAAAATACGATTATTATTTTATAACGTACAGTTGATCATAATATTATGACGGTAAAAAGAAAGGAAACGGTACATTTGAATTTAAAAATCGAAGCACGAAGCATCAAATTCCAAATCACAAAAGATCAAAATAGAATTAATAATTCGTATTTAAATTGCGATTTGGTGCTTGAGGTTTCGTGCTTGGAATTCACTTCAATCGCTTCATCAACCGATTCGTGATTTGCAGAAAATGCTCTTCCGTAATGATGCCCATGAGTTCACCGTCTTTGACAACGAGGAGACAACCGACATGATGTTTCTGCATTTTTTCAAGTGCATCTGTAATAGGTGTATCCGGTGGAACTGTGATAGGTTCAGTAATCATGATATCTCTGACGAGTGTAATAGGTTGGTCTTTGAGGCAGTCATCCTTGCGGGTAAAATGGTGGAGTAACATACTCGATGTGACTAAACCGACCATTTGACCTTTGGTATCTTCTACGGGAATGTAGCGCGTTTTTCGCCAGTTCATCATGTCGGCTACGAGGTCAAGGATGTCGTTTTTTTGTACGGTGATGAGGTCAATGTTCATAAATTCGGCTACCATCAATTTGTTGGGCATATATTCTTCAATATCTTCCAAATTTGGTATTTTCCATTCGTGTATAGGGATACCTTTTTTCTGATTTTGTACAGTGGCGGCAGTGAGTACGGTCAGGGCTTCGTCAGGGTTGGTTTCTTTGATAAGTTTGGTGTAAGTACGCAATGCCCAGCGCGCGCCTGTGGTATGTTTTCGGGCGCGTTCTTCTATGATACCGAGGTATTTGTCGATGTCTTTACTATCAACTTTTCTGTGCTTGAGTCCTTCGCGTGCAATGGGCAATAACTCTTTGATAACCAAGTCAGCGGCAGATATTTTTTTGTCTTTGAACCAAGTAAATTTAGAGTCTAATCCGGTACGAGAGGCTTTGATAAAATTGTCGCTGGCATCATCAAAACTCATCTGTTTGCGGATGTCATCATGCTTCAATGCCAAGCCCGTCATCGCTCCCAACCAGAAAGCGGCACTCGCCATTTCATCGACTACCGTAGGACCGGCAGGCAAGACGCGACATTCGATACGCAGATGCGGTTTCATGCCAGAGGGCGCGCCGTAGCATGGGCGATTCCAACGATAAACCGTACCGTTGTGAACTTGCAGAGCTTTGAGTCCGGGAACACCACCCTTTTCGAGTATTTCTATGGCATCTTCTTGGGTATTAGAACTTAACAAAACGCGAAAACGCATAATGTCTTCTTTGTAAATTTCCAAAATACTATCTTGTAACCAATCTTTGCCAAAGCTTACACGCGGACTTCGCTCACGCAGATGGTCTTGTGAAGCGCGGGTGTCGAGTGATTGTTGAAATAAGGCGATACGCGTCTCGTGCCAGAGTCTTTTTCCGAATAAAATCGGTGAATTAGCGGAGATAGCTATGACAGGACCAGCAAGTGCTTGAGCAATATTATACATTCTTACAAATTCCTTCGGCTCTACCTGCAAATGTACTTGAAAACTCGTATTGCAAGCCTCCAACATGGGCGTGTCGTGCTTGACCAGAAGTTCGTCGATACCGCTAAGGCGAAGTTCGTAAGCATCGCCTGCGCGTTGGTCGTCAATGGCTTCCATCAAAGCTCTATAACGTGGTATATCCGTGAGGTTTTTGTCGATATCCAAGTCAAATTTTCGGATAGTAGGCATGATACCGCAGAGTAAAATTTCAGTATCCAAATCATTGGCTTTCTTGCGAATAATGTCAAGGCGTTTTTGTATCTCAGCTTCCATTTTGGAGAGGCACTTGCCTTTAAATTCGTGTGGCGTTAGGGTGATTTCAAGGTTGAATTTGGCGAGTTCGGTTTCTACCCATTCATATTTCTTGAGTTTTTTGAGTATCTCCATCGCATTTGACGAAGGCTTCCAGTATTTATCTACGAGGCACATCTCCTGTTCTGCACCGATGCGGGTAATGCCTGTCTCGAATTTATCATTGTTAAGCATATATTCCAATGCCTGTACATCATTGAGCAAATTACGCATGAACACTCGCATTTGCTTTTCATCGCCTACTTTTGATACGTTAAAGTCTCCCATTTGATTGTGTTGTGGTGTTGTCGTATAAATGTGTTGTTGTGAAGGTAGGAAGTTTTTTTTGTATAAATGAATTCACATTTAACATTTTGTAAAAGAAAAAGCCATAAGGCAATTGCCTTATGACTTTTTCGATGAAATTTAATCGTGAATTTTGAGAAATATGAAGAAGTCACATTATTTCACTATCACCATACGCTTGGTATCTAAAACCTGACCATCGGCTACGAGCGAATAGTTGTATGTACCTGCTGCAACAGTTCCAGCTTTTAGTTGAATTTCGCCTATCCCTGTACGTACAATTGCCTCACTATGAATGAGTTGTCCACCCATGTCAAAAACGTTTATCACTGCATCTTTGACATCCGTAGGGATGTTGTATCTGATTAATGTATTGGTATTAAACGGATTAGGTTGGTTTTGCTCTAAGTACGCTCCGCGCCCGTCAAGTTGGATGTTTTGTTGGTTGATGTTGGTGTTTTGTCCGTCTAATACAGCCTGCATCATTGCTTTCATTTCGGCTAATTCTTGTTCTAAGGTTTCGATTTTTTCTTGCTGCTCTTTGACGGCATTGACGAGGAGATATTTGACCTCATTGTCTCGAATTTGAAGATAGTTTGCTTCGCTAAGCACTTCGTGTTCTTTGGTCATCGTTGCCTCTGACATTTCTGTATGTATAAATTTTTCAACCAATTCGGGTGCTACATTTTGCAACTCCTGTGCGACCAAACCTACGTGTGCATCACCGCGAGTTGTTCCACCTTTGCCATTATATTCATAAGTGACCGGCGTAATATTCATCAAAGCCTCCAAACCTCTTGTATAAGGAGTGATATTAGACTTCAATTTTTTGTCCGAAGAAAGCAAAGCTCCTGTATATTTAATATTACCATTGACATGTAATGCTTCAGTTGGAGCAGCAGTACCGATACCTACACGACCATTCTGAAGAATTGCCATACGTGTTGCAGTACTCGTGCGAAAATAGATACCCGAAGTAGCATCTGTTCCGGCGTCGAAGTAAAAACGCCCTTTATGATTGGGTGCATTATTAGAAAATGCCTGAAGTACCGCACCGCCAAAATTATTGGCACTAAAATTTATCGCGCCTACACGTACCGAGCCATCCAAACCACCAGTAATATCAACCAATTTGTAAGAAGCAGTCACCGGAGCAGCTTTAATGATGAGTTGACCCGCACCGTCTGTGAGATGAAATTTGCCAAGTGGGGCATTCGTACCTACACCTACATTACCATTCGGTGCTTTGACATAGACTTGTGAAAATGCAAATGTTGGGGTAAGCGTTA
>Ga0209595_100272_pt1 | contig 18123 bp, 14 predicted proteins | sample Porto_4metaG_FD_187427 | JGI IMG/M metagenome (GOLD analysis project Ga0209595, IMG submission 187427) | Marine algal microbial communities from Porto, Portugal - Porto_4 metaG (SPAdes) (version 2) | ecosystem: Host-associated > Algae > Red algae > Unclassified | place: Portugal: Porto...
CAAATAGAAATTATCTATGAAGATGAGTATATAGTAGCGATTAATAAAGAAGCTGGTCTGTTGGTGCATCGCAGTTGGCTGGACAAAGGTGAGACACGCTTTGCCATGCAGCTTACTCGTGATGCGGTAGGCTGCCATGTGTTTCCAGTACATAGGTTAGACAAACCTACATCAGGTGTGTTGTTATTTGCCAAGAGCTCAGCCGTGGCACGCAGCCTTACCGAAGCGTTTACTGAACGCAAAGTGACCAAGCAATATTTGGCCGTGGTGCGTGGCTTTATGTCTGAGCAAGGTACTGTTGACTATGCGCTTAGCTTTAAGCCTGACGCCATTGCCGATAAATTTGCCAACTTAGATAAACCTGCTCAAGAAGCGGTGACTCACTGGCAGAGTTTGGCACAAATTGAGCTGCCATTTGCAGTATCAAAGAAGCATACCACTAGTCGCTATAGTCTGGTGCGCTTAACGCCTGAAACTGGACGCAAACATCAGCTGCGTCGGCACATGAGACATGTATTCCATCACATCGTGGGTGATACCAGTCACGGCGATATACGTCATACACGATTTTTTCGTACTCACTATGATTGCACACGTATGTTGCTGCATGCTCAGACTTTGGCACTCAGCCACCCCGTTACTGGTGAGCCACTAGTACTAAAAGCGGGATTAGATGATCAATGGATGCTTATCTTAGAAGAATTCTCTTGGGTAGACAGCGCTAAAGCCTAAACTTATCTAAAATAGTCAGTGAAAAAAGCCAAAATACGGCTGCTAAAGGTTCGGTTCCCTAGTGAGGACTCGAAACTTAGGCTGTAGGCTAATGGTATTAGTATCTTGAGCTATTTAGGTAGTCACGATGTACTTGGTAATGTACACGAAGTGAGTTTTTCAAGATTCAATCGAATTGTTCTTAATTATCTTAAACAATTTAACAGGCCATTTGTATGAACGTTTTATTCGATGAAGCTTCAGCTGCTCTTAAAGAAGTTAGAGTGTTAGCAGATGAAGAGTCTAGGAAAGTAATGAGTCAGTTTGTTAGCTCATTTCCGATACGAACTAGTGGTAACGGAGGAATTGACTGGAACAAGGTTGATAAAAAAGTGCTACTAAACTGTATAGAAGAAATTAAAAATCAAATAAATCTCACACTAGCAGATAACTGTTTTATTATCTGGAATGATGCAGCACACCCGATTCTAGAGACTACTGTTGAAAGGATAGTAAATGCTTTTGACGACGTTACAGCTGTAAGTTTTGATACATGGATATTCATCCCAAAAAACAATAATGTAATTGAAAGCACTCCCTCCGGCTTAAGAATGAGTACGTTTTTTTAGGGTTTATCTGCGTATTCTATACGTGATCGGTGCGCTATACAGGCATCGATCTATAGACTATATGCTCATAGCCTTTTATTGCTAATCAGTAGCTGTGACAATGCTATAAACATATAATCAATGCCGTACCAGTTGCTAAAGTATTAAAAAATACTGCTATAGGAAAATTATGTTTAGATTAGATGAGCAAGTACTTGAAGACTTATGGCTAAATGAAAAGTCTGTTGCATATTTTGTTTGCAATAATATGAGCTACTGGGTTTTAGATTATAAATACCACTATCAATTAGATGAAGAGGTAGAGGCTAAAGCTTTGCTTGATAAAGGACATATTACCTTAGAAACGTTTTATAGTGGCTTAAAAAACTCAAGAGGTGGTATATCTAAATTAAACAAAGAAAATTTTGCTAAGTATTTAGAATTAGATGAAACGATTGTTTTAATTACTTCTAATTTAGAGCAAATAATTTTTCATGGTTTTTCTCAAGAAAGTCTTGATAAATTATATTCTTCTATTGAATATCATTTATCTAATGGGCATGAATTAGAGGATAATTTTCTTGATGCTATTAATCAAATAAAATCGAGGCTACCAAGATACTATATAAATTTCGATAGACAGATTTACTTACATACTGATCATGATTATTCTCCCGAAAGCTCTGTTTCGTATAAGGGGTGGGTTGCTTCAGTTGGTGATTTTAGCTATTACATTCCCGATTCCAAAAATTATTGGATATCAAACGAGAAAAACTTCTGGAAAACTATGTACCTCTAAAGACCAATATCACGACTAAATGATTTTAGAGAAGTTAGTTTAGAATAGTTTTATTAGGGTATACCCCAGCGGAACCAGCTATTTCACCCCAAAAACCTATTAACAGACTACTTAAAACAGACTGGTATAATGGAACCACTTATAACAGCTTTTAAGAATAGTTATATCTGTTAGGCTTTACTCGATTACTTTATATTCTCATAATACACTTAAAAGATAATCTCTTATACTACGCTCCAAAACCTCAAACTTTTCAAAATACCTTTCTATCAAGTCATCAGTATTTTGTAGCACTATGTATATAGGCCATTTAATGATAATTAGCCGTTTTTTTGGTGATCATTTTATCAAAAACCTTTTGCACAGCTCTGTGACTACGCTCACGGACATTAGTCTCATTTAGACTTATGCATTTTTTTAAGAGTTAAAGGATGATAAGAGAATAAAAAAACGCAGAGCACCATTTAAAGCCCTGCGTTTGTTAGATTGAACTGTATTTACAGAATACTGTTTCCGAATTGTAGATAAGCGTCTGTGATTGCCGCTGCATCTTCTATCTGCGGATAATGACCTAGCATAGGCATATTGGTTATATCAGCGTTGGGTATCAGCTGACGATAACGATCAATCATATGCTGACCTGAAATAGGATCTTTGGCACCTGCGATCAATTTAACCGGTACAGTACTGTTGATAATCGCACCTACCCATCGCTCGCGGTACTGCTGGCGTTGGGGCATATAGTTAATTAGCTTATGCATCACGCCCAACCCATCATTGTGATTTAACAGCTGCCATAGCGTATCTATCACCTCTACTGTGGGCTGCGTGTCGGGGCCAAATATCCGTCGTAGACTGCCCGCAAATTTCTGCTTATTAATCAGCTTTGATACCAGAGGACCTAATGGCGATAGCAGTAGCTTCTGTACCAAGATAGGTTTGTGCGTCTCAGGAAATAGACCACCGTTTAAGAAGCATACGCTAGCAATGTGTATCTCAGCACTACCCTCAGCTTGTCTTGCTAGCAACTCCTGAGCCACCGTATCACCGTAATCATGCGCTAATATATGATAATCATTAACGCCCAGTTTTTGCAAAACAGCTTGATAAATATCAGCCTGTTCACTGATTAGATAGCGCGCGTTTTTGGGTTTATCCGACAGCCCAAACCCTAGCATATCGATCGTGATGACATAATAATGCTCGGTTAGTGCTTCCCACATGCCCTCCCAGTCCCAACTGGCACTAGGATAGCCATGAATCAATAGCAATGCAGGCGCACTTTTATCCCCTGCATACCGAGTAAATATTTGATGCCCATGAATGGATTCATACTGTCCCTGCCGTTGCCACTCATCAAGAGTTATCATTAGAGACTTACTCCTCAAATGATGGGTCAGTACGGCGCAACTTTCTCAACAATGCAGGCCAGGCGATATCGCCATTTGCGCCACGTGTGACTTGCTCTGATGCCGCTTGGATACCGGCCAATATTTGTGCTGGTATTGGCGTCAATGCACCACCTCCGCTCTGCGCTTTGATCTGAATCTCGCAGGCTCTTTGCATGATATACATGTATAAGAACGCATTGGCAACCGTATCGGCACAAGTGAGCAAACCATGGTTACGCAAAATCATAAAGTGAGCATCACCCAAATCGGCAACCAAACGAACCTTTTCTTCAGGGTTTAATGCGACACCTTCGTAGTCGTGGTATGCCAAGTTAGATAGCGGAAATAATGATTGTTGCGAGATAGGTAGCAGGCCTTTTTCTTGCGCTGAGACGGCAACGCCATCATTTGTGTGCAAATGAATGACGCAATGCGCATCGTCGCGAGCTTCATGCACAGCACTGTGAATGATAAATCCAGCTGGATTTACGTCAAACTCTGATGGCGCTACTTTTTCGCCTGCTTTGTTAACCTTAACCAGACTAGAGGCGGTAATTTCTTCAAATAACATTCCGTACGGATTGATTAAAAATTCATCCTCAGTACCTGGTACGCGCGCAGAGATATGAGTGAATACCAAATCGTCCCAGCCATAAGAGGCAATCATTCGATAACAGGCGGCAAGATTTACGCGCATCTGCCACTCTTGTTCGCTCATATTATGGTGTACACTCGAGGTTGAATCCGTTGATGTCGCGGTTTGCATAGTTGTTTGCATGCTGTATTCCTTTACTGTGTTAGATATCCTGAATGATTACTTTACACCATTTTATAAAACCAAATCTGTCAAAAACATTACACTTATGAATATCAATCATTATTTAAGTAACGACCCATGGTTTAGTCAATTGCCCGCCATTGTGCAGCCTCTACTGGCAGGCGATGCGGTGCTAAAGGCATACCAAAAAGGCCAAATGATTCATGCCATCGGTGACAACGATGATGCGGCGCTACACTTTGTCGTGTCGGGTACGATTAGAGTCTGTAATGTGAGCGCTAGTGGCCATGCCATGACACTGGCACATCTATCTAGTGGTGATTGGTTTGGTGAGATATCTATCATAGATGACAATCCTCGCACCCATGATGCGTGGACGATTAACAAAGTAACGCTAATCTCTATCCCAAGAAATCTAGTCATTCAGACAGCGCAATTGCATCCGATTTTATACAAGCACCTCGCGCTTATAACCTGCGAGCGAATCCGCCGAGCATTTGATTGGATTGATGATGCTACCTCACTCAATACCTCAGCGCGACTGGCTAGCATGCTGATTGGACTGATCGACACTTATGGTAAGCAAATAGGAGACGATATCAAAATAGAACTGCGCTTATCGCAAGAAGAGCTGGGCTTTATGCTTGGCACTACCAGACAAACTATCAATAAAATCATTCAATCATGGCAAAAGAAGAACCTTATCGATATGCACTATGGCTTTATTACCATAAGGAACAAGCCCCAGCTAATGGCAATGATGAATCCTGCCTGACTTAAATGTATAAAATCGTCTCAGAAAATACCTCATCATCTAACTTATGATAGTTAGCATCAATCGCCTTAACATCTTCTTAACAGACCACTTGCTATGGTAAGGAATGACATTTCCTACCATCTGTTGAGAAGTATCTGTATGTCCATACCTCAAGTCATCAAGACCAATGTGCTAAAAAGCAACGCGCCCAATGCCAACGCAAAGACCAACTACCTTAGTAAGCTCTATGATCGTGAGGTAAATCTCAGTTATCTTATTATTATTGTGGCTTTATATTTGGTAGCGACTGCAAATCATGCGTTCTTTGAGCAGGTGCTAAATATCTATCCATTTAGCACAAACATGGGTTTTATACTCTCCATCACAGGCTTACTATTTGGACTGATGTGGCTGGTATTGCAACTGCTTTGCTATCGCCCAACTGCCAAACCAGTATTGATTGCGCTGCTAATCACTGCCGCCGTCTGTGGTTATTTTACCGATGCTTACGGGACGATATTTGACACCAATATGCTGATCAATAGTCTGGAGACCGATCAAGCAGAGGCGATGGGATTGTTTGCTCCTAGCATGGTTATTCGACTGCTGATATTAGGCGTGTTGCCGGCATTTATTATTAGCAAGATACGGTTGAAACGCTCTACATGGCAGCGAGGCATACTACAAAAAACAGCCTCCTTGATACTGTCTATCGCACTGATCGCAGTTTGTATTTTGCCGTTTGGTGATCAGTACGCCAGCTTCTTTCGTCAGCATAAACAAGTTCGCTCTTATGCCAATCCGATCACGCCTATTTACTCTACGATCAAACTTGGTGAAAACTATATCGATGAGCTACGCCGTCCTGATACTTTGACGCTGCATGCGACAGATGCGAAACGCGTGGCACCTGCGAATAGTGTGAATGGCAGCGGCAAACCAAAACTAATGGTGTTTGTGGTTGGCGAAACGGCTCGCGCAGATCACTTCGGCTTGAACGGCTATACACGTAATACCACACCGCTGCTCTCAAAACAATCAGACCTCTATAGCTTTCAAAATGCCGTCTCCTGCGGAACCTCTACGGCCTACTCCGTACCTTGCATGTTCAGCTATGCAAATCGAACAGACTACGATATCGATACAGCCAAATATAATGAAAACGTACTCGATACGCTGAGCAAGCAAGGGATCAATGTCGTTTGGCGGGACAATAACTCTAGCTCAAAAGGCGTGGCTGATCGCGTTACTTTTGAAGACTACAAAACAGCTGACACAAACCCAAACTGTGATGTCGAATGCCGAGATATCGGTATGCTTGATGGGTTTGATGAACTTGTAAAGTCAGGCAGCTCACCGAAAGATACGCCTAAAGACACGCTTATTTTGCTGCATCAAATGGGCAATCATGGCCCCGCTTATTACCAGCGCTATCCCAAAGAATTTGAAAAATATAACCCTGTCTGCATGACCAATGAGCTGTCTAAATGTGATGCTCAGTCTGTGATAAATGGCTACGATAATGCGATTCGTTATACCGATTATTTTTTGAATAATGTGATTGATACGTTAAAACCTTATGAGCAAGATTATGATGTGGTAATGGTATATATTAGTGATCATGGGGAGAGTTTGGGTGAAAATAATATCTACCTTCACGGCTTACCCTATAAATTTGCACCAGATACCCAAAAACACGTGCCTACGATAGTTTGGTCGCCCAACAACAATAGTATCGATACTGAAAGTCTTTCTAGTATGGTAAATGAGCCTGTGTCGCACGATTTCATTACCCCGACGTTGCTGAGCTTCTTTGGTATTAAGACCGATGAAGTCAAAGGTGCGCCAACCTTTTTTAAAGTAAATAACTAAATCCGTTTCTATATTGTTTTAGGTCACCACTATTCTCTAGGTTAACACCATGTACAAGATACTCGTTATTGAAGACAACCCCGATATCGTGGCCAATATTTACGCGTTTTTTGAGCCAAAAGGGTTTGAATTGGACAACGCGCATAACGGCTATAGCGGGCTAACACTCGCCTCAAACAATCGTTATGACGTGATATTGCTAGATGTGATGCTGCCAGGTATGGATGGCACGCAGCTGTGCAAAAAACTCAGAGAAGAGCTGCATGACAAAACGCCTGTGCTAATGCTCACGGCTCGCGATACAATCTTGGATAAAGTGGCTGGGTTTGATAGCGGTGCTGACGATTATTTGGTCAAGCCGTTTTCGTTGGTTGAGCTGGAGTGCCGTATCAAAGCGCTCATACGTCGCCATGAAGACGATCATTTTACCCACAGTATTGCCGTTGGAACATTATCCTTAAACAATAGTGAGCATACTATTATGCGTGAGGGACAATCACTGAAGCTTACCCCAACTGGATTTAAGATATTGCATATCCTCATGAGTGCCGCACCTCGCGTCGTCAGTAAAACTGAGATTGAAGAAAAAGTATGGGGGCTAGACATACCCAGTAGTGATGCACTGCGCACCCATATGCATAGTGTGCGCGCACAGGTTGATAAGCCATTTGACACACCCATGATAGTCACAGTACCTGGCGTAGGTTACCAAGTTGTTGACCCTAAAAAATCAGCAAGCGCGTAGTCGTGATTGCTGCATGAATTAAATAAACCTCATGTGACTTACTAACCGACTTACCGTACTGTATTTCTCGCTCTATTATATATAGCCCTGTTATATATCGCCTTTTTCTATTAAGTTGTCCTACGCCATGCTCAATATAGACTCGATAGCCAATAAGTTCAGACTGTCTTACTTCATATTCGCGTTATTACTGTGCGCAGCTTTTGTCAGCATTTTCTTGTACGCAGAGAGCCGAATAGAGCAAGATTTGGTCAAGGCTCGCCTATTGCAGCAGCTAGAGCTTAGTCAAGAAAAGTACGGTGACCAACCTATTTATGTCACCGAACCAGGTATCAAGATTTATCGCTATGACAAAGCACCTGCCAGTTTGCAAGCGATAGCCAATGACACGGTGCAAGAAACCTCTGTCACTGTTAATAAAGCCTCTGGAGCAGGTCATGCCAACCTGCATCTTTTCGCCTATACTCAAGATGGTCAAGCTTATATTTTGACTTACCTAGAAAACACCGAAATGGTGATGGAAAATTATCCAGTCTTGGCGATATTTGAGCACCTAGAAGACATATTTGCAGATACGCTAAAGGTAGCCGTGATTCTAAGCTTACTTATCGCCGCTATCTTCTCTCAGTTGTCTTCCAAACAAATCATTAAGCCTCTATTGGATTTGAAGCGAGCTGTCGAGACCGACCATCACAACTTAAGCGATTTAACACATTTGCCATCTGAGGTTGGTGTCTTGGCACGGGCCATCGATGAGAAAAACCACAAGTTAGAGCAGTATCTCAAGCGTGAGCAACTGTTTACTGGTGATGTCAGTCACGAGTTACGCACACCGTTAACTATTATCATGGGGGCTTCTGAAGTGTTGGCCTCGCAATTAGACGCTGACAGCCACTTAAATGAATTTACCAATCGTATCAGCACTACTGCCAAAGAAACTTCTGAGATTATCACCGCCCTGCTTCTACTATCGCGCGCGCCTGAAAAGTTAGACGCACCGCAAACCTCTATCAACAATATCGCTTTAGCGGAAATGCAGCGCCTAAAATACTTACTGCGGTATAAGTCTGTTACTTGTCAGGTAATTGCTGAGCAAGAATACAGCGCTTACGTACGTCCCGAACTCCTAAAAATGGCACTAGGCAACCTCATTAAAAATGCATTTCAATATACCGATGATGGCGAAGTGATCATTACTATCGATGACGAAAAAATCACGGTGACTGATACTGGCTTAGGTATTCCTGAAGCGATGATGCCTTTACTCTATGAACGGTTTGAGCGATTAGAGTCTTATTATAAAGACGAGCAAACAATCCTGTTGTCAGAGCATGAAACAAAACATAAGGTTGAAGGCTCAGGTCTAGGACTCAGTATCGTCCAGCGTATCATGTCACATATGGGCTGGCAGCTCACTCACCAAGCCAATCGCTCAGGTGGCAGTACCTTTAGTATTTATTATAAATAACCTCGTGATAGCTCAAAGACATATTCATTTCCTAATCATAATTACTGATTGGGAAACGACAAACTTAAACACCCATTATGCTTTATTCTCATCCCTCTATATCCTCTTAACGTTTTCTTAACCTCTCCCATCTTATACTCAGGCTATCTTAATTTTAATAGACCATTAAGAATGCCCTATGAAGCAAATCACTCATACCAACCTTGTAGCCCCATCAGCCGAGCATAGTTCTGTCAACCAAACAGCACATGATAGTGCACTTGCAGCTGACAGCTTTGCAGGTCATGCCAAAGGTAAAACAGGGTTTTACCGCATCGTAAAAGCCACTGGCTACTCTATAGATGGCTTTAAAGCCGCATACAAATTGGAAGCGGCTTTCAGACAAGTTGTGTGGCTCAACCTTGTACTGCTGGCTGCTGTCATCGTTATGCCTTTTGCGCTTGGTATAAAAATGATGCTAGTCGTCGCTTCTTTTTTGTCATTGATTGTTGAGCTGCTCAATACAGGAATTGAAGCCTGTGTCGACCATACTTCGACTGCCAAGCACCCGCTCGCAAAAATCGCAAAAGATGTCGGCTCTGCGGCACAGTTTTTATCTTTATGTTTGTTAATGGTTTTATGGGTAATGGCGTTGTCTGTTCTATTTTATTAGAGTCTGCTCTATTTTATTAAAGCATGCCGAGCACTCGCATAACAGCGGAACGCGCTGCTAGCGCTATCTTAGGTAAACAATAAAACGAAGGTCGTATTAGGATCTATCAACATCGCATATACGTTATCAGGTGTAGTCATGAATTCAGAAAACAACGCAATGACTTGGGACTGGCTAAAACTACTGTGCGTAACCATCATGGCCACCTTGGTTTTTGAGCATAGCCAATTAGATGTACGCATCAGTGAGCTTTTTTATAACCATGGACACTGGCTACTCAAAAAAGGCGCTCAGCCTTATGCATTTATCTTTTATGATTTACCCAAAGCATTATTGATTCTATTGGCTGTCTACCTCACAGCGGTTTTAATCATCAAGTATAGACAGTCAAGGCTTAATGCTACTTCCCTAAACCACAATAATCTAAATCGCAGTAAGCCCAGTCATAATAAGCTTGATAAATTTCTGCTTCCTTTACCTATGCGCGAGATTGGCTACCTACTGATTATATTGGCGATTGTACCTGCTACCATTGCCACGCTCAAAGGCGTCACCCATGTCAGCTGCCCAAATGACTTAGTTATTTTTAATGGGGATTTGCCCTACCTCAATCTTTGGCAAAACATCATAGCAGCAACGCCTGCCAGATGCTTCCCAGCAGCTCACGCCAGCGCAGGGTTTTCTTTATATGGACTGGCTTTTTTACCGACACTAAGAAAATACTGCTACCAGATAGTCATATCAGTAACTATTTTGGGCTGGACAATGGGACTGTATAAGATGCTGTTTGGCGATCACTTCTTTAGTCATACATTGGTCTCAATGCTGCTGTCATTAACCATAGCCTGTGGGCTCGCAGCCCTATTTTTCAAACAATCGATTAAAAATGAAGCACACAGCACCAACGATGATAAAAGAAATACTGGTCTTAGCTTGTCTAGCATTGAGCACTCTAACACTTAAAGTCAGCACTTAGGTTCAGTGCCGATGCATCAGTACTTAGCTTCAATAATTAGCTATCAGTACTCATTTATCAGTACTTTGAATTGACGTTCAGACATGACAGAGTCGTTCGTTATCTCTTTACTAAAATAGCACTACTAAGTATTTGAAAAACCCTGTATAAATAATAAACAATCATTGGCTTATTGTTAAGTAAACGCACGGATAGCGCTTGTGAATAAGCTCCTCTATATCAATAGCCTGTAAAGGAATATAGCTATGCGCTTGTTGTTTATTAGGCCAAAACCGTCGCATATCTATTCTTTTTTGACCATTTTATTATTGCTCGTAGGCGCTGCAAATAGCAGTCAAGCTGCCAGTTACACTATTAATCCTGCCAGCACTCATATCCGATTTGCTATCGAACGCTTTAAGAGTACAGCCACGACTGGTGGTTTTTATAATATCAAAGGTCAATTGCAATACGATCCAAGCCAAAGATTAGGCAACATCTCACTAATCATACCGATAAACTCTTTAAATACGGGCAACCCTTCTTTTAATAATAGTCTAACGGGGCCTGAATTTTTTGATATGCAGAGGTTTCCTTCAGCGCATTTTGAATCGACAAAATGGCATTTTAATCAAGATAAAAAAAGCCCTCAGGTCACTCGGGTAGATGGACAACTGACACTGCATGGCGAGACCCACCCAATTAGCCTGACCGCGACTAAGTTCGATTGTTATCTAAACACGAGCATCAGAAAAGATGTTTGCGGTGGCGAGTTCACTGCTACGATTAATCGCACAAAATGGAATATCAATAAATTCGCTTGGTTCGGACTGACCAAAAACCTTGACTTAAGTATCAAAGTCGAAGCCGCCAGACAGTAGTATTTTTAACGTTTCGCCATTGTCTGAATGGATACTGGTAGTGATTTGCAGAAAGCTTAAAAAGGAATTAGACATGATTCATCGGTATTATAAGGACATTGTGAAGCCACTTTCTGCCGTCATGCCAGCATTGTCATTTTCTTCGATAATAACACTGACGCTGACATTAACGTTGGGATTCAGCTTAGTGTCTACCGTCGTGATGGCAGGCACAGTCAGCCTGCCAATGGAAACTTTGCCCAGTCGAATAACCCTGCCAAATGTCAGCCCTGCTAATAGTGCGCTTGCCAACCGCGGGGCTTACGTGGCGCGTACCTCTGACTGTATGGCTTGCCACCATGATGACTATAGTGGCGGCGTACCGATTGAGACACCCATTGGCAATATCTATTCGACCAATATCACACCATCGACACGCTATGGCATCGGCAACTATACTGAATCTGACTTCAAAAAGGCTTTGCAAAAAGGTCGTGCACCCAACCATCAGCTTTATCCTGCGATGCCTTACCCGTCTTATCATGGCATGACAGATGAGGATATCAGTGCATTATTTGCTTATTTTCAGACCGTACCTATCGTAGACAAACCACCTGAAAAGACCACACAACTGCCTTTTCCATTAAATATCCGTAGTTTGATGCTGGCATGGAATGTTATCAATGTGCCCTCTACTGAAAATCGTTCAGGGCTGACAAACACTCAGCAGCGCGGTGAGTATTTGGTCAACAACTTAGAACACTGCGGTACCTGTCATACACCGCGCAACTTAACTCAAGGCCTCGATAAAGACCGCTATTTATCCGGCGCACCACTTGGTAAATGGTTTGCACCAAATATCACCCCTGACAACGATACGGGTATCGGCCTTTGGAGCGAAATGGATATCGTAAATTATCTACGTACAGGCACGCTTGATAAGCGCGCTTACGCGGGTGGGCCAATGGTAGAAGCTGTGGCGCACAGTACGCGTTATCTCACTGATGAAGACCTGATCGCGATGGCTGACTATTTAAAAGTCGTTCCAGCCATTAAGACCGATGATTATTTGATACCTGTCAATGTGTCTCGCCTGCCGCAGCCAGTCAGCAACTCTATTACTTACGACTTACTTGAGCAAAAAGACTATCTGGCACATGCCAAAACCAATACTGTCAGCAGTGCCAACAATAGCGGTCTGAACAGCAACTCGCCAAAAGACTTATATTTAGCAAATTGCGCCAGCTGTCATGGCGTCGATGGTTACGCTCAGCCCGATGCACGCTATGCCTCCATCGTTGGTTTGAGTAGTATTCGCCGCGTAAAACCTGATGCACTCATTGGTGTCATTGCATTTGGGGCAAAAGGTGCATTTAACACGGCGCCCAGAATGCCTGGTTTTTCAGAAGACTTAAGTCCTGCGCAGATTGCTGATATTACTAACTACGTACGAGTCAAATTTGGTGGTTTACCAAATAGCGATGTTAGCGCCGCTGACGTCACGCGCGTGATAAAAGAAAAAAGTTAACCCTAAAACTGGTAATTTATAATACCGCAAAAACTCAGCACGATAAGGATACTCATATGAATGACCTGCTCCAATCCCCTACTCGGCGACAATTGCTCTCCATGATAGGCAAAACGGCAGGCGCGACCGCTATGTATCAAGCGATGACCACGTTGGGGTTTGCATCTGAGTCGAGCTTTAAAGAAGAAATAAATCTTAAGGGCGCACCGGCTGGCGCCAGCATCGTGATTTTAGGCGCAGGGTTGGGTGGCCTGACTGCTGCTTACGAGCTACGTAAAGCGGGTTATAAAGTCACCGTGCTAGAGTACCAAAATCGTGGCGGCGGACGTAGTTGGACACTTAATAGTGGTGACAAATATACTGAGCTTGGCGATGCTGAGGTCACTTGCGACTTCGAAAAAGGCAATTACTTCAATGGTGGGCCATGGCGATTGCCAATACATCATTACGCGGTCTTTCATTATTGCAAAAAGTTCGATGTGGCATTGCAGCCCTTTATACAGACCAATGATCGCGCTTATCTGCATCGTACCAATCACTTCGATGGGGCGCCGCAGCGCTTGGGCGAAGTACAAAGCGATATTCGCGGTTATGTGTCAGAGTTATTGTCCAAAGCCGTCAATAAAGGCAGTCTCGATAGTACGGTCAATAAAGAGGACAAAGAAAAATTACTCGAAGATCTCAAGGGCTGGGGTGTTCTGGATAACAATTATCGCTATGTCAAAAGCCATGAGACGGGTAAGCATCGCGGCTATAGTGTGTATCCGGGTGGTGGATTGATGCCGGATGCCAAGCCATCAACGCCAATACCGATGGATAAGCTACTAGACTCAGGCATGTGGTCGGACATTTATAGCAACTATACCGTGCATGTGCATCAACCTACTATGTTTCAACCTGTCGGCGGTATGGGAAAAATCGGTGATGCATTCACGCGCGAGTGTCGCGAGATGATTACGTTCAATGCCAAAGTCACCAAAATCAATCAAGACGAAACTGGGGTCACCGTTGACTATGTCGATAGCAATAGCCCTGACGGTGCAGCCAAAACAGTGCGCGCAGATTGGTGCATTTGTACGATTCCTTTATCCATACTGACGCAGATTGATATCAATGTCTCCGCGCCAATGAAGCAAGCAATGGCAGCCGTTCCTTATGATAGCTCTTACAAAGTGGGCTTGGAGTTCAAACGACGGTTTTGGGAAGAAGATGAATGGATATATGGCGGCATCACCTATACCGACATGCCCATCTCACAAATCTCCTACCCGTCACAAGATATGTTTACCACAGGCTCTGGTGTCCTACTGGGTGCATATGGATTTGGGGAAGCCTCGTACAAATTTAACTCATTGACACCCAAAGAACGTATCAATGCCGCACTCGCCTATGGCAAACAGATTCATCCGCAATATACCAAAGAGTTCCGTTCGGGCACGTCCGTCGCATGGCACCGTATCCCTTGGTCGCTTGGCTGCTACGGTATTTGGAGCGAATCAAGTCGTGAGCAGTACTATGAAACATTATGCGAGATAGATCATCGTATCGTACTGGCAGGTGAGCACTGTTCGCACATTCCTGCGTGGCAAGAGGGCGCGATATTATCCGGTATGGATGCTGCCAAACGCTTACATCAAAAGGCCAAAAAGCTTGGGTAGCACGTATTTAAATAACGAAATTTTAGATGATAAGCTGTTGGATAATCAGTCTGGCGTTGAAGCAAGGAGGATAACAATGAGACTAAGCACATTAGGAACAATTATGAACGTAGTGACAGCAAACCCAATGAAATCATCTAGCTCGCTCAGATCGAGCAAAGCAATAATGACGCTCATGGTTGGTGGGTCGATAGCGTTAATAACGTTGTCAGGCTGTAGTCAGAATAGAACCAAAAACGCAGCTACTATTGCTAGCCAGCAAACAGCTCCCATGGTGTTTGACAACAATTTCGACCATCAGGCCAGTCGCAATCAGGGCGCATGGGGCGGCGTATATATGTCCAAAGCAGAATTGGCTGAACCTACTACCAATATAGTCGATATACGCTCAATACCAAAGATGAGTGAAGATGCCAGCATGCAGCAGTGGCTCACTAAATTTGAAGGCAGCACACAAGGCAAGACGGGGTTCTTTACCACCAATGGCAAAAAGCTCTACGATGGCTCTTGTGCAGGTTGTCATATGCAAAAAGGTGAGGGTGCATACGGCGCAGGCTATTATCCGCCACTAGCTGACAACAGCAAGATGCAATCGAAATACTATATTATTAGTGTCGTTATCAATGGTCTACGCGGCATGCCATCATTCCACCGCATGATGAGCGATGAGCAAATAGCAGCCGTCACACAATACGTGCATAGCGATCTAAATAACTTCACAGATACAGTGACTCCTGCCAATGTCGCACAGCTACGCCATGACTTCCCACCAGGGTCAGACCCTAGTGAGTGAGTTTACAAGAATCGCTATTAATAGAGTCAATATAACTTTACATACCAAAATACATCTAGAAAAAGCCATAATGTGAATACAAAAAAACGCCACTGGATTGAATCCAGTGGCGTTTTATGAAAAATCAAAATCTGTACTAGGTGAATAAACCTATAGGATAGTAGTATTCACATCAGTCTGAATCAACAGATCATGGTTACCATTGGTATCAGAGAAGCTATACACATTATAGTTGATACCGTCTTGAGTGGTAGTACCGTTATTTGCCCAACCTGTCGCAGTAAGACTCACGCTATCATCACTGTCACCATTGATAATTAGGTCCTTATCGGTCATGACCGTATCATTGATGATATCAAGCACATCACTGGTCGACAGATTGGTAAGTGACTGAGCACCATTACCCGTCATATCGATAACCTCAATACTTTCAAACTTAGATGAATCGAAAGTACCAAAGTTAATTGTGGTATTTTCTTCATTAATGAGTAACGTATCAATACCGTCACCACCATTGATAACTAAGTCAGCAGCATCAAATATTATCGTGTCATTACCCGTTCCACCATTTAACGTATCGGCACCAGCACCACCATCTATCGTGTCGTCATCGGCTCCACCACTAAGTATATCATTGCCTGATCCACCGCTAAGTATGTCATAGCCCGTACCACCGTTAATGGTATCGTTACCGGCATTGCCAGTTAAAACATCATCTCCCGCATCGCCATTGAGGGTATCTTTGCCGCTGCCACCGATAAAGGTATCATTCCCATCACCACCAGAGTATTTAACAGCGGCTGTTTGATTGACTGAAATTAAAACATCATCTTCAGTCGTGCCGTTGAAAATCAACGTTGGGGCAATATTAACAGGAAGGTCTTTTGCAGCTATGGTCAGATTATTACCGTTTGCCGATTCAACCGTTTGCAAGCTAATCTGTAACGTACCCGTATACGGTGCGGCTGATTTGACAAGCAAATCGTTCAGTTGCGATGGTGTGACGCCTATAATGGTATAAGTGCCAGTAGCCGCATCAAACGTAACATTGTTTATAGCAGTGCCACTTTTAGTTTTTACATCGAGCACATCACCATATAGGTTGGTGCCCGTCAGTATCACATTGACCGTTTCACTACCATCAATATCGACCATAGCCGCGTTTAAGTTAAGTGATGTCCACTTGCCTTGAGAGCCAATCACAGAGCTAGGACTGAACTCGATAGCATCAGCAACTGGCGTCACATCAAGCGTAACGCTAAGCGAAGTACTCACTAGGCCACTATCACTAATCACACTCATTTCAATACCCGTAACGACACCGCTTTCATTTTCTGGCGCCGAAATAAAGATATTATCCGTGCCAGCTTGCAGTTTACTCGCATCGATTGACCATGAATTATTATCAGCGTTAGTTGGTGACACACCATTATTACTGGCTAAAACTAGATTTCCTGACGCATTGGCATAATACACCAAGTAACCATTAGGTACGTTATCTAGGCTGATAGCAGCGGCGCTATCCTCCACAACACCTCCACTGCCATCGCTGTCACCTTGAATATCACTTAAACTAATCTCATAAGGTATGGCTATTAGGGTATCTTCATTACCTGTAGCAGTCACTGTTAAAGGGTCATTATCTCCATCATTATTACCGACCCCAGCGATACTAAGCGCATCTGGCTGCGCAGCAACGCTAACATCATAGCTGTGCTGATACGTGATGATATTACCATCATCCGTTCCGGAAACATTGGTCACTTCTTTGTGATCAGCATTTACAGTAATGGTAGCACTACCATCAGCATTCTCAGCAGGGGTATATTGAACGATAACGCTATCAGGAGGATTAACTAAGTCTCCTGCACCATTGTTTAGATCAACTATATACTCACCGTTATTATCTGGTGTCAACGTTATACCGTTATATGTTAATACGCCAGCAGTGCCTAATCCTGTCGTTAATCCTGTTTCATCGATCTTAATATACAACTTACCATCAACTAGCGACACATAATCGCCATCCGCAGTATTGGTTAAATTGATATTAATCGCGATCGGCGCGTCTTCATCGGTTGACACGATTGAAGTCTGACCATCGTTATCAAAAGCATCGGTGACAGGTTTGATTTCAACTTTAACATCATCAATTTTGAGATTATCGTCTAAGCCTTCATCATTTAAGGCTGTAAACCCAACATCGAAGACAAGCTCTTGACCGACTTCATTGGTGCTAAAATCAGTAGGCGGCGTCAGTGTTATTGCTGCTAGTGCTTCATTAGGCGTTAAGTTAGCGCTCGCCTCTACACTGATAATCCATTGGCCTGCAATCTTCTGCACCTGCACGTCTGGATTGCTACTGGTCAATACCGTGTCGTCTGGTAAGTCGGTCAATGTGAAACTATAAGCACTCACTGTACTTTCAGCTTCAGAGTTTAGCGTCGCATTGATTAAAGTAGACAATACAATAGCGGCATCTTCTGGCTGAGGTACCGAGGTGACTGTCAGCGTATTGATCAAGTCTGGATCTACAGGGTCTATACCA
>Ga0209595_100273_pt1 | contig 18090 bp, 11 predicted proteins | sample Porto_4metaG_FD_187427 | JGI IMG/M metagenome (GOLD analysis project Ga0209595, IMG submission 187427) | Marine algal microbial communities from Porto, Portugal - Porto_4 metaG (SPAdes) (version 2) | ecosystem: Host-associated > Algae > Red algae > Unclassified | place: Portugal: Porto...
AAGAAAATAATCTACCCCAAATGAAGAAGTTATTTTTTTTATATGTTTGGCTAAATTTGACGCGCATAGCCGAGCTACGTAAGGAAGATTTAGTGAAACATATAAGAAAAAGAACAATTCAGACGGTTAGATTATTTTTTTCGTCTTCCCTAACAAAAGCAACTTCAACCTCAATCTCAACTTCAATTTTAAAAGTAATTTCAACTCCGTTGAAATGAATAAATTTATTTTTTTTTGAAGTTGAGGTTGAGGTTGAAATTGAAGTTGAGGTTGAAATCATGCAAACATACAAATTACTTATTCTCACCGACCATAAAAACCACAGTTCGGAAAACTCCCTGTATGCACTTGCGCGCGCCATGTATGCGGATCCACATAGTGCGTGTGTAGATGTCGCTACGCGAAATTTGCCAGAGAATGTAGATTTTTTTTCGGAAAAAACGGACGAAATTACCGTGAGCAAAGTGGACGAAAATTTCCAATTTGATGCAGAAGGTAGTAGGTTTTTAAAAGATAAAAAAACGGTATCCGCCCATGATTACGATTTAATTTGGCTGCGAATGCCGCCGCCGCTATCCGAATCTTTTTTATATTTTTTAGAAAAAAAATTATTTAAATCATTCATTATCAATTCGCCTAAAGGCATTTTGGAAACGGGTACTAAGGCATTTCTCATGAATTTTGAGAAACTCTGTCCGCCCATGAAACTGTGCCGGCGTGTAGAGGATATTATTCAATTCAAAAGCCAATTTCCTATCGTACTCAAACCCCTGCGCGAATACGGCGGCAGAGGCATCGTCCGAATAGATGGTGATAAAGTGTGGCAAGGAAAAATCGAGACCAGTTTTGATACATTTATCCAAGAAATTGACCCTAAAAACATAGAATATCTTGGTGTAAAATTTTTGGAAAACGTATCAAAAGGCGACAAGCGTATCATTGTCGTCAATGGGCAGATTTTGGGAGCATCGCTGCGACTTCCGGCACAAGATTCATGGCTGTGTAATGTGTCGATGGGTGGCAGTTCTAATGTAACAAAAGTTGATTTTGATGAAATCAATATCGCTCAAACCATCAACCCATTTTTATCCAAAATGGGCATCGTCATGTATGGCATTGATACACTAGTAAACGATGATGGCAAACGTGTTTTATCCGAAATCAATACGACGAGCATCGGTGGTTTGCCACAAATAGAAGCGATGACAGGCGAACCTGTTGTCGCAAAAGCAGCCAATTTAATTTGGGACTATTTTTTAAAAAATAAAGATAAATAATTGATTACCAACATAAAAGAAGATATAGAAATCATCAAACAACTTGATGTAACAAAAGCTCCTAAAGGCGCAATTACCCGCTATTGGTTAGATTTGCTCAATGACGGTATGGGTGTGCCGATTCGCGTTCCGATTATCGTAGCGCGAGGAATGGAGGAAGGGAAAACTGTTGGTTTGACCGCCGCAGTACATGGAAATGAACTCAATGGCATCCCTGTCATTCAACGAATTTTTGGCGAAATTGATGTCACAGAATTGAAGGGTGCAATAGTAGGCGTTCCGGTCATAAATGTACCTTCATTACTACGTAAAAAACGCCGCTTTTTGGATGGCGTAGACCTCAATCACATCATGCCGGGCAAACCCAATGGCACGGTGAGTCAGGTATATGCGTGGCGTGTTGTCAATCGGATTATTGAGCAATTTGACTACCTTGTTGACTTGCATACGGCGAGCAATGGGCGGATAAATTCCTACTACATTCGCGCCGATATGGAGGACAAAACGGTTCAAAAAATGGCACTGCTCCAAAATGCACAAATCATCGTACACAATCCGCCCAATGATGGTACATTACGAGGTACAGCCAATGCCATGAATATCCCTGCCATCACACTCGAAGTCGGCAATCCCAACCTATTTCAAAAGGGTATGATTCGAGAAGGCCTGACGGGCATTCACAACTTACTGGGGCATTTTGGCTTCACAGATTGTGAGGTCGAAGAGCATAGCGACGAGACGGTTTTGTGCAAAAAATCTTATTGGATTTATACCGATATGGGTGGCTTGTTGGCAGTACATCCAAAGGTTACGGAGCTTGTCAAAAAAGGCGATGTGGTGGCTACAATGCGAAATATTTTTGGCGATGTCATCAAACAATATTTCGCGCCCGAAGACGGTGTGGTTATTGGAAAAAGTACGAGTCCGATTAATCAAACCGGCGGACGGATTTTACATTTGGGAATTTTAAAGTAGCGAATAAAATGAACGCATAAACGCAAGAAACGTAGAGATAGGGCATGCCCTGTCTCTACGTTTCTTGCGTTTATTGCATTTCTATCCAGCTCGCATACACGCCATTCGCTTGCATAAGCGACTCATGCACACCGCGTTCTACAATTTCTCCTTCCTTCAAAACAATAATTTCATCTGCATGACGAATCGTAGAAAGTCGATGCGCGATGACGATAGACGTGCGCCCTTGCATGACCCGTGTGAGGGCATCCTGTACGAGTTTTTCCGATTCAGAATCAAGTGCGGAAGTGGCTTCGTCGAGTATCAAAATCGGTGGATTGCGAAGGATGGCGCGGGCTATCGTGAGGCGTTGGCGTTGACCACCACTGAGTTTGCTGCCTCTGTCGCCGATTAGGGTCTGATAACTATTTTCCGTAGAAATAATGAAGTCGTGAGCATTCGCAATACGTGCGGCAGCTTCTACTTTTTCGGGCGTCGCACTTTCCCAACCAAAGACGATATTATTATAAATGGTATCGTTGAAAAGAACTGCTTCTTGCGTGACAATGCCCATTAATCCGCGCAAATCGTGTAATTTTATTTGTCGAATATCTACCCTATCAATTAAAATTTGACCATTTGTAAGGTCATAAAAACGGGGTAATAAATCCGCCAAAGTCGATTTTCCGCCGCCCGATGCACCTACCAATGCAACGGTTTTTCCTTTTTTTATTATCAAATTAATATCTTGTAAAACGGGTCGATTTTTTTCATAATAAAAACTTACATTTCGATATTCTATTTTATTTGAAAAAGTAGAAATGGATAATGCTTGTGGAGTATCTATTATCGTATTTTTTGTTTGTAAAATAGTACTGACACGTTCTGCGGCAGCAGCTCCTTTTTGAATGTTGTAAAAGGCAGTAGAGAAGGATTTGGCAGGACCGATAATGTTGTAAAACATGGTCACAAAAACGATGAAAGTCTGTGCTTTGAGTGCCTCGTCAAATACAAGCGCAGCACCATACCACAATAGTACGACAATGACGCAAATACCCAAAAATTCGGAGAGCGGCGAGGACAAATCTTTGCGCCAAAGTAGGCGATTCATCGTATCTTTATAGAGGTTATTTTCTTGGTCAAATTTGGCTTGTTGTACTGCTTCGGCATTGAAGCCCTTGATGACACGCAAGCCGCCGAGTGCCTCATCAAGTATCGTCAAAATCCGCCCCAAACTCTCCTGCGCCTTTGCCGAAGTACGCTTCAAAGTCTTGCCAACACTTCCGATAATCACCACCGTAAAAACCAACAGTACCAAGACAAAAAGCGTGAGTTGTGGACTGATATAAAGCATCACTGCAAGCGAAGCGATTATCGCCAAAGGTTCGCGGAAAACAATCTCAATCATATTGAGAATACTCCATTGAATTTCTTGCACGTCGGCAGTCATTCGGGAGATGAGGTCGCCTTTTCGTTCTTCAGAAAAGTAAGACATCGGTAAGTGAATGAGCCGCGAAAAAACACGCTCACGCACATCACGCACAATGCCGTTGCGCACAGGTGCCATGACCGCGAGGGCAAGGTAGCGAAACATATTTTTCATAAAAAACACGCCGCCAATCACGATACAAACAAATACGAGTGCCGCCTCGCGCCCGCGCTCGGCAATGAGCGAACTCAAATGAAAATTGAAATATTGGATAAGTGAATCAACACCCAAATCGAGCGTGGGTTTGGTGAGTACGGCTTGCTTTATATCAAATAATAATTCCAAAAAAGGCGCGAGCAAAACCACCGAAACGGTAGAAAAAATAACCGTCAGCACATTAAATACGACATTCAAGCCAACGAGTAGGCGGTAGTTTTTGATATAAGAAAGTAGCTCTCTTAGCATAATGCGACAATGCTGTAATGCGATAATATTTAATGAATGAGTGAATGAATTTTGAATGAATGAATTGTGTGTGATTCATTCACTCACTCATTCAAAATTCATTCATTAAACATTACAGCATTATCTCATTATTTAGTAAAAAGATAAAGCAAATATGATGAAAACAATAATTGCGGCGAGTAAAACCGTCAGAATAAACTGAATACGATAGCGGTATACATCGTATAAAAGCTCTACGACTTCGCGCCATTCCAAATCTTTGATGTGTGATTCTCTACCCAAGACGAGGTATTTACGCCCGGTATTTTGCCATTTATCGCCGTGTTTTTTTAGGATAAAGAAATCATCGTTGATAAATATTTTTTGGTAGAGTTCGTATTTCGTAGCGATTTTTAGAGTGATGATATTCGAGCCTTGCCCATCGGGTCGCGTCCAATTTCCTTTGATAATATCGCCATCGATAGACATCATGTAGTCTGCTCCACTTGAGGCATTGAAAAGGTCATGTTCCTCGCCTTTCTTTTTGAGAATGTGAACGACGACATTCAAAAAATTGTCTTTGTCGCTGACCTCGCGCCACAGTTTTTCGGTATAATATTCTTCTTCGTACAAGTCCTCTCCATAGGGCGCAATCTTGGGAATAATATAGTCGATATACTCATCCAGCGACTCGTAATGCGGCATTTCTGAACGCAACGGGCGAAATAAAAATTCTATGTATGGAATATTCACAGTGTAAATGTACGATTTTTCGCTATTTTTGTGGCAATTCAGACACTTCTGGGCATGTTAAAAAATGTAGTTGACACTTTAGGTTTCAAAAAAATAATGCAAAATGTAAAATGTAAAATAATAAATGTAAAAGTTGTAAGACGCGAGGCAAATACGTTTTCTTTATAATTAGTTGATTTTAAACTTTTTATAAAAATAAAAATAAAAATACTCTACGCATACTATCGACACTTTTACATTTCATATTTATTATTTTACATTTTAAAATCCAAAAAAAGTGTCAACTACTTTTCTACTAAATTTCAACACGCTTAGTTTCTGTCTGTTATTTTTTCACAAATAGACCCTACACCAGACAAGAATGTCTGGGCTACGTTATGAAATTACTTGAAGGAAAAATAGCCCTCATTACGGGTGCATCGCGCGGTATCGGGCGAGCTATGGCAATTCGATTTGCCGAAGAAGGCGCAGATGTGGCGTTCACTTATCTAGCATCCGAAGCCAAAGCGCAGGCATTGGTAAAAGAACTCAAAGCGATGGGCAGCAATGCAAAGGCGTACAAATCGGACGCAGGCTCGTTTGAGCAAGCCGAAGCACTCACTAAAGCGGTTTTTGAGGATTATAAACGCATTGATGTACTGGTCAATAATGCCGGTATCACACGCGACAATCTGCTGCTACGCATGAAGGAGGAGCAATGGGATCAAGTCATTGGCACCAATCTAAAATCGGTCTTCAACCTGACGAAAAATGTGATGCGCCCTATGCTCAAACAACGCTCAGGCTCTATCATCAATATTACTTCTATCGTTGGTCTGACGGGCAATGCTGGACAGTCTAATTACGCCGCTTCTAAGTCGGGTGTGATTGGTTTTACGAAGTCGATAGCACAGGAAATCGGCTCGCGTGGGATTCGCTGTAATGCCATCGCGCCGGGCTTTATCGAGACGGAAATGACCGACGAATTGAGCGATGACATCAAGACCGCCTTACTCGACAGCATTCCCCTCAAACGCATGGGACAAGCCAAAGAAGTCGCAGACGCCGCCGTATTCCTCGGTTCAGATATGTCCACCTACGTATCAGGACAAACCCTTAGCGTATGCGGCGCAATGTATAGATAGTTTCGACTTGGTACTTATCGCATAAAAGCAATAGCTTCCACATTTGGACGGCTTCTTTTGTGCTTATTTTCCTTCTTGAAAACAGTCATTTATCTATGTAAACTCCCATTTTTAAGGAGAAAACCGAGTACAAAATAACCTCGTCGAAATTGTGGAACTCATTATTTTTTCTTTACTTCGTTTCAAGACAAAATAAAAAGAACAAGTCGAGAATATACATTTATTTTGTTCCTGATACTTAAATACACTGTTTCACAAATTTATTTACTTTTTTGAGTATTTCTTTTAAAATGACTCTTCACCAAAAAATCCTTAAATACAGTGAGTATTCGCGTCATTTTTGATTCGATTCATTTCAAAATAAACGTCAAAAAATGTAAATAAATTTATAAAACAGTGTATTAAATAACTGTTTACCTTTTTGGTTCTTTGACAAATCCAGTGAAGTGAATGAAAATTTGGGCGTATCCCCCTCCTTATCAGTCGGGGGTCGGGCTATCCGGCACTCTCTCCACTCCGCTATCGCTACATTACGTTCAAACAACACCTACTATCCCTTACGCAAGGGACGAACAATCGCGAGGCAGAAAAACGAACAATCACCGGATTTGTCAAAGAACCACCTTTTTTTAAGATAAAATACTGATTTTCATTAAATTAATTTTAAAAAAAGTAAGTAGTGGGACAAAAATAGGCTTAGTGAAACATATAAGAAAAAGAACAATTCAGACGGGTAGATTATTTTTTTCGTCTTCCCTTATTAAAGACTCATTCCACTAGTCCGATGGTCTACTCCTTTTTTTATTCCCTAAAAACCCGTAAAATTGCAGTATGGTAATGCGACAATGCTATAATGCGTTAATAAGAATCTTGTCGCATTAGTGAAAGAAATTAAATAACATGTCCCATAATGCGAAGTATTTTTTTTGTCTAAGGATTTTTTGAAAGCCGCACATAGCCTTAGCCGAACCCCGATTCGGGATAAGGATTTTAAAGGATTCTTAGACGGAAAAAAGACGAGTATAATGGCACATGTTATTTAATTTTTTTCACTTAGACATTCATTCATTCAAAATTTACTTATTCACTCATTGAGCCAATGATAGAAGCCTATATATACGATGCGGTACGCACGCCACGCGGGCGAGGAAAGAAGACGGGGAGTTTGCACGAAGTCAAACCGGTCGAATTACTGGCAGCGATGCTCCGTGCTTTACGCGAGCGCAACAACTTGGATACCAAAGCAATAGATGACGCAGTTGTTGGTTGCGTGACACCTGTGGGGGAGCAGGGCGCAGATATTGCAAAAACGGCACTGCTTTACGCAGATTGGGACGAAAGTGTGCCCGGGACACAGATTAATCGCTTTTGCGCTTCTGGTTTGGAAGCTGCAAATATTGCTGCCATGAAGGTACGTTCCGGTTGGGAAGATATGGTCGTGGCAGGTGGCATAGAAAGCATGAGTCGCGTGCCGATGGGTATGGATGGCGGCGCGATGATGTACGACCCCGCAGTAGCTGCAAAAATTGGTTTTGTACCACAAGGTATTGGTGCAGACCTTATCGCGACCATCGAAGGTTTTACCCGCGAAACCCTTGATAAATATGCCCTTCAATCCCAACAACGCGCCCATCATGCCCAAACAAATGCTTATTTTGATAAATCTATTATTCCGATAAAAGACCAAAATGGCTTGATGATTTTGGAAAAAGACGAACACCTCCGCCCTAACACGACGATGGAAACCCTCGCCGGACTTTCTCCTGCATTTCAGGCGATAGGCGAAGTTGGATTTGATGCCGTTGCGCTCAATAAATACCCTGCGCTCGCAAGTATCAACCACGTACATACGGCAGGAAATTCGTCGGGTATTGTAGATGGTGCGGCTTTATTACTCATTGGAAATCAGGAGAAAGGAAAGGCGATGGGCTTAAAGCCTCGTGCTCGTATAGTTGCTGCGGCTGCCACGTCATCCGAACCGACCATCATGCTGCAAGGACCTGCCCCTGCCGCCCGAAAAGCCCTCCAAAAAGCAGACATGACTGTCAAAGATATTGACCTCTGGGAAATGAACGAAGCCTTCGCCTCGCCCGTCCTCAAATTTCAACGCGAAATGGACATTTCTGATGAAATATTGAACGTAAACGGCGGTGCCATATCCCTCGGTCACCCACTCGGCGCAACGGGCGCAATGCTACTCGGCACCATGCTCGATGAACTCGAACGCCGCGATTTGAAAACAGGACTCGTAACGCTTTGCGTAGGCGGTGGCATGGGCGTCGCGACGATTATTCAAAGGGTTTAATGAATGAATTGGCGAATTAAGTAGTGAGACAAAAATATCCTTACTTTTTGACGGTTTCTTTTTCCGCTATTTTTCCCTACAAAAATCCTTATCCCGAATCAAGTACGGGACAGGCTGTAGCGTAGGTTATGTGCGGTTTTTGTAAGAAAAAATAACCACGTCAAAATTGTAAGCCTATTTTGTCCCACTACTTACTCACGATTCATTGATTCAAAATTCATTCATTATTTTACCTCTAATAAAACCTTTTTAACCAGAAATTAGTTGTATTTTTGTAACAAAAGTGCAAATTTAAACGTAAATAAGGTTATGATACTCGAATTTTCAATTACAAATTTCCGGTCAATAAAAGGTAGGCAGACGTTTTCTATGTTGCCTTCCAATCGTGTGAAGGAACGCGAAAAACCATTGCAGATAGTAGAGAAATATCCTGATTTAGAAGTGCTGCCACTAGCACTGATATACGGAAGTAACAATGCTGGAAAAAGTAATCTTGTTAGAGCTTTTTCTGCGCTCAGATGGTTGGTAATGCACTCGCATCGTTTTACTGTTGGAATACCGCTCAAACCTAATGAGAGTTTTTTGTTTGATAAAAAAACGCAAAAAGCACCAACAATATTTGAAATAGATTTTGTTGCAACAGACAAAAAAAGATATTTGTATACTGTTGAATTTAGTACATCAAAAATCCTACGTGAGGAACTTCATTATTACAGAGTCTCAAAAACAGGTAGGTTAACAAAACGCCAGTTGTTTGTACGTAATGCTAATATTCCGATAAAATATGGAGATGATTTTTTGGGAATAAAAAAACCGATAGAAGATAGGTTAATAGAAAATGTATTATTTTTATCGAAGTCTGTTCAAGAGAATAATAAAAATTTACGACCTATATTAGACTTTTTCCAAAAGGGCGTTACTATTACAAGTATGTCAGAGGGCTACATTGATTTTCAACTCCGTTATTTTGGAAAGGTAGTCTCGAAAATAGATAAATCTAACAAATTAGAAGCTATTAATAATGCTTTGAGAAACATTGACTCCGGTATATTACGTATAGAAATTCAAAAAAATACGGATATTCCTTCTCAATATGTTTTAAATGAAGATGATGGCGAGGTAGATAAAATAGAAAAAGTAAAACGCGAAGAAATATTAGATACATTAAAACATGATATTCGAGCTATACATCGCTTTTTTGATGACGAAAAAGAAATTGGCGAACAATATATACCTTTAACAGAAGAGTCCGAAGGAACTCGAAAATTTATAGCATTATTCGCAAAGTTAATGGATATGGGAACTTACGGTGGTGTTTTTATTGTTGATGAATTGGAACGTAGTCTTCATCCATTATTGACAAAAGCATTACTCGCACTACTCACCAACCCTAAAACCAACCCTAAGCAGGCACAACTCATTTTTACCTCTCATGATGTCACCCTTTTTGATGTTTTAGATAATGATCAAATTAACATTTTGGAAAAAGACAAATACGGAGCTACCGAAATATATACTGTATCAGATATCAGAGGTTTACGAACTGGTATTCCGATAGGAAAATGGTATTTAAGTGGCAAACTCGGCGGAATACCCAACATTAATCTTGACCAAATTACCAAAAATTTAGATAAACTGTATGAAGACATCGCGACGAGATAAAAATAAGCAAAAAGATAAAAACAAACGGAAGGATAAAAATAAAACGCTCAAATCCGTTGAAGTCAACATACCAAAATCACCAACATCACTTGTAAGTGGTGGCATAGGAAAACGCATATTAATTCTAACCGAAGGAGAAACAGAAAAAGACTATTTTACAGGAATTAAAAACAACTCACATCTAAAAAATCAATTAGCAGGAGTGCAGATAGAAAAAAGTGACAGTTTAGTAACGATGCTCTGGACAGCCATGAAAAATAGAAATGAATATAATCAAATTTGGTTGGTCTGTGATAATGACAAACGCAATGCTTTTATATTAAATGGAGCGCATTTGCCACTTAGGGAGTTAGAAGAACACTTTGATGAGGATAAACACAGGTATTTTTTTTCTATACATGATTATTTGCAATGGTTAGAGTCCTCATTAGGTGCGAATAAGACGATTGAAGAGTGGGATTCCATTCAACATAAAACAACAAAAAATAGTGATTTTGAAAAATATGAATCTCGAAATCCCTACAAATTATTCATGGAAAGTGAATTATTTAAAAATAAAGAAGATAAAAAATACGCAACAATAAACTCTTCAAAGTCAAGACAATTTGACCCTGAATGGAAAGATTTCACCCAACTTGCCTACGCTTGTATCGCTTTTGAATATTGGTTAATTTTGCATTTTGAAAAAAATAAAATGCCTTTTTTATGGGTAGATAAAGGTAAAGATGAAACTATTGATGTGTTTACATATTTTAGAAATTATTGGAACACTGATTATGCAAAGGGCGATAATGAAAATCAATGTACTGCATACACTTGTTTATTAGATAATTATAAAAAAAATATTCTAACGCATGACGACGAATATCAAGTCATCTTCCGAATTATAAGGGCTTATTTGAATACAAAATGGTTGGAAAGCGAAATGGAGCCAATACTAAAACGTCAAAACTACAAATGGTATGAGGTCAATCCCTACATCAAAGGATTAGATGAACTCACCGCTGAATTACTGAATATCAAATCGCCTAGCGAAGAGATAAAATATTTTCTATGGCTACTCACCTTTCAATTTCAATATCCAAATTTAAATCTCAACATAGTAAGCAATGATTATATATATAAAGAAGAACTTATCAAAGACAATATAAATCATAAAAAATGCTTTGAAATCAGAAATACAAATAATAAACGTTTTTTACCTATAAAAATTCCAACAACTCAAATAGCCGGAGGTGAAGCCAAAACAATCTCAATGTCTTACGATATTCCTCAAAAAGAACGCACCAACCTTGTATTATTCTTCAATGACCCACGGCAAAAATCTAAAAGTCCCCTACTCATCATACCATTAACAATCACCTTTTCAGACGAAACTAAGAGCACATGATAAAATACAAAAAACATACCTCCAATATAGTCACGCTCACCCTCGATATGGAAGGGCGCAAGGTCAATATCATCAACCATGAGATTGCCAAAGCGTTTGTGCCGGTATTGGAGCATTTGACGAAAGAAAAACAAGCAGGTGAATTGGCGGGTGTCATTATCACCTCAGCCAAGTCGAGTTTTTTGGCGGGTGGTGATTTGGATTATTTGCACGAAGCAACTGATGCAGAAGATATTTTTGCTTTTATAGAAGAACAAAAAGACCTTTTTCGCTGTATTGAGAAACTCAAAGTACCCATCGTAGCTGCCATGAACGGCTCGGCATTGGGGAGTGGTTTTGAGCTTGCTTTGGCGTGTAATTATCGCATTTTAATTAATGATAAAGCGCATGTTATTGGGTTGCCCGAAGTTACTTTGGGCTTGCTGCCTGGAGGAGGAGGCGTCATTCGCCTGATGTGGTTGTTGGGGGTCAAAAAGGCTTTGGACATCCTCACGAAAGGCGAACGATACAAACCCGAAGACGCCCTCACCGTAGGACTTGTGGACGAACTCGCCAACAGCCACAACAGCATGATAGACAAAGCCCACGCATGGATAAAAGCCAATCCCAAACCTATTCGCCCCTGGGATGATCCTGCCCGAAAAATACCCGGCGGTACAGCCAGCGACCCAGAATTTACCCTCATGCCCGCCGCTGCTGCTGCCATGATGACCAAAAAAACACGCAATAATTATCCTGCGCCACAAGCGATATTGAGCACGCTTGTAGAAGGTTCAATGTTGGATTTTGATACTGCTTTGCGCATAGAAAGTCGCTATTTTACGGAGCTTTTATTGGGAAAAACCGCCCATAATATGACCAAAGCTTTTTGGTATGACCTCAACGACATTCGTAGCGGAAAAAGTCGCCCGAAAGGATTTGGTAAATTTCGTCCTCGAAAAATCGGTATCATTGGCGCAGGTATTATGGGGTCGGGTATTGCGTACATCGCGGCGATGAGTGGTTTGGATGTCGTTTTGAAGGATGTTTCAAAGTCTGTAGCCGAGCGTGGCAAAGGATATTCTGAAAAAATATTGAACCAAAGAGTAGCGAAAGGACACCTCAAAGAAGCGGATGCAAAAAGCGTCCTTGATGCGATATATCCCACCGAAATTGCGTCAGATTTTGAAGGTTGTGACCTTATTATTGAAGCCGTTTTTGAGAATAAAAGCGTCAAAGCCAACGTCACCAAAGAAGCCGAACAACACATTGACGAATATTCTATTTTTGCGAGTAATACCTCTACACTCCCGATTACCGATTTGGCGAAAGCCTCCATACGACCCGAAAATTTTATTGGTTTACATTTCTTTTCTCCGGTAGAAAAAATGAAATTGGTCGAAATCATTGTCGGCGAAAAAACCTCTGACGAAACGCTCGCTCGTGCTTTCGATTTTGTGAATATGATTCGCAAATTCCCGATTGTGGTCGGTGATAGTCGCGGTTTTTATACTTCGCGTGTATTTAACACCTATATCATGGAAGGCGCGGCGATGTTGCAAGAGGGCTATCCGGCTGCTGCCATCGAAAATGCCGGACTCAAAGGCGGTATGCCCGCCGGACCACTCGCGCTATCCGATGAGGTCGGGTTGTCGCTTACTTTGGATGCTATTGAGCAGATAAAGCAGGATGTTGGAGCAGATTTTCAAGCACATCTGGCAATGCCTGTTTTTGAAAAAATAGGCAAGGAATTGAGACGTACAGGGAAGTCAAAAAGCGCAGGTTTTTATGATTATCCCGAAGGCAAAGTAGCGCATCTTTGGACGGGTTTAGCGGAGCATTTTCCGACTACAAAAAATGATTTCGATATTACGGAAATGATTGAGCGACTGATGTTTGTACAAGCGATAGAGACGGTTCGCTGCTTGGAAGAAAAGGTTTTGAACCATGTAGCTGATGCTAATATTGGGAGTATTCTCGGTTGGGGTTTCGCGCCGTTCAAAGGCGGTACTTTGCAGTATGTTAATGATTATGGTTTGACGGAATTTGTGGAACGGGCAAAGGGGTTTGCCACGCAATTTGGAGACCGATTTGAACCGCCTAAGCTACTGATGGAAATGGCAGAGAAGGGGGAGGTTTTTGAGTGAAATTTCTTTCACTTAGTACATTGTTTATCAAATTTCTTATCGTTTTTGGACGTTTATTTTGGAATGAATCGACCCAAAAATGACGCGAATACTCACTGTATTTAAGGAGTTTTTTGGGGAAGAATCGGTTTAAAAGAAATACTTAATTCTACATTAAGACTTTAAAAGAAATTGATTATCAGTTATTTATGTGTGTTTTAGTTGACTTCATCTAAATGTGAAATAAATACATTTAAATAATTTAAATTTAAAATACACACTGTACGAATTGGTTAGTTTTTGTAGTCGTCTTATTATTAAAAGCAACATTTAAATCGCACTGATATAACTCTCTGAAGGTCAGCAAATCAAGAGTCTTAATGTAGAATTAAAAACATAAAGAAATTTATTGAACAATGTACTTAGTACACTGTTTATTAAGTTCCTTTATCTTCCAATGTGGTTTTAACCCATTGTATTTCGCTGAAAATCAATGGGTTAAAACCACATTGGAAGATTCAAAAACACAAAGAAATTTATTGAACAATGTACTTAGTACATTGTTTATTAAATTTCTTAGCGTTTTTGACATTTATTTTCAAATGAATCGACCCAAAAATGACGCGAATACTTACTGTTTTTAAGGAGTTTTATTAGGGAAGAGTCGTTTTAGTATCAGGAACAAAATAAATGTATATTCTCGACTTATTCTTTTTCCTTTATACTTCACCAAATTTTCCTTAAATACAGTGAGTATTCGCGTCAAATTTGGTTCGTCTAAAGAAAAAATAACGACGCGAAGAATGTACATTTATTTAATTCCTGATACTTAAAAGAAATACTCAAAAATATAAAGAAATTTATTTCGCGTTCCTAAAAGGCAGAACATCATCTTGATATGTTCGTATAAACCCTGTATAAGTAGTGAGACAAAAATATCCTTACTTTTTGACGGTTTCTTTTTTCGCTATTTTTCCCTACAAAAATCCTTATCCCGAATCGGGGTTCGGGATAGGCTGTAGCGTAGGCTATGTGCGGTTTTTGTAAGAAAAAATATCGAAAAAATAACCACGTCAAAATTGTAAGTGAAAGAAATTAAATAAATTGTTCCATAATGCGCCGTAATTTTTTCTTCTAAAGAATTCAAAAAATCGTTGCATAGCCATAGCTACGGAACTATTTTTTATGTTTTTTAGAAGGGAAAAGAACAAGCATAATGGAACAATTTATTTAATTTCTTTCACTAAGCCTATTTTTGTCCCACTACTTATTCGCGACATTTTCCAAACACGATTTCCAATCATTTATATTAAACACATTTAATTATTATGCAAAAAATTGCTTTTTTTGTAGTATTGCTGATGGTCAGTTTCAGCAGCTATGCTCAACCTAATTTATCAAAAATAGAACTTCAGTTAGAGATTGCGTCAAGTCAAATTTCACAACGTTGTCATACGATGGAAAATTTTGAGATACGACTTCAAAACGATCCCGCTTATCGAAAAAGCCATGAAGAATATATACGTGACTTCGTAAAACCTAGTATTGATAACAGTAAATCAATTGCATGTACAGGCGCCAATACAATCAATGTTCCGGTGGCTTTTCACTTTGACAACAGTTTTAGCTGTGCTGATGCTACCTGTATGCTCACGGAGATTGATGATGCAATTACTACGCTAAACAATGATTTTGCAGACAATACAGGTTCTCCGAATGCTGCGAATTGTCCGGCGGCTTACTCTGATATTTCCACGGGTACTTGTATCACGTTTTACCTTGCTGCGCCTCCTGCTTGTTCAGGCTTAGATGTAACTTGCGAAGGTGCGATTACTATCGGAGAATTTCAAGGTGGTTATAATGGGGGGGCAAATGGAGCTGGCGCATGTTGGGATGATTACCTCAATATCTTTGTACAGAGTGCGCAATCTAACAATCTTGGCGTCTCAGACCAAATACCGGGCTATCTCAATGCCGCAGGACCGGGAGAAGGTGTTTCTTTGGGCGCACCTTATTTTGGTGGTGTAGGTGGTGCTTGTGCGCCATTTGATACCAACAATCGATTCGGTCTAGGCAAAACCCTTGCACACGAAATTGGTCACTACTTGGGCTTACCTCACATTTGGGGTGATGTCAATGGTGGTGGCTGTGGTGGCGATGATGGTTTTGCAGATACGCCCAATCAATCAACCTCATACTTTGGTTGTCCCGGTGGATGTATAGCCTCAGGCTGTAATGGAAATCAGCAGACGGCTAATATCATGAATTATACAGACGATGCTTGTATGGACTTATTCACAGAAGACCAAGCTGCTGAAATGAATTTTTATGCCAATCAATTCTTTGGTGCGCTTAGTATTCCGGCTGCCAGCCCAACTGAAATATATACTTGTACAGGAAATACTTGCAATGTCGTCTGTCCGACTACGGTACAAACAGCTTATTCTGACACAGAAGAGCTATGTGCAGCTTTGGGAACTTACACTTTACCTACGGACTTTAGTAGCGTAACATTAGATAACTCAAGTTCTGCTACATTCACATGGAGTACAGGAAATTACATCAGTTTAGGTGGTACAGCGATTACAGGAACAACTTATACCTTAAGCAATCCCCCGACTTGCGCGCCTGTTACAGAAACCCTGTATTTGAATGTAGGATGTACAGATAATAGCATTCAGGAAATCAATGCAGGTACTCTTGTTTTAACTGTTTATCCTGACCCTACGCAGTTTGTAGTAGCAGATTTGGTCACCTTTACAGATGGTGCATGTGATGCCCCTACATGGGCAGTCACAGCAGGTTGTGCGCCTTATGTTACAGTTACACAAAATGGCGGACCTACTTTTCCTGTTGCTTCAGGAGCTTCGGGTACAGTTGATTACGATGTGACCTTGACTTATCCGGCAGAATGTTGTAGCGTACCGGCTAGCGACATTATCCTTACGGGAACTATCGGCACAACTACATTGAACGCAGGCAATGCCTCACAAACCTGTGTAAGTGGCACAAATCCCGCTGTATGGCAAATTCCATTTACCATACCAACAGCACAAAATGCAACGACTATCAATCCGACAGGTCTGGGTAGTATTACAGAAGTTTGTATAGATATTACTTTGAATAATACTGATGCAGTTAATCTAACATTGGGTAGCCCCGACTGTGGTGCTTACGAATGGGAGAGTATGTGGTTAGGTTTGGCATTTACAAATGGTACGAATACAGGACCAATGACCGTTTGTTTCACTCCTGGTGCAGCCAATGGCGAATTTGACGGTACATTTGATGGCGACGACGGTACAGGCGGCTCATTTGGCACTTGTGATGTCAATGCCAATCAATGGATACTATATATTGGTGATTACAACTGTTATATAGGCGGTGGTGCAACGGGCGGTAGCATTAACTCTGCTACAATTAGTTTCAATGACGGTACACAAGCAGGTGCGACCGGCTTATGCGAATTTACGGCTACTGCCAACTACAACTGTGCAGGATGTACAGACTGTAACAACACTACCTGCATCACCACCCAAATCTGTAATGATGCCGACCCGTGTACAGAAAATGACATAGAAACCATCCTTACAGCAGGTGGTATATGTATTCCATGTGCAGGTACGCCAGTTGCCGCTTGTACATTGCAAGATGTGCCAAGTGCTTGTGATGATAATGACACTTGTACAATCAATGATGTAGTAATCATAGACGCTTGTACAGGCGCCGTATGTGTACCATGTGCAGGTACTTTCGACCAAGCGAGTTGTTGTGGTGATGTCAATCTTGATATCAATTTTGACAATAATCCATCACAAACCTCTTGGGACATCACAGACGCCAGTGGTAATGTAGTAGCATCCGGTGGCACCTATGGTAGCCAAGCAGGAGGTTCCAACCTTAATTTGAGTCCGGCAGCTTGTTTGCCTGATGGTTGCTATGACCTCAATTTCTATGATTCTGCCAATGACGGCATGTGTCCGCGCCGTACTACCACAGTCCTCACAGGTATTAATATTGCTACGCTTGGACTTGGCGGTGTATTCAATGGCGCACCAAGAATAACCGCTGCAACGTGTGGCGACTATACACTCACTGATGCCAACGGTGTAGGACTCGCCAGTGGTGGAGGTCGTTTTGGTACTTCCGAAACAAATAATTTCTGCCTCGTCAATGGTGTAGCACAATTCAATTATCAATCAGGTAACGTACATGCCAAACAAAGCACATCCAACGACAGCGAGTCCTCTATGTGGTTGATGCCAACATTAACCAGCGACAAATTAATGGTTTATACCTCATTGGACAATGCGGTGCAAGCACAAATCAATGTCGTAGATACGAACGGAAGAATCATGCAACAACATTCACAAGACAGCAATAGCTCAGGCGAAATACAACTCAAAGTGAGTGACCTACCCACAGGTATTTATTTCGTTCAAGTAGTCGCTGATGGTACTGTTTTAGTAGAAAAATTTGTAAAAAAATAATGGATAATAAATAGACCTTAAGTAGTGAGACAAAATATCCTTACTTTTTGACGGTTTCTTTTTCCGCTATTTTTCCCTACAAAAATCCTTACGTAGCGTAGGCTATGTGCGGTTTTTGTAAGAAAAAATATCGAAAAAATAACCACGTCAAAATTGT
>Ga0209595_100275_pt1 | contig 18015 bp, 12 predicted proteins | sample Porto_4metaG_FD_187427 | JGI IMG/M metagenome (GOLD analysis project Ga0209595, IMG submission 187427) | Marine algal microbial communities from Porto, Portugal - Porto_4 metaG (SPAdes) (version 2) | ecosystem: Host-associated > Algae > Red algae > Unclassified | place: Portugal: Porto...
CGAGTACGAGGCGGAGGTTATTCAGCATAGCCGTAGCTACGCTGGATGTTCTCCAACAAAGTAATCGGACAAATTTCGCCAAATGAACTTATCATAATTAGTTTGACTTACTACTAAGCTAATTCGGTTTTTGATTCTTTTGTCAAAGATAAGGATTATTAAGCCAAAGCAGTAATTCTAAATATGGTTACCAACAACAAAAATTCCTTAACAACCAAGTCATCAACGTATATTTTCATGTAAAATAAATTCCCCGTCCTCACGTACTTCAATCAAAACAGAAAACCCTTTTTCGGCGGCTTTCTTTTTAATGGTTTCGATATTGCTATTGTATGTATCGTCCATCGGATATTGATAATAACTATACCGAGAAAACTCCGCACTTGACCTGCCGTTGATTAGAGAAATGCCTGATAATGAGGTCGCTACGAAAGGTGCGCCGTACTGGCGATAATGCTGCATCTTCCAATACAAATCATTGTTGGGTGCTATCCATAGACAAGCTGTTTGTTTGAATGAAGCGGTTTTATTGTTCAATTCTTGTAAATTTTTGACGAGTTGATAACGTGTATCTTTAAGGATATTTTGTTGAGGTTGGCGAATGAGGGTTTGAACATTGGTAGTGGACAAATCATCTGTATTGAGTAGTTTTTTTCGGATAGTTAAATTTTGTTGGATGGGAATAGGCAGCATTTTTAAATATGCCCAACCACCCAATATCAAAATTGTCACGACAGTCAATCCGCTAATAATTTTTGTATAAGTTTTCTCTCTAAAATACGCCCACATTTCTGGCAGTAAAGCCAAGACCATTGCTGCACCAAACACTATTTGAATACAAGTAAAATACACACTGTTGTGCTTCAAATTAATCAACGCAATGGGAATAAAACCAAGTATTGAAATGAGCGCAAGTAGTTCGAGTAGCAAGTTACCATTTGATGATTTAGCTTCCGGAGTAGAGTCATTATCTATATTTTCCTCACTCGCCACTCGATACTCGCTACTCGTTACTAAATATAAAAAAGGCAAAAGGAACAGCGAGTAGTAAAATAGCGTTTTCGGAAAAAGTAAAGCCAACAAACTTCGTAGCGTATGTCTCGAACTGAATCCTGCATTGGCACTACCGCCCGTTTCGTTATTATACATATAAATGAGTGCAAACATACCGATACTCAACACAAAAAGCAGACATTTCGAAGGCGAGGTATAGCCTTTTCGCCGAAAAAATAACCAAGCATACACCCCAGCAAAAACAAACCCAAAAGAGATTTTGAACAAAGCCAAAACACCCGTCAATAAACTTATAAAAACGAGTTCTGCCCAACGTGCTGCCCGAAAATATTTGAACCACAAAGACAATATGAGCAGACTCAAAGTCGCTGCCATCAAAGTCGATTCGCCGTATAGTGCGCCCGGAACCCTCATTATCAAAGGAATAAATAAAGCGAAAATAATAAATGCGACGGCACAATCCTTATAACTTACTAGTCTCGCGGAATTCCCATAACGAAATACTCGTATATCCGCGACCAGTAGAAATAGTGATTTGAAAAATAAAGGTATAAAAATAACGTATAGCGAAAAATTGTAAAATTTGACGGGAGCAATATTTAGTAAATCCGAAAATCGACCTGCGACAAAATGACTTGCCCAATGATAAGGTAGATATACATTCCCGTCCATTCCGGTGGTCGCGAAGCCGTGTGTTTGCATCAAATTGGAGATCGTCGCATGATACATCAAGTCAATATGTGCCTCGCCCAGCGCGATTTTTTCAAAGTACAAAGGGTTATGACATTTACCACCCCAAATCAAAGCAATAAAATAAAAAGCCATTAAAACGCCCATTAGAAAAACCACCCATTTTTCGGAACTTCCGCGCCAGTCACGCACAAAATTCACCAACAAAAACACTGCTCCCACCACACAGATATACGGAAAAACCACACCAACAAACGGTATAAAACTCACCAAAACCAGCGTCACCCAAAAGTCTATCGTCTCATGCGTCACAGAAATCCCAACCTCGCGCGAGAAAGACAGTCGCGCCACGTAATCCGGCAATAGCAACAAACAAACCGCCAAACCCTCACTACTCAACAAATCCAACCACGAATTATCCGCAAAACCCACTCGCAATACGCCATACACCGCTACCATGACGAACACGATGGTCAGACAGAATAGGTTGACAGAGAAAGAATTACGATTGTCTCGCATATTGATATTTATCAAAAATTTGATTGAATACTTGGGCAATATAATGAAAAGGATTTTCTTATAAAATCAATACAAAAAGAAAAAGTCTTTCTGAACTTGTTTCAGAATCCCCCAAGTAATGAAAATCTATTTGGGTGCAGGACAAATTTTTAACCTGCCTCGTACTTATTGCCGAGGTGGTCAGCCATGGAAAAAAGACGAGTATAATGGCACATGTTATTGAATTGTTTTTACTTATATTCGTTTATCTGAAAAACGAGCCTATTTCTAAAAATGTACAAAATACTAATTTTCATCGCACTCCTCTTTACTATTTTTACAGGTATTGTTGAACGAAAATACACTGCTATCGTAGGCAATGTATGTGAAAAAACAGCAGAAAACCCAATGGGATATTGTTATGGAGAACTTCCTCAAAAGGGTTTTCCCATTCCATGTATAAAAGATACGCCAACGGTTTCGGTAGAAGGAAAATTAGGTCTTGAAGATTTTGAACCTTCGCAATTTATCATTAATTTTGTTCTCAATTGGCTAATATATTTCATATTAACCTATTTTTTATTTTTGTTTTTGAAAAAGTCAAAAAAGAGGAGAAAATAGACTTGCATCTTATTTTTTTTATTTTTTTACATTTAAAATACGCAAATTAGTGAAGTTTTTATGTACATTTGAGGCATAAAATAACGGAATTGACCATTAATTGGGCAGCACTGTAAAGTGTAAAATATCGGTAGCTTTTTTGAGATGAAAATTTGTTTTGAGTGCCTCTATGTACTCCATATTACGAACCTAAAGGCTCGTTTGACGCATTTTTATTGAAAAACTCTACCAATATTCGACCTCTAACGAGGTCATATAATATTTTGCCCAATTAATGGTTAATTCCGTAAAATAAAGCCACAATGAGTAACACATATTTAGACCAACTCAATGACATTCAGCGTCAAGCCGTTACGACTATAAATGGACCAGTCATGGTCATTGCAGGTCCGGGTTCGGGTAAGACGCGCGTACTGACTTACCGCATCGCACACCTGATAGAGCAAGGCGTAAATCCATGGAATATCCTCGCACTGACTTTTACCAACAAAGCCGCTCGCGAGATGAAAGAGCGTATCAATACGACCATCGGCGGTGGCGTGGGCAGCTCGGTGTGGGCGGGTACATTTCACTCCGTTTTTGCACGAATATTGAGGTATGAAGCTGAGTTAATCGGTTACCCTGCCAACTTTACGATATACGATACGCAGGACACAAAGAGCGTTTTGTCCAATATTATCCGTGAAAATAATCTCGAACCAAAGGTCTATTCCGTCAATGGCGTTCGAGCGCGGATTTCTTCCTGCAAATACAATCTGATTTCGCCGAAGGCTTATACTGAAAATAATGAATTGATACAAGAAGACCACCAACGTCGTCAACCACATTTTCAAAAAATATATAAAGCATATATGGCGCGTTGTCGTCGTGCAGGAGCGATGGATTTCGACGATTTATTGTATCAAATGTTTATTTTGTTACACAAAAACCCGAATGATGTTATCAAAAAATATCATCATAAATTTCGCTACCTTCTTGTAGATGAATTTCAGGACACTAACTTTTTGCAATATCAAATTGTACGCAAATTAGTGAATTACACCAACAGCCCGCATAATGTTTGCATTGTAGGGGATGATGCCCAAAGTATATATGCTTTTCGTGGTGCAACGATTGAGAATATTCTCAATTTTCAAAGGGATTATAAGAACGCAAAGATTTTCAAATTAGAACAAAACTACCGTTCGACTCACCACATTGTACAAGCCGCTAATGAAGTCATTTTAAATAATAAACGCCAGATACAGAAAAAAATATGGACGGACAAAGGCAAAGGCGAACCCATTAAAATCCTACAAACCGTAACGGATACAGAAGAAGGCAAGCGTGTGGCAGATATGATTTTGGAACAAAAAACGCGGTATCATTTACAAAATAAAGACATCGCGATACTGTACCGTACTAACGCTCAGTCGCGGTCTTTTGAGGAGGCTTTGCGAAGCCATCGGATTAAGTATCGCGTATATGGTGGTTTGTCTTTTTACCAGCGCAAAGAGATTAAGGATATGCTTGGTTATTTGCGACTTATTGTCAATCCGAATGACGAAGAGGCATTGCGTCGTGTCATTAATTTGCCGAAACGCGCCATCGGAAAATCTACCGTCGATAAAGTCAGCAAAATAGCTGATAGTAATAATGTACCGATGTGGATGGTCATCGAAAACATCGACTCGCAAGGCTTCTCCGCACGCGCAACCAATTCGATAAAAGGTTTTGTCAAATTAATTAAAAAATTCCAAAAACAACACGTCACAAAAGACGCTTACGAACTCGCTAAAATTGCTGGAACAGAATCAGGTTTGCTCAAAATGCTGGGCGAAGACAAGACCATCGAAGGCATGAATCGGATGGAAAACGTACAGGGCTTGCTTGATGGTATTAAGATATTTGTGGACAGTGAACCTGTGGCGGAAGAGGAGGATAAAAGTTTGGCGACTTACCTCCAAAGCATCGCCTTACTCACCGACCAAGATACAGACGACAAATCAGATGATAAGGTGACGCTGATGTCGGTACATGCTGCGAAAGGTTTGGAGTTTCCATCGGTTTTTGTGGTTGGTATGGAGGAAGATTTATTCCCTTCTTTTATGTCAAAAAATACGATAGATGAAATGGACGAAGAACGTCGCCTGTTTTATGTCGCGATTACTCGCGCTGAACTTTATTTGACTTTGTCGTATTCCAAAAGTCGCTATCGTTTCGGACAGGTTCGCTATAATGAATCGAGTCGTTTTTTGGAAGAAATTTCTACTGAAAATATGGATGTGTCGATACCATTTAGCAAATCATCGGGCGGAAGTACACGCTCTAGCGTGAGCGGTGCAGGTATCAGAAAATACGGCACACCCATGCGAAAAGCAAAGACTGCACCCGCCGCTTCGTCCGACCCTTCATTCAAATCGACCAGTGCCACCGACCTTAAAGTCGGTCAACAAATCGAGCATTTTCGCTTTGGAAAAGGTAAAATTCAGAGTATCGAAGGCGCGAAAGGTAATGAAGTACTGACCGTCAATTTTAGTGGAATGGAAAAACGGATTATGTTGAAATTTGCTAAGTTGAAGGTGTGAGAATGTAAGAAGCATGGAGGTTTATTTGTTCATTATCAATGTTTAATACGATATGAAAAAATCAATACTTTATTCTGCTATTTCTACTTTAATGTTGACCTTGCACTCAACCACTGTTTTCACACAGACACATCAATCAGCGTATGAAATTTACACTGAGGATTTTGAATCAAATATAGGCAGCGAATGGTCGTCATCTACAATAAGCACCATAGATGAAACGACCATTCTCGGTACATTTAATCCCGAACAAATTACTTTAACACTACCTCATGTACCGCGACATGTAGAGATGACGCTTTGCTTTGACCTGTGGGTGATAGACTCATGGGATGGCAACAGCCTTGAGCATGGTCCAGATGTATTTGAAGTAACGCTTTCATCCGGCAAAAAGCTCCTTTCGACCACTTTTTCTAATACTTATGATGACCCTTTGCAATCTTACCCGGAGGCGTACAATGAAGAAAACATCGCCGAATACACCTTTACCACAGGCGCGAAAAAGACAGGTGAATTCAATGGTCATTTTACCCGTTTCAAAGATGCGAAATACGAAATATGTCGCACCTTTACGAATACCAATCACCTATTGAAAATCACCTTTGCATCTTACCTTACACAAATCACAAGCAATGAATCTTTCGGCTTGGACAATGTCTCTGTAGCTGTCTTACATTCCGCAAATAATGAAAACCTGAATGTCGTCGATCAACTTCAATGCGTAAAAAACATTGCATTATCTCCCAATCCTGCGGAGACAGATATTCGCTTATCAGTTGCGGGTACTTGTACTGATTTAAAAGGCAATATTTACGATACGCTTGGAAGATTGATGATGTCGGAAATTTTGATAGATAATGAGTTGGTGCAGATTGATGTCAGTCGTTTACCGGAAGGCACGTATTATCTGTATCTGAATAATATGGTGGAAACAAGCATACACAAATTTTTGAAATTGTGACGCTTAGTGAAAGGCTTTATTCGGAAAAAAGAACAGCCAAAATAAAAAAAGTCCATCGGCTGTCGAACCCGATGGACTTAAAGATTTGAAACAGAGTGCGAATCTGTTTGCTTGCCATTTTTCAAATTAAAACCATAATTTCTTACGAAAGTAAGAATCTTATGTAATAAGAACGAAGCAAGTTTTCAATACGCTGCCTGTCTGAATAGTTTTTTCAAAATTTATTTTTTTCATTATATTTTAGCACGCCATCCCTCAATTCGCTTTAATGCTTTTTCCAATACCTCTACCGTATTACACAATGAAAGTCGCACGTATCGCGCGCCATTTTGACCAAAGATAAATCCCGGTGTTAGAAATACGCCTGTGGCATGTAGCAATTCGTCCAACCATATTTCAATGTCTTTGATTTCATCGGGTGCTTTTGCCCAAAGGAACATTCCCACCTGACCTGCTTCGGGTGGACAAGCCAATGCAGTGAGTATTTTTGTGCCAACTATTTTACGTTTTTTATATACTTCATTCAAATCCTCAAACCATGTATCGTCCAAAGCCAAAACCTCCGCAGCCGCCACTTGTAATGCCTTGAACATTCCCGAACCAAGGTTACTGCTAACCTGTTGAGTAGCTTCGATATAGGGTGTTGCACCAGCTAACATTCCCACGCGCCAACCCGCCATATTATAGCTTTTACTCAGCGAATTAAGTTCTACCGCAACGTCCTTCGCGCCCTCAAGATTGAGGATACTTATCGGGTTTTCATTCAGAATGAAGGTGTACGGATTGTCATGACATATAAGGATATTATTTTTTTGAGCAAAATGAATTAATTGTTGGAAAAACTCGCGCGATGCTGCTGCGCCAGTTGGCATGTGTGGATAATTGACCCACATCATTTTAGTTTTTGGGTTTAAGTTTTTTTCTATTTCATCCAAATTTGGCAACCAATTATTTTCGGCTTTCAAATTGTATGAAACGATGTTAGCACCCGCCAATTTTGCACAATTGGTATAAGCGGGATAGCCCGGATCCGGTACTAATACCGTATCTCCCGTATCCAAAAACGCCATGGAAAGATGAAAAATACCTTCTTTTGAGCCGATGAGTGGTAGGATTTCATTGGTAGGATTGAGCGATACATTAAAATGATATTGATACCATTTTGCAATCGCTTCTCGCAATTCGGGTAAGCCGCGATAGCTTTGATATTGGTGTGCGCCAGACTGCTTTGCTGCTTCATTCAGCGCATCTATCGCCGCCTGCGGAGCCGGCAAGTCGGGGCTGCCAATGCCGAGATTTATTACATCCAGTCCTTCGGCTTTGAGCTGGGCAACCTCTCGTAATTTTTTTGAAAAATAATATTCGCCAAAGGCATTGAGTCTGTTTGATTTGCTAATCATGTGTGAATGTTCAAATTCCAAAGCCTAAGTACATTGTTTATTAAATTTCTTATCGTTTTACTGCCTGATTTCATCATCGTGTTCGTCATAAAAATGGTATTCGAGGATAGGCAAATTGCTATCACTTTTTAGGCGAATCCACTTTTTATGTTCCCATGACCATCGCATTTGCTGACTTGGCATACCTTGTTTGAGGTAGCCGTATATGTAAGGATGTACAGAAAGCGTCAGTTTATTGGGTACGATAGAACTGATGATGTTTTTGATGTCAGCACCAAGTCGGTCGGTCAATAATATGGTAGGCGATATTTTGCCGGAGCCGTTGCAAGTTGGGCATTTTTCGGTGGTCGAAATATTGAGTTCAGGTTTGACACGCTGTCGCGTGATTTGCATTAAACCAAATTTGCTCAAAGGCAAAACTGTATGTTGTGCGCGGTCTTTTCTCATAAAATCGCGCATTTTTTGATACAGTAGTTTTTTGTTTTCTTGTTTTTTTACATCAATAAAATCAATGATAATCAGTCCGCCGATGTCTCTAAGCCGCAATTGACGGGCAATCTCTTTGGCAGATTCGAGGTTGACAGCAATAGCATTGCTCTCTTGGTCAATGGAATTACTGATTTTGTGTCCGCTATTGACATCTATGACGTGCATGGCTTCGGTATGCTCAATGACGAGATACGCGCCGCTTGACATGGTTGCCGTCTTACCGAAAGAAGCCTTGATTTGCTTGGTAACTCCGTGGTGGTCAAATATCGGTTTTTTGCCATTATGATAATGGACAATGCCTACTTTGTCAGGAGCTATTTGTTTGAGATAAGATTTGATATTTTCGGTGAGTTGTTTGTCATTGACAACGATACGATTGAAATTTTCTGTCAAAATATCTCGCAAAATACTCGACGTTTTATCCAATTCGCTTAATAATTTTTTGGGTGCTTTGGCTTGGTGAAGCTGGCTGTGTATCTGCCCCCATTTTGACAACAATCCGAGTATTTCTTCGTGTATATCTGCTACGCCTTTTCCTTCGGCAGCCGTGCGAACAATGACCCCAAAGTTCTTAGGACGGATACTCTCGACAAGTCTTTGAAGGCGTTTGCGTTCTTCTGAATTGGATACTTTTTTAGATACGGCTACGACATTGGTGTAGGGAGTCAACACGACGTATCTGCCCGGTATCGTAATCTCACAACTCAGTCGCGGACCTTTGGTTGATATCGGTTCTTTGAGGATTTGTACAAGTATGGGTTGTTTTTTATCTAAGACTTGGTCTATTTTTCCAGTTTTGATAATTTCGGGTTCTATTTTAAAATTATCTAATCGATAATCGGGCATTCCGCCAGACATCGCGCCATTCGTAAATTTGAGTAGAGAACGTAATTTCGGACCTAAATCAGTGTAATGTAGAAAAGCATCTTTTTTGTAACCAATATCAATAAAGGCTGCATTCAATCCGGGGATGAGTTTGCGGGTTCTTCCCAGAAAAATATCTCCTACTGTAAAATTGCTATTCGTTTTTTGTTGATGTAATTCTGCCAATTTCTTGTTTTCCAACAAGGCAATTTCGACCTCCGTAGGTGTCGAACTTATTATAATTTCTTTTTCCAAAACGTTTTTTTTGTAATAGAAGCCTGCCACATTTCAAGTAGAAAGCGGTCTAAATGTATTTATTGATTGGTTAATATCCTGTATTATGTAGTTTATTGACCGGATGGGTTTTAATCTTCCGGCAACTATTATACATTTACCAACAGAAATACCGATACGTATCACAACCGAATGTCGGTTTGATATGATGCGTGATTTAGTGAAAGTATTATGTACATAAGCATGACGGGTATCATGTGATGGCATAACACGTTCTAATACAAGGAGAATACGGGAATTACTATGAGGAGAGTTTTAGAAAATGTGGTAATTAGCTAACGAATTGATTGGGGCGAAAGGGGAGGTTTATCGGTATGGGGAACGATTTTCTTTTTATTTCGCGTGCCTGATATTTAGGCACGTAATTTTCTTTCAATCCGAAAAACTTATTATTTTCGGTGGAGTATTTCTGCTGCAAAACCACATTACCATGATGATTTCGCTCATAGTAAAACAATGCACATAGGTAAAACATACACTGTAATGTATTTAACGTAAGTTTACTCTTATAATTTCAACAACTTCTTTAACGGCTTACGTTTTCTAAGAAAGTGTATATTTTACCTATATGTTATTTAGCTTCACCCATCAAAAATGGATGACAACTATTTATTTCTTCTTCTTATGTCTGTTTTTGCGAAGACGCTTCTTTCTTTTGTGCGTCGCAATTTTATGACGTTTGCGCTTTTTTCCACAAGGCATAATGAACAATAATTAATGAATTGCGGGTCACCGCAATCGTGATAAAAAATAATTTTATGAATTCAAGCTAATGCCTGAATAATATATATGGTGTCGATAAAATTGTCAAGACAATTTCATCGTATAGTCGTCTTATTATGAGGCTTGTATTACAAAAGATATACAAATTTGGTGCAAAGATAAGAATAATTTGGGACTTTTTTTGATTTTTTTTGAATCTGCCCTGTTTTTTCATCCCTAAGTAGTCAGTCAAGTTAATAATGTCAAGTGAATTTGAGTGAAATTTAGTTGAGTACGAGGCGGAGGTTATTAGCCATAGCCTACGCTACGGCTGATGTTCTCCAACAGCCTGTCCCGCAACTTGATTCGGGAAAGTAATCGGGCAAATTTGGCAAAATTACCCGACAGTATTAGCTTGACTGACTACTAAGCTGTAATGCTTCATGGATTTGGGCTTTCTTCAAGAAAAGGAAAATAGTATTATTCGGTAAAGAGTACGCCTAAAACAAAAAAACCTCGACTCATACTTGCCAGGCAAGCAAGACATAAGCCGAGGTGGTTTTGTTGTTTTTTAGTTTATCTTAATTACTTTTTTGTGGTTAGTCTGCCATTGGTCACTGACCAGATTAATAAAATACGTCCCGGCTTCGAGTTCTTCCATGCTGAATTGAACAAAATTTTCACCTTTTGCCAGAGACTGTCCTACCTGACCAACGAGCCTGCCGTGTATATCTTTTATTTTAATTTCAACATGCGTACTTTCTCGGATATTTATTTTTAAATACGTTGCATTATGCACCGGATTGGGAAATACATCGGAAATCGTATTGACATCAACATCTCTAAAGCAATCACTATAAGCGACATAATCCAACAAGACAGATTCGGACGAACCGTCAAGGTAATGAATAAGCAAGCGATAATAATTTTTGGTACTTACATTTTCATCAATCACCAAATAATCTCGAACCGATAGAGAATTTCCGGCGGCATTGACCAATTCAATTTCTTTAAAACTAATACCGTCCGAACTACTTTCTAAAATAAAATAATCCGTATTTTCTTCTGTCTGGGTTGTCCAAGTCACTTTGTTGCCTTCACAATGTTCGTTATTATTCAAGGGGGTAGCATCAAAACCGCTCAAAGAAATCGGTAATTGACATAGATTATCTTCAAAACTAACTGCCGTAAAATCCGTCAGACCCGGGCAAGCAGAACCACTCAAGGTGAGTGTCACCGAACCTATAATACTATCTTGTGTAGAGGCGTAGTATATAGGATTTAGCGAGTTGGCATCATCAAAAGAGCCTGTTCCGTCCGAAGTCCATTCCACCGAATTGATATTGACGCTTTGCCCGATAGGATAAACAGTAATTCCGGTAATATCATTACACACCGTAGCAGGGTCGTCGCTTACACTCAATGAAACTTGAACACTCGTTGGCACGATTACATCGGCTTCTACGTTTACATCCAGTCCATTCCACCAGATATTGAGCGTTTCTTCATTGCTATAACCATAATTATTGCACACGACACTACTCGAACTCACACAACCCGGATCTAGAATACTGATACCACCGCCTATATTCCTATTGTCCCAATACAAGCCAATAAATCCGGCAGTACCGGGGCGCACAAGTTGTGCTTTCAGTCCGGTCAATCCTTCAATGTCATAAAGTGGTAAATGAACAATACTTCCACCGATAAAAAGGCGTATTTTGAATACTGTACCATCTATTATCGGATTTCCTGCACCGTCAAGCCTATCCCATTCAATGGTATTCGCACCAACCTGAATCGCCTCTGCAATGTATCTGACATCTTCAATTCCATTATTACTATATGGCGGAAAATCAAGTGTGATGTCTCCTATTCCCTCTACATTGGTATTAAAGGTCAGAAAAATCTCCCCTGAACCACATTCATCAAGTGCGACATTACTGACATCTATTTCATCAAGACCACTCGGAAACTCATTGATATCAGGATCATTCATAAATATTTTATACTCACTCAGTGCGCCATAAATATCGTCGGCATCACCTGCTATTGATTTTCGGGCTTCACCCGGATTGCCGGCATCATACTCACTTTGAATCACGCCGTATCGGTTACAGGCAATCAACCAATCGCCTCCCCAACCGGGATTGTTGGGGTCGCCGATTTCAATAGAAGTGACCACTTGTTCCGGTTCGGTATAAACGAAAAAAGTCGAATTGAGACGCGGACCGGGTCCCGGTGGCACACTACCCGGACCGGAGCGCATACCCCATTGATACGACCAGATGCGACCATTGATGACATTGTTTGCAGGAGTCGTCGTATCAACTACGCTGATGTCCCAATATTGACAACGCGCACCTTCGGTAGGTGTTGAAAAATCTGGTTGATCGGTAAATTCAATATACCAATCCCCTGAAACATTTGGGTCAAAAAAGACCGAATTATAGCTACCCGAAGTAGGACTTCCGCCTCCGGGTTGTGTCAAGCCGTTAGGACCCATTGTGTTTTGTGTATAATCTGAAATTGTATTGGGAAAGGGAGCAGGAGTGCCATTGAGTGCAAAGTTAGTTCCATCAAAAACATAAATGGAAGCCCCGTCCGGGCTAATCAATCGAACATACCATTGCTCACTCAAGCCTACATAAATGCGTTCATTTACAGGGTCTCCGATTCGGATATGAAGCCTTCTATCTTCGCCAAGATTGGGATAAGCAAATTGAGCTTTATCATTCAGCGACAAGCCCGCTTCACAGGTTGGGCAAGTAATTAATTGTAAAGTGCCTTCGGCATAGATAGTTGTACTGATTAAGAAAATTGAAAATGTAAGGAGAGCTAATTTCATTTGTTTGATACTTTGGTTTGTGGATAATAACGCACATAGTTATAGGTGGAGGCAGCTCCACTTACAACTATATGCTGTGTTCGCTGCTTTTGTTTTACTTTTTCACGTTAAAGCGGTAACCATTTAACATTACCCAGAAGAATGCGACGAATGCTGCAATGAACGCAGTATCAACAATCTCATCTCGCCAGTTCAACGAATTACCAAGTATGACAACATGGAATAAGGTTTTTAGTATGAGAATACCACCAAAAAAAGTAAAGAAAAAAACTACTATACTTCTTATCTTATTTTTCATAATTAACAACATTCTCCTGTTACTAGATCTCTGATTCCGACAGCAGCAGAACCATAACATCCTGCTGCGATACCACCAGCTGGTCCTGCCATTATTGTTCCAACAGCAAAACTCCAAAGGTCTCCTTCAGCCATGCTGTTTACCGTGTCCCAAAATTTATAATTAGCGATACTATCCTCGTTATCAGATTCATATTTGATATTCGTCCATTTTTTGTGATTTTTTTCCCAATAAGCTATAGAGGATTTTAGCACGGTATAGGAATTACTTAAGAGTTCTGTCAACTCGCCTTTTCTTTCAATTTTCTCTTGATAGGCATCAATTCTTGCCGTTATAGACGATAGGGATTCATTCTTGGAAGAATTTTTTAATATGCTGTTTACTGCTGCAAGATGCTTAGTATCAGTCTGATTAGCTCCCAAATCTTTCACCAGTTGCTTGAGTTTGGCTCTATCTTTCCCAACTATTGTCTTAAGGTTTGCCTTGACGACGGACAACACCTGAGACATACTTTCGTCACTTATGCTGCCTACCACAGGACTTTCGTTTATTAAGATTTGTTGTGCATAGGCATAACTTTCCAAATTACTAAAAATTTCATCATATGTCCATGATTCTCTTTTTTGAAATTCAGTTAAAATATTGTCTAAACCTTGATTATGTAGGCCCCCAATTTCTGTATTTTTTTCACTGTTTAGATGATTTTCTTGATTACTATTCGTATTATTAAACGCAAATAGCACCAAACAAAAAGGGATAATTAAAAGAATTTTATACATATTTAAATAAAAGTATAATTTTAATCGCACCCACATCTTTTAAGGAGGTAGTTCGTACTTCAAAATTGCATGAACATTTTTGCAAGATGTGGCCCTCCTGAACAAGTTACAAATTAAGTGTGTGGACTAAGTATTGATTTTATACCCAAACTAAGAATTCGGTTTTCACTATTTCCCTGCAAAACCGCAGCTATTTTTGTTTTGACAATTCTGCGACTTTAAGCCCTTACAAGTTGACAACTTAAATATAAGATGTCCAAATATGCCAAAAGGTTGCAAGAGGATGGTAATTTATTTACTTTTTTTGTATAAATGTAAAGACGTGACATACTAAGCGTAAATAATTGATTATCAGTATTTATTTTAAAATTTATTAATGCATTTTAAACAAACAGAAGAACAATATCACAATTGCAAAAAACATTACTAAAATAAATTCGTTTTAAATAAATGAGATACTTTAAATTGTATTTTTTTATTTATAAATTATAACTTTACTGAAACTCTCGAAGAGGTATTACGTATAAATAGAAGTTACAGCAATTCGGTTTAAATCATTTGATCATCAATGATATGGTACAAATAAAAATACAGAGATTGTTGCAGAGGAAACATTCATTCACATTTGCGAAAGCAATTCAAAAAACCACTTACTCATGCTTAGATTTATCACCTTGCTATGTGCTGTATGGCTATGTTCTGATACAGCCTTTGCCCAAGAGGAAGGCAATACTCAGATTACAGGAACGGTTAGAGGAGCCGTTTGGAAAAGTATCACCTTAAAAATAGATGAAAGCTACAAAAATAATGTACAACATACTTTTGATGCACGGATCAATGAAGCCGGAGAATTTACTTTTTTGTTGCCGATTTCAGAACCACAATTTGTCGCGCTCATATACGGTCCCAATGCTTGGGTACAGATGTATGTAGAGCCGGGCAAACACATCAAACTGGACACTGATGCGAAAAACTTTGAACGCTCTATTTATTTTCAAGGACCGGAAGGCGAGAATAACCGCGCTTTGCACGCTTACTTGCAGCAGTATCCTGAAGAAAGTAAATTCAAACGCAAACAATACAAACAAGGAACGCTGTATTATGAAGTTCCTTCTGCGATTCATGCTAAGATTTTCCTGCTCAACACCGCCAATTTTACTGCTTACATGAAAACATTTAAGCAAAACAAATTGAATACAATTGACGCATACATGCGTACTTTTCCCGATTTATCACCCTTATTTATAAAGCAATTGCAAGCTAATGTGGAGTATGAATGGGCATTTTACATGTTGACTTACGGTTATGCCTCCAGCAATAAAGATGTTGGTGAAAACTTCTTTGATTTTGTCCATGAGATCAATCTAAACGATGATGATTTGTTGAGTAATCCCACATATCGTCAATTCATAAGAGGTTGGATTAATTACAAATTTTTTGCCCGTCAAGAAATCAAAGACGCTTACGTTGGTCAATATGAAGTCATTAAAGAAGAATTGTATGGAAAAACACAGGCATTTGCACAGGCAGATATTCTGGCGCGTGGCTTGAAAGAACGCGAACTTTATACCTTGCTCGATGCTTATAATGATTTTGTAACAACGACCGTTTACGAAGAGTATGCCACGCCTGCCGTAAATATGTTTCAGAAAAAAAATCGCTACGCCATAGGCAGTCCTGCACCTTCATTTTCGATGGAAGACATTGATGGAAATTTGGTTTCATTGCATGATTTTGCAGGGAAAGTCGTCTATGTCGATTTTTGGGCAACATGGTGCGGACCTTGTCTCAGCAAAATCTCAATGACCAAAACCGTTCAACAACGACTTCCATATAATGACGTGGTTTTTATTCATGTTTCACTCGAAAAAACAGCCGAGCGGTGGCGCGAGTCCGTCCGTTTTCGCAATATGAGCGGTATTCACCTTTTCGCCGAAGGCGGCATCGATTCGGACATTGCCAAAAAATTCAACGTAAAAGCAATGCCCGAATATTTTATCATTGATAAAAACGGCAACTTTGCAGAAAAACCCGCCAGAGCAAGTATTTCTACTTTACAAAATTATTTGGTGAAATTGCTTTAAGTACATTGTTTATTAAATTTCTTATCGTTTTTGACGTTTATTTTGAAATGAATCGACCCAAAAATGACGCGAATACTTACTGTATTTAAGGAGTTTTTGGTGAAGAGTCATTTTAAAAGAAATACTCAAAAAAGTAAATAAATTTGTGAAACAGTGTACTTATCTTTTTAAATTTTAACCACTTTATACATCCCACTATAATCCGTTCCTTTTAAATGAAGGAAATAAATGCCTTTCGGTAAATCGGAGCGAAGTAGATAGCTATTTTGATGCTGTCCCGCAGGAAATGACGTGCTTTCTAATTGACGAACGACTTGCCCATTTTGGTTGATGAGCGAAAATTCAATAGTCTGTGCTTTTGAGAGTGAAAAGCTAAGATTGATTTGGTTGTCAATTGGTTGTGGTGATATTTTTACATTAGCAATGACTTCATCTGGATGAGATACGGATACAAACCCAGCACAGTTGGTCGAAGTACCTGACGCGCTCATTTCTCCTGTAATCGTTTCATCAATTTTTTCAAAAACATACAAACCTGTCTGCATGTCAGATATTAGAATATTGCCGGAAGGCAAGTAGGGAAACACACCCCATGCCCCTTCGTAGGACTCCCTATTTTCATCAGGGTAAGTGTCGTAATAAGCGACCCGCTGTGGATTGTTGGGGTCGGATATGTCATAAACTTGCAACCCATCATAATAATAAGAAACATATAGATAATTGCCTCTGACGATGAGATTGTGAGGAATAGAGAAGGTTTGGGAACTCTCGGCATCGAAGGTCGTCAAGACCTCAATGTCGGTAACATCGCTTACATCAATGGCTTTGATGTCTGTATCATGCGTTTCATCAGCAAGATAGTAGGTGTTGCCATCTTCGGAAAGCCAGCCAGAATGATTGTAGCCTTTTTGTGGATAGTCAGTGATGCTGCCAAGATATTGTGGATTGGAGGTGTCGGTAAAATCTGCGATCATTAGACCATTGTTCCCGCCCAAATTAAGATAGGCAATGCCTTCGCGCACATAAATGTCATGTATGCCACTTATCGAAGATCCGGCAATGTTAGAATAATCGTTTACTAAGGTAGGAACTTCGGGATTTTCGAGAGATAATACGCGAAGCCGAATGTAGTTATTAGTTGTTTTTGTTGATGCTGAATAGAGTAGAGCAGCAGAGGTGTCAATAAAAATATTATGACTTTGTTGGAGAAATTCATTCGAATCATAGACTACTTCAACACTGTTGGGCAGGTTGCTGTAATCAATGATTTGCATCGTACTCGGTCCTTCGTCTGCCACGACGTATAGATAACATTGATAATCATGATAATCGCGATGAATAATCGCATCACCTTGTACTGCTCCAGCTACAAAGGCAACTTCTTTGGCATTGGCGGGGTCAGTTACATCAAAAAAGTGTGTTCCTGCGGTGGAACCGATGACCGCAAATTCGCGGTCATTCGCAACGACACCCCAAATCTCATTATAAGCATTATTATAAGCAAAACTTCCGACCATATTGCTGTCTTCCCAATGGTAAAGGAGTTTGGCTTGCTCGGCTTGCCCGAATAACACCAAGGGGGCATATAACAAAAAGAATAATAGTTTTTTCATATTGATAAATTGAATGATTATTTTTTTACCAACCCTAAAGATAAGGTATTTTTGGATTTGTTGGACAATACAGATTCTTAATTTTGTGGCTAATTTGAAATTCACTCATTTTTATACAAGAGATTTGAAATTATTGACCTCAAAATGCAGATTGAAGAAATCATTAAGGCGATTTCTCAACTAGACTTGATGCGTTATTGATAATCAGTTAATTACAAAAGTGAAATCAATTAAATTTTTAGCTTGCTGAATATCAGCACATTAAATAAGTTTTATACACCATAAATAAATTG
>Ga0209595_100276_pt1 | contig 17999 bp, 18 predicted proteins | sample Porto_4metaG_FD_187427 | JGI IMG/M metagenome (GOLD analysis project Ga0209595, IMG submission 187427) | Marine algal microbial communities from Porto, Portugal - Porto_4 metaG (SPAdes) (version 2) | ecosystem: Host-associated > Algae > Red algae > Unclassified | place: Portugal: Porto...
CCATTATCAGAAGTACTTGACGACTTAGAGTCGGTCTTCGTATCTACATCGAAACCTAAGGCTTTTGCTTCCTTCTCATTATGGGATTCAATAGGGTCGAATCCTTTATGCCAGTACTTGTTACCCTCATTAATCAAGTCCATTGACTTTTTAGACTTTTCTCTATCTTCGTCTGTTACTTTTCCTTTACCCTTCATAATTTCTACTTGAAGTGCATAGGCTTCACTATAACAGTCTACTGCTTTTAAAATCTCTTTATGAGCGTCTTCAAACTCTTTTGGTGGGTCTATCTTCTTAAACTTAGCGATAATCTTTTGCAACTCAGACTCTTCTTTTAGAATTTCTTTCTTTAAGTCAGTTTCCTTTTTAGTTTTATCCATAGCTATCTCAGTTATTACTGTAATTTTCTGCACTAACTCAGAAGATAAACCAGTCATTCGAGTTGGATACTTCTCTTTTGACAGCTTTTCTTTCGTTTCTGATTTAGATTCTACTTTTTCTTTTGGCTTTGCGTCTGTTTTATCGGTACCACAACCTGCCAATAGCATGAACGGTATCGCAAACGTTACTAGTTTCTTTGCTTTCACTATGCCCCATCCCCTTAGAAAAAATTGTATTTAATTAACATATTGTACCATATCATAATTTGTATAAATAAGATATAAAGTTATCTCATCATTAATTAAAATCTAGACTCTACATAAAAAAGCACTTGAACATTAAATAGCTGTTCGAGTGCTTTATTTCTTCCCTATGTTTCATGTAATTTTAAAAGAACCTCCAATTAAAGTTATGTCAATTACAATAAGTGAAAAGAAAAATATATATTCAATCATACTTCCTGTTCTTGTATATATCGGAAATCTTATTTTCATTTTCAAAGGATAAAGCAATTGAATCCCACTTGGAGTAAGGGCATCTAACACTAGATGACTTAATACCCCGATGAACATTCCTATATATATTATGGGGTACCGGGGAACTAAGTACTAAAGAAGTGCTGTTATACCAAACAAAAAGATTAGACTGTGTGTTATAGTACGGTGACCAAAAGTTTTATTGATACCCCAAGATAATATAGGTATTTTTCTTCCTAAAGTAGATCCTTGATGACAAATATCTGGTATTAATGCCCCAATTATTGATGTGGCCGTTAATAAATATGGATCGTCCCCTATTCCCGCATAATTATGTGCAATTAAAGCGGATGCTGCCCCTGCTGCTACATGAGTGGGTCCTCTCAAATATATCCTCCTTTCTATTATTCAAGCTTTATCTTAACAGTTGGCGAAAACATAATATCCTTTCACCCAACGCTCTTTTAACCATCTCAGTTTATATTCCATACTTGGTGTATAAGTTGCTGCAGAATCCATTAAGTTATATCTATCTAAAATCTCCAAACATCTATTAGGGTTCGTTAAAGTATTTAGAAATTCCAAGTCCTCGCTTTCGAGAGACTTCCATACAATTCCTTTAAAATTAATTGGCAGCAGTTCTAAAATCATATCTCTATCCAAACCTGATGTTTCCAGGAAATTTTGAAGATGAGAGAGAGATAAGTAACTCCAATTGGTACTTTGGTATTCTTCCCCTAAAAAAGTAAAACGATCTAAACCATTACAATTTAATTCATAACTTTTTATTGCTTCTATTCCCCATTTCATCTTTTTCCCCCACAATTATTATTCTCAGAATTGACTACTAAGTATGTTCACAAATTTCTACCAATTTCCTTTAAACACATAATGGACTTCTCTATTCCTTCTTTTCACATAATGAATATATAGATAGCATGAACAAAACATATTTATTATCATCGTAGAAAAACTAAAAAACACATTAATTCCCAAAACATCACAGAATAATAAAGCAACCATGCTTAAAACATAAAAAAATAATAATCTATCAAAAATAGACAAATGTCATTTCACCCTTTTCTTAAGATTAGTATTATGCAAATGTTGCTTTTTGTAATTTCTCCTTACACTTCCCCAAAACAGAATTCCTAGATTAAAAATTATTGCTATAACTATCATGAGAATCGCATACAAAACTAGATTCACTTTTCTACAAATTCCCCCTTTAATTATAAATATAAAAATAACTCTTTATCTAACAGGTTACTATCGGTAACTTGTCCTTCACTTTAAATATATACAAATAATTCTACGAAACTAAGCGACAGTAAAATAATATCAACCTATTCTTAAAAAGAACCAGGCGTATTCAAAACTAGGTCATATTTAATTATCCTGCTCTCCATTCTGCTAAGGTCAATTATCTTCACAAGAAAATTTTCTGATTTTATTCATAGATGTTACAGTCTGAAAAACTCGAAAACAATACTTTTTTCCGGAGAAGTCAATAGAAAATTGTTGAGAAATATTTTTCTGGATACCTAAATATTAACAATTTTGATACAATAATGAGAAATCGCACAATATATAATAGGAGGGTTTTATATGGGAGCAGCAACTGTAACATTAAGTGAAATTACAGAGCTTTTAAGTAACTGGCATGACTCTATTCGCGAACTTGATCATGAACAATCAACTAATTTATTTGGAGAAATAAAAAATAAGATTGATAAAATTGAAGAAAACCAAAACGTGCTTTTATACTACTCTTTATTAGAGTTTAGACATAATATGCTTAACAAGGATTATGAAGGCTCTAAAAAATCGCTTGAAAAAATTGAAGATTTTAATAAACCAAGTGAAGAACTTTTGAATTACTACTATAACTTCTTTAAAGCAATTCATAACACAGAAATTGGAGAATATAAAAAGGCTGGTGAATATTTCGATAAAGCCAAACAGTTAATCGCAAATATCACTGATGAGATTGAGAAAGCTGAATTCTATTATAAAGCAGCAGCATTTTACTATCAGGTAAGACAACCTTTAGAAGCAGTTAAGTATGCAAACCGCGCTTTAAAATTCTTCGAACCTGAAACAGGATATGAACTTAATATAGCAGCTTGTAATAATATCCTTGGATTAACATGTACATCACTTAAACAATATGAATATGCGGAAGAATATTTTATTAAGGCTTTAGATATTGTTACAAAAAAACACAACACCATGTTAGGTCTTAAAATTAGACATAATTTAGGTTTTCTATATGCTGAGCAAGATCTTTCAGAAGCAGCTATACGAAACCTAACAACAGCTATCGATACTCCAGAAAAGAGTTATAAAGCAATTTTCCTTATTGCAAGAGAAAACTACAAACTCGGAAATACAGAAGAGTCATTAAAATTTATTGAAACTGGGTTAGAGGCATGCAATCGTATCAATAACACGGAATATAAACACCACTTCTCAATATTAAGCGCACTAAACTCGAAAGAATCTACAGAAAAATCCGAAAATACAATCGCAGAAGGAATTGAGTACTTTGAACAAGAAGGTTTATTAGGGTTCGTTCATGACTACTCGAAACAATTGGCCTTAAAATTCTACTCATCTAACCAGCAAGATAAAGCAAACCAATATTTCTTTAAGTCACACGAAGCCGAAGAAAAACTACGTAAAAAGGAGGCACTAAAATAATGAAGAAAGTAATTCAAGTTTTAGGTATCACTCTAGGATTAGTAGCCGTTTTTGGTTTTACTTCAAACAACACAATACAAAATGCTGAACACGGAGAAACATTTGCACCAAAAGTACAGGATAACTCTATCCATTACGTAATGAGAGAACACGGAGAAACATTTTAATACTTAAAAAGAGCCATAGTATCAAATATGGCTCTTTTTTATTACACTAAGTTGTACTCTTGTGTATTAAAGTTCATTTATTCATCTGAATTCATCAAGCTTTAACGGGTGGTTGATCTCCCACCTAACTTCTTTGCTCCCCCCCCCCCGATTTTATGCTAGGAGTTTCACTAATCACAAATCGCGGGATTAACTATTATGTAGAAAGGGTGTAAATTATTCTATGTTAACTACACTTCCGATCATTATGACTACCAATGGCCAGAAATTAAAATGTTCATTTACTAGTATTACAGAACGATGTGATTTTGACCATATCTCCTTCGACATGGAGTTTCACGACCTTGTGAATAATTCCAGGGTTGGAACTGCTTCATGTCGTATTCATAAAGAGCATTCTGAAAAAAAAATTGAAATTACTATTACAAGTTTAGATGCAAATCATATTGGAAATGGGGTTGGAACTGCTATGGTATATTCCATATACAGATGGGCATATTTTAGCTATCCTGGTTATGGACTCCTCTTCAATGGAATGATTAGCATGGCCTTCGATGAAGAATATTTAATAGGTTTTTATACAAAAGTTGGATTTAACGTAAAAAATGGTTTCTTTAATCTAAAAGTAGAACAAAATGATTTTCAAAAGTTCTGTACAGACACCGAAAGTAAAATATCTGAGATGTATTTCACATTTCTAAGTAAACAAAATGAAAGCTATAACAATGAAATAAATACTTATCTAAGTATCCTGTCACATATCAAAAAGAAATATAATTCAATGTCAATAATTTCATTTATTAAACTACGCTATTTTAGACGTAAACAGTCCTATAATGAAAGTACTTTCATGTAAATTTAAAATAAAGTTTAATGGAATTATTACAAATACTCTTCATATTAAAACAAGAATAGAGAACAAGTTTAAAAAAGCATAATCGAAACTTGTTCTCTATTCTTATGTTATCTTATTTCCTTTTCTACGCCGTGATTGTATAGCTGAATGGTATCCTCTGTAAAATTCTGAACGATTGTTGCAAGTTCTTGTAATTTCTCTTGCGTTATCCCATTAATATACCAAACAAAATTACTATTGGATTCTGAATTAGTTGGAATAGAACCAATGGTTACTTTATATTCAGTAGTTTCTATTACCGTTTCTTCATAGGATTTCTTTACCTTATACTGATATTTTTCAATGCAAATAAACATATCTCGCCAGAACAAATCAGCAATTTCCATTTGATGATGCCAGACTTTACGGAAATAATCAGGAATACTTCTTGTATGTTCTAACAAGTATCCTTCTCTCTTTGTTGGATGATGGATCATAGTATGAATCGCTTCCCTAATATAATGAGCTGTTGGATGATTACGAACCAAGATCAAGATACGACGTGTTTCCTGACGCACTTGTAGAAGAACATCGTACTAAAAATACATCATGTCACAAGTCGTGTAGCAAGCTCCCCTTTTTGAAATGGAACCATAGTACCGTTGTGAAATGTTAGTGATGCATCGCCAAGGTTCCATGTATATGTTTGCAAATTCTAGTCCGCTTTCGTGCTTTTTTATATGTAGTATAATCTCCCCATTTCAAAAAAGCATTTATTCAGTAATAAGAAACAATCCTAATATCCCTTTTACACTTTCTAATCTAACCTTCAATTTATAAGGACTTAGAGAGACACTCTAAAGCTAAAAAATATTAATATTTAGATATAACTCAATCAAATTATACATATAATGGATAACTTATGTTAAAATACCATTGAATATTATAAAAATACTAATTATTCAAACAGTGAAAAGGGGCATATAAATGGGGAATTCAACAACCAAATCAAAAAAACTAGTAGGGTTTGTAGCAACAGCAACATTAGCTACATCAATGATTGCAGGGGCAAGTAACGCGAGTGCACAAACGACAGATACATTAAAAACGGCTGAGCCAGTACAGGAAAAAGCAAAAGACAAGAAAGAAGAACGTCCAGAAAGCTTATTTCCGAGCATGGATATAAATTATGACACTACGATATATGTAGGAGATCCATTTGATCCAATGGCGGAAGTGTCAGCTTATGATTCAAAAGATGGAGATATTACTGATAAAATAAACATAGTTGGTGAAGTAAATCCTTTTGAGCCAGGCGGGTATAATTTAGATTATACGGTTACTAATTCTAGAGGTTTTTCAGTAATTAAACAGGTACATGTATGGGTTAAAAGGGGGGAGAAACCTATATTAAGATTACCTTATAGAGTATCGATTAATGTAGGAGATAAATTTGACCCAATGACAGGAGTATCGGCTATTGATGAAAAAGACGGTGACATTACTTCTAAAATAAAAGTTGATGGTAATGTAGATACTTCTAAACCTGGTACTTATGAGGTAACTTACACGATTACTAATTCTAAGGGTCTTACAATAGTTAGGAAACAACCAGTTAAGGTTAAAGAGACGGAAGGAACAAAAAATGAAGCACCTGTATTAACTGTGCCATTTACTACTACACTTCATGTTGGTGAAGAGTTTGATCCAATGGCTGGTGTTTCTGCTACTGATAAGGAAGATGGCAATTTAACTAATAAAGTTAAATATAAAGGTAATGTAGATACTTCTAAACCTGGTAAATACATTGTAGAATATTGGGTTGTTGATTCTAAAGGAGTTAATGCGACAGCTACACGATCTGTAATTGTGAAAGAAAATGAAGAAATTCCCGATATGGAACCAAAATTAACTGCACCTACTAAAACAACAATTAATGTGGGAGATAAATTTGATCCAATGGCTGGTGTTTCTGCTACTGATAAAGAAGATGGCGACATTACCTCTAAAGTAACAGTTGATGGTAGCGTAGATACTTCTAAACCTGGTACTTACGAGTTAACTTATACTGTTTTAGACTCTAAAGGGCATACTGTTATCGCTAAACAAACTGTAACTGTGAAACAGAAAGTAGAAACAACAAATGAAGCACCTGTATTAACTGTGCCATTTACTACTACACTTCGTGTTGGTGAAAAATTTGATCCAATGGCTGGTGTATCTGCATCTGATAAGGAAGATGGTAATTTAACTAATAAAATTAAATATAAAGGTAATGTAGATACTTCTAAACCTGGTAAATACATTGTAGAATATTGGGTTGTCGATTCTAAAGGAGTTAATGCGACAGCTACACAATCTGTAATTGTAAAAGAAAATGAAGAAACTCCCGATATGGAACCGAAATTAACAGTACCTACTAGAACAACGATTAATGTAGGGGATAAATTCAATCCACTTTCTGGCGTTAAAGCTATTGATAATGAAGATGGTGATATTACTGATAAAGTAACAGTTGATGGCAGCGTTGATGCTTCTAAACCTGGTACTTATGAGTTAACTTATACAGTTAAAGACTCTAAAGGGCATACTGTTACCGCTAAGCAAACTGTCACAGTGAAACAAAAAGTAGAATCAAAAGATGAAGATCCAGTTTTAACTGTACCTACTGAAGTAACCCTTCATGTCGGCGATAAATACAACCCACTTTCTGGCGTTAAAGCTATTGATAAAGAAGATGGCGATATTACTGACAAAGTAATTCATTTGGGCGAAGTTGATACATCTAGAGCAGGTAATTTCGAAGTGAAGTTTCTAGTTCGTGATGCAAGTGGAAATGAAGTAACGGCCACACAAAAAGTAACTGTAAAAGATACAGACACTGAAAACGGTTCTGATAATAGTAATAACAATACTAATTCTGGAGAAGGTCCTGACAATACTACTACTACTACTACTACTACTACCGGAAACGTCTCTGACAATAACAATAACAACACTAGTAGTAATTTGGATAGTAAAAAAGATGCCATTAAAGAGCTTCCAAAAACAGGTGCAAATTCAAATAATGGTACCGCTGTAGGCATATTAGCAATCCTTGCAGGTATGTTAATTACTTTTGGTCGTAAATTTAAAAAGGCTATAAAATAAAGATATTCATAGTCTCCAATCCTGTAGTGAAGGTATTATCTTTGAGACGTAAGAGGTGGATAAATAGCATGATAAATCAAGCTGAATGGTTGTGGCAACATATTATCGAAAGAGGATCAAATTCTGAAGGTAACTTTAAAGAATCGTTAAATCTTCAGCCAGGTGCAAGTGATGAAGATTTTCAACTTATTGAGGATACACTGGGGCTTACACTCCCTGAAGAAATGAAGAGCTTTTACAGAGTATATAACGGACAAATTTTGGCCCCCGGGGTGAATCCATTTGTAAGAAATTTGACTCTGTCTCCCATTTCTGAAATTATAGCAAATTGGAAATTTTTACAGGAAGAATTCGACCCTGATGATGATTTAGAGCCAGATATCGAAAAAGAGCTTAAACCAGCTCTTTGGAATTCTAAGTGGATTCCAATTGCAGAAAATGGTGGCGGAGATTACCTTTGCATTGATACAGATCCATCTGAAGTTGGGTTTACAGGACAGGTTTTATACTATTACCATGACTGGGGAAGGCGTGCTATCGAGGCAAAGAATATTTTTGCATTCATCGAAATTTGTTTAAAAGAAGGGAATTGTGAATAAATGTACCTAAAGTAATGTGTGCTTTATGTACATAAGAAAGGACATTACATATTAGATATGTAATGTCCTTTAATTTATCTAAGCCTATTCATTTTAGGTCTTGATTATTAGAAATTCACTCAATTTTTTAAAATACCATTCTATCCTAGTAAACAATCTATTTTTACAGATGGTACTTGCTGCAAATGAAATCTTTAGGATATTAAACCTATTTCACCAAAAATTTTTCTAATTCTTCAGCTAAATGTCTAGCTCCATTAGGACTTAATGTAATTTTTCCATCTGCTAAAGTTATATTTCTCTCAGTTACCTCTCCAGTAATTTGGCAAGCATTATTAGGCGAATATCTTTTTTAAATTATATTTTCATTATGGCTTAGATTGCTCCAATTGTTGTTTCATTTTCAGTTATAAGATTTATTAACTCCTTTTCTCTATCTTTATAATAACTAGTTAGTGTTTCAAAACGAAGCTTAATAAGTTTTTCAAGACTGAGCTTTTTATGATTATCAATTATTTCTTTCTCACTTAAGTAAGAAATATTATTCTTTAAGTTATAATGCTCTTTATTAATTACATCATTAATCTCCATATGAGCCTTTTTAATATTCTTGAACTACCCCCACTTTCACTTCGTTTAGAAGTAAGGGATTCCTAAGTAAAGAGTTCTATTGAACTCTAATTTATTAGGCTATCTCCGCAGTCCTTGCGGTTAGAAGCCTTATCGCTTCATTCTTTAAATTGATACTTGCGTTAATATCCCTATCATGATGTGTATGACAAGAAGGGCAATCCCATTTACGTAGGTTTAGATTTTTAACGTCTTTGTTTTGATATCCACAACAAGAACATAATTGGCTTGAAGCAAATGTTTTTGATACGACAATGACTTGTTTGCCATACCATTTTGCTTTATATTCCAACATAGTTCGAAACTGTGACCATGATACCTCACTAATCGCTTTTGCTAACTTACGATTCTTTAACATATTCGATACTTGCAAATCTTCTATACCGATAACATCGTGGTTTTTGATGATTTCAGTAGAGATTTTGTCCAAGTAATCTTTTCTAGCATTTGCCATGTATTCATGAATTCTAGCTACTTTTCCTCGTTGTTTATACCAGCGAGAAGATCCTTTCATTCTTCTAGAAAGAACACGCTGTGCTTTTGCCAACTTCTCTTCTAACGATCGAAAAAACTTCGGATTTTCATAGGGTTTTCCATCTGACAGAATGGCGAAATCTTTTAGTCCTACATCTATTCCAATGTGAGAATGTGTTTTCGGTAGTTCCTGCACTTCTGTCTTAACTAACAATGACACAAAGTATCTGCCAGAAGGATTCCGTCTAACCGTAGCATTTACAATACGTCCCTTTACTTCACGACTTTTGGCAAATCGAACAAGACCGAGTTTTGGTAATTTCATTTTGTTTCCTACAACGGCAATGTTTTCATTTGTTTGTTTTGTGGTGTAAGATTGTACGTTGTTTTTCTTAGATTTGAAACGCGGGGCACTGTTTTGTTTTTTGAAAAAGCGTGTATAAGCATCCGCAAGGTTGCGAACAGACGACTGAATCGCAATACTATCCACTTCTTTTAACCAAACAAACTCTTTCTTCATGGCAGGAAGTTTGGCAGAGCATGTCCCATATGTCAAACCTTTTCCTGTTTCTTTGTATGCATTATCCCATAGAGATAGGAAATGATTGAATACAAAACGAGAACAGCCAATCGTTTTATTGATTAGGGTCGCTTGTGCTTTATTTGGATAGATACGAAATTTATATGCTTTATTTGGATAGATACGAAATTTATATGCTTTATTGATTATCATTCGTTTCACCCCCATTTCGATATACGCCTATTATACAGCAAACGTACATTCGATAGGTAGTGAAGTAACAGTTTATGTATGTCGAACAATTAAGATGGCTTCCTGCCATCCCTTGTCCGAAGCCAATTCATCTCCCACCTACTCACTTCGCGTTCCTTGAGGAAGGAGTCTTCTTGGCTAAAATGATAAAGGGTATTAATATTAATTTGTTTTTGGCAGAGGTTTTGATAATTATAAATTCAACTTTTCTATTTTTGGGACGTTTCATTTACAGAATATAGATAATGACATAATTTTCTCAATAAGGAATTTTTTGCTTTTAATATAATTTTTTCGCAATTCATGGTATATCTGTATTAAGGGGACCTTTTCGGTTGATTAGGGAGAAAGATTATAAAAATGATATGGGAGGAACAAAAAATGTCATTGAAAAAGAAATTAGGTGTTGGAGTGGTTTCAGCCACTCTTGGCTTATCTTTAATTGGTGGGGGAACATATGCATATTTTAGCGATCAAGTGGTGACAAATAATTCATTTGCTGCAGGTACATTGGATTTAGCTATGCAACCAACTACTTCACTTAACTTAGAAAATTTAAAACCTGGGGACAAAATATTAAAGAAATTCAATTTAAAAAATAGTGGTACATTAGATATTAAAGATATCATGATGAAAATAGACTATACTGTAAACGATTTAAAACAAAATAACACTACAGAAGATTTCGGTAAACATATTAAAGTACAATTTCTTTTGGATTGGGATCCTGCGAAAAGCCCTGTATACGAGACAACTCTTGCAGAACTAAAATCACAAAGCCCAGAGATTGCCTCCAAAAAAGTATTTCATTCTAAGTGGACTGAAACAGGGGGATTAAAACCTGGGAAAATGGATTGGTTTTGGATAAAGTTTGTATTTGAAGACAACGGCACAGATCAGAACGTGTTCCAAGGGGATAGTATTGCGCTAAAAATGGAGTTCCAAGCCAATCAAACAGATGGACAAGAAAGATAAATTTAAGAGCATGTTACTGGTAAAAAGTAAAACTGAGCTTATGCCTTTTAATTATTTAAAAAATTGTAGGTTATTTAAAATAAAACACAAAAAGAACTTGTAGGAATCCCTACAAGTTCTTTTTTAGATAATGCAAAAAAGGTGAAACAAACTATCTCATAATTTGAATCGGAGCAAACACTCTAACTACGGGTTGCCTTCATTATATACCAAATCTTAAAATGTGAAGTTATAATGTTTGAAAATTATGTGAATTCAGAGAGAGAAAATAAAACCCTGATTATAATCCCTAAAAATATCCAAAGGTTTTGCAATTAGACTATTAAAAAGAGTCTTATTTAAGATATTTCTATAATGAAAAAAGACACCTGTGAAGGTGCTTTTTCATCTCTTCTTATTAATCCTAGGCAGAATAATATTTATAACAATAATAGGTAGTAGGTACTCTTAGGTTAATGGCGATATGATGATACCCCTAAATGAATAAAACAATTTAACATAATAAAATAATACTCGGATGGGAGCCCAATACATATTATTAAAATTAAAGTGGTTCAAGTCGGAAGGCACCTTTGGGTGTCTTTTTTTTATTTTCCTTCGACAGAATATGACAAAATAGTTGTAACCGTTTCTGTTATGATAGTTTTGGAAATCTTACATTTTACATAACTGGAGGAAACATAATGTATAAGAAATTGGGTACAATCGCTTTAACAGGAGCACTTGCTTTTAGTTTAGCTGCATGCGGATCTAACGAGAAGACTAGTAATGGAGTAGAAACAAAAGAAAAAGAGCAACCAAAACAAGAAACAAAAAAAGATAATTCAAAAGAAGGAAAAACAGAATCCGCTAAGGGTAACCGTTCTAATCCTATAGCATTTAATGAAACTGCTTCTATAGACGATGTTATTTTAAATACTGACGGTGGAGAATTTAAGAAATTCAAAGCGAAAGTTGAAGTTTCCATTTTAGAAGTTATACGTGGTGAACAAGCTTTTGGAATTCTAAAAAAAGAAAATGAATTCAACGAACCTGCTCCTGAGGGAAAAGAATGGGTATTAGTTAAAGTAAAAGGGAAAGTAGTAGATGCTGAAACACAAGATTTTGAATATTTACTGTCTGATATGAACTTTAAATTAGTATCAAAAGAAGGACAAGTATATAATCATGAACTATCCGCTGTAACACCTAACCAGTTACATCAAAAATTATACAAAGGCGCTGAAGGCGAAGGTTATATTTCACAAGTTGTAAATGCTGGTGATGACTTTACGATTCAATTTGAAACTCAGAAACAGAATAAAGTATTCTTTAAATCTAAATAATTATATAGGGAGTTAAACATGAAACGAACAGCTGAATTTGTATTAGGACTTATTGGTGGTATTTTTGGTATTATTTGTGCATTTGTTGCACTATTAATCGGTGGTATGGGAGCAGCTTTCGAAGCTGATGGTGCAAATACGATTATCGGATTAGGTTGGGGCGCTGTAGCTCTATCTGTATTAGGAATCGTTGGATCTGTTATGGTAAGAAGTAAAGCGAAAGTTGGCGGTATCATGATGACTGTTGCTGCTATCGGGGGATTTATTTGTATTTCTCTGATTTACTTATTACCAGGAGTATTATTATTAATCGGCGGATTAATGGGTATCTTCCGTAAAGATAAAGCTACTGTATCTGCATAAAATAGGCACTCGAAAGAGTGCTTTTATTTTGATTCGATAAATAAAATCTAACATCCGAGAACAATCGATTGGAGGAATGTATATGAATAAAAAAATTATTGGCAGTGTCATTGGTTTTATAGTTATAATAATCGCACTTGTATCTATGAACATGGTACAAAAAAATTCGGAAGAAACCGAAAAGCAAAAAAAGAAAGAAGCGAATAATATTGCATCTGCTGCTGCATTTTATATCGCGACGGAAACAATGGGTATGATCTCCGAGGATGTATTATCTGGATACTCAACAACCTGGTCAAACGCAATTAATAATCGTAAGGATTTCAATCTAGCTATCGCTGAAAAGAAAAAATCATTTGATAAAACAATTGATACTGTGTCCTCAACCTATATCGGCATGGAAATGAGCCTAAGAGAGTTATCTGAAGCTGCAAAAGAACAACCAGAAAAGTATAAGGAACTTTATGAAGAATATAAAAAAATGTACAGTACCATTACAGCTTTAAAAGAACAAATGGAATCACCGACCGGGACATTAATAACGTTTAATCAAAATGCGAATGAATTACTTCAAGAATACAAAAAAACAAAAGGCAATATTGATGTTATTATCTCTGACGAAATTAAAGGGAAAATTATAAAAGTTAAAGAAGAAGTGAAAAATAACAAATAGTATACTTAATAAAATATAGATTTGAACCATATTTTTCAATAACCAACATTACTTAAAATAATATTTGGATGGGAGTCCAATACATATTATTAAAATTAAAGTGGTTCAAGTCGGAGAAAGGCACCGTGAGGTGTCTTTCTTATTATTTTTCGACAAAATACGACATTATACAGATAACTAGTTTGCTACCATTAGATTAGAAATCTTACATTTTTTCTGAAATAACTAGTATATACTGGAGGCACTCAACATGAAACGAAAATTACTTACAGCATTAGCATGTAGCGCATTATTTATTGGAATGGTTGCTTGTAGCTCAAATGAGAAGACCACAAATGAATTAAAACCTAAACAAGAAGAAAAGGTTCAGGAAAAGCCGAAAGTTCAAACCATTCAAAAGCAACCTAAAGATAGTTATGTAGTAAATGAAGATGATTTATCTAAAGCAGCACAGTCGATTGGAGAAATCCGAGATGAGCAAACTATAAATGACATGATGATACATATGTGTCTCCAAAAAATCACATTTCATGGGAATAATCTTCATGGTCCCGGTACCCGTTTTATAGGTCAATTTCAAGTGACCAAAGAAAACATTCAATACCTAAAAAACAACTTAAATGTTATCAATACTGATGATGAAAGACAAAGATATGAATCTCTTCTGAACAAATGGTACACTGGAGATTTTGAATCTCCAGTTGAAGACTATAGTGAAATTCATTATTTACGCTCTGGAAAAAAGCAAAGTATGGAAGGATCTAAACTAGCTAAAAAAACTGATAGTGATGAAAAAGAATTTATTCTCCATTACTTTGGCCAAGAAGGATTAGATATTCATAATAAAGAGTGGAAACATGGAGAATTATGAAAGCTTAACTTGATCGGCTTGGCATCCAATACATATTATTAAAATTAAGATGGTTCAAGTCGCAGGAAGGCACCTTTGGGTGTCTTTTATTGTACATAAAAAAGCCTCACCATCTTATAGAAACTTTAAGTCCTTGAAAATAAACATGAATTGCAAATATATTAATTTTATATTAGATTAAAGATTAGCGAATATTCTTAAACTAATAAAGTGCTAAATAGTAGGTGAAAAAATGGAATTTTACGATTTGGGTATTACCATTAAAGAAATTAGAATTAAAAAAAATATATCACAATCTGAATTATGTCATGGAATATGTTCACAAAGTCAAATTAGCAAAATAGAAAAAGGTATGATTTATCCATCTAGCATATTGTTGTATCAATTATCTGAACGGCTTGGTATTGATCCAAATAATATATTTGCACTAACTCAAAACAAGAAATTAAAATACGTACAAAATGTAAAATACGTAATGAGAGATTGCGCAAAGCAAAAACAATATAAAGAACTTTATGAAATAGTAAAACAAGAAAAAAAACAAAATAATTTTCAATCAAAAGAAGATAAACAATTTCTAATATGGCATGAAGCAATTGCTATATTTGAGGTAAATAAATCAACAAAAACTGCTTTAACTCTTTTAAATCATGCATTAAAACTAACTTTAACCAATTCTGATTTTTTATCAGAAAGAGAAATAGATATTATGCAGACAATGGCTATATTTTATGCAGAACACAAAGAATATGAAAAAAGTATTAATATATTAAGAAGATGTTTAACCAATTTTAATAAGTTAGATTTCCCTAGAGATAAAGAAATTAAATTAAAAATCATTTTAAATTTAACAAAATTTTTGGACCTCACACATCAACATGAAGAGGCAATAAAATACCTTGATAAGGGCATCAAATTAGCTATTAATCTAGACACTTTATACCTACTAGGTGAACTATACTATTTAAAAAGTCAGTATTTATTAAAGATTAAACAACATAATGAAGAAGATGTTGTTAATAACATGAAAAAAGCATTATTTATATTTGAACTAAGAGAAAAAGAACATTATATACAAATGATTAAAGATGAACTTATTGAAATACAGAATAAAAAACACTCATAATTTCGTAAAAACTACTTACAAAGCCCACAGGAAAAACCCCTATAGTTTTTAAACTTAGAACTATATTATTAAAATTAAAGTCGTTCGAGTCGGAAGAAGGCACTTTGGGGTGTCTTTTCTTTATTTCTCAATATAAGAACTTTAAGGATATGCTATTATTTAAATACAAATTCCCTTTTGTGCACTGAGATAGTAATACCCAATAAAAAAGCCCACCTATTTCCGTAGGTGGGCCTTGTCTTTATTACACAATATCAAAGTATACTCTCTTTTTCCCATAAACTTTATGTAATTATACATATTTGTAAAAATTAAACTAAATAAATATTACATGTAGTAAAATATAAACCGTGAACACGTTCTATAAAGCAGATTCTTTTGAAAGACGTAACATATTGATCTCAAATCTCTTGTATTTTGTGAACTAACAATCTGGTGTATATAGACGATTCTGTTTTATAGGATGTGTTTACACGTATAACAAAGGGATAATACGGATAAGTTTATACTAAATGAACGTGTTTCAAGTCGGAGGAAGGCACCTTAGGGTGTCTTTTCTTTATGGAAATGATTCTAAAAAATAGAAAAGCCTCATTATTGGAGGCTTTTCAGTAAATATTTTAATATTTTCTTCCTTCATAATAAGCTTCATATTTTCCGCCTACGACTTGGATACCTTTAAGGTACCATGTAATCCCTTGTTTATCAGTATAGGAATTTGCAAATACGTTTTGGCTCTTACATTCATATTTATAGTATATACCACTGCCTTTCTGAGTTTCTTGAGCTTGCGTATTTTTGCACTGCGCAGATAGTACACTTGCTGTATTCTCTGTACTTGCTGATGCGGCTCCAATTCCTCCTGTTAATGCAATACCAGTTGCTAATGCTCCTACTACTAATTTCTTAAACATAATAAATCCCCCTTTAATAGTTTTTATAGATTACAACTTAACTGTATCACTTTTGTTATTTTTGTAAATATTTTGAATTTGTAGAAATATTTATTATAATTTTGGTAATATTAGGTTTATATTTTATCAAATGGAAAATAGAGGGATTTACAGCGGTATGTAATAATGCATGAAAAATCATTCGGATATTATGAAATACTCTCAAAGAGCTGATACAAAACTTCTTTAGATTGGAAAACTAAAGTCTTATCTACCTAAAAGGAAGGCGCCTTATGGCGTCTTTTCTTTATTTTCAAAAGGGCCTGCTCATTTAACGCCTAAAAACATAAGGTAAAGTGAACCCGTTAGAATACATGGAATGAACCCTAGTTTTACCCTCTTATCTAAAAGGAGGAACTATTGTTATGGGATATGGTGGTACTTGCGGTGAAGGCTGCGGTTTTGCTGGAGGATTTGCTTTACTAGTTGTATTATTTATTCTATTAATCATTATCGGATGCAGTTGCTTCTGCTAAAAAACTATCGGAAAAGGCACTCTTATATGGGTGTCTTTTCTTGATAAAAAAGGACTCCTAAAACGCCTTAAATTAGTAAACTTCAATATTACTCTTTTTTATTAATTTGTTTTAACTTAATATATTAATGTTAAGTTAAAAATTGTTATATTTAGTAAATAATTATATTAATTAGATGGAGAGGATACAATATTATGGGTTATAAGTTTCGTAGAATTATCCAAGTTTCCCCAGGTGTGAAAATTAACTTTACATACACAGGTACGGGAGGGAACTCCATTCCACCTGAATCAAGAACAACAACTTATATACCTGGAACTGGAATCTCGTATACACCACGAATAGCTGAGTCAAACAACTATTATATACAACGAGGGTTTCAAGGGCAAAACACTTCCTATCCCACTATGAATGAACAAGATTACAATACGGTAAGAGCATTTGAGCAGGTAAGAGAAACCAAAACTTACATTGTTACTGCTTTTCGTAAGAAGGATAATCAAGTAAACTCCGTGGGTAGAAAACTAATGAAACCACTTTCCATAATTGGAGGCGTTTTTGCGGGCCTATTCTTAATTATGATGCTTGTTATACCAGCTCTAATCCTGGCAGCCCTTTCTTTCCTATGTTATAAAAATATAAAAACACCATTTGCGGTTGTATGCCCAGAATGTGATGCTGAGAATTTATTCATTTTTGAGGAAGAGAAGATTGCTTGTCGTAAATGTGAGAGCACTCTCATAATCCAAAAATAAAAGGTTCTCAAATACACTTCCCAAAAATGAATTGTGGTATTGAATTCCAAGATGGCCCTTAAAGCTCATAATTGTTTCCATACCTCCTTAAAGGCTTCAGCTCTCTTTTTTATTTCCTTTCGACAATATATGACAATATAAAGATGAATAATTTGTTATTATATTTACGGATTTATTTACATTAGGAGGAATGAACAACTATGTTTAAAAGATTAGCAGTATTACTTATTGGAGCTCTATTATTATTTGGTTTATCCGCTTGTGACAGCGTTAAATCAATGACAAGTAATGTCAC
>Ga0209595_100278_pt1 | contig 17931 bp, 9 predicted proteins | sample Porto_4metaG_FD_187427 | JGI IMG/M metagenome (GOLD analysis project Ga0209595, IMG submission 187427) | Marine algal microbial communities from Porto, Portugal - Porto_4 metaG (SPAdes) (version 2) | ecosystem: Host-associated > Algae > Red algae > Unclassified | place: Portugal: Porto | collected...
ATAGTAGATGACCGACAATATTGATCTCACGCATCAGCAAGAGCGTGCCTTTCAACCACAAAAACTGTCAGCACCGCGTGACTTTATTATTCCAAATATCATCAATGACAATAAAAATGAAAAACCGTTGGTGTTAGAGATTGGGGCAGGGAAGGGTAAGCATGCACTTAGCTTTGCCGCACAAAATCCTGATAAGCATCTGATAGCCATTGAACGCACGCGTAATAAATTTGAAGCGTTCTCAAAATTAGCCACTCTACAAAATCTATCAAACCTAGATGCGATTCATGCGGATGCGATTGCATGGACAGTGCATGCCATTAAACCAAACAGCTTGGCTAAAATATTCATTCTTTATCCCAATCCTGAACAGCACAATCCAAATCAGCAATGGCTGAACATGCCTTTTTTTGAGTTTCTCTTATCACGCTTGCAGGTGGGAGGAGAAGTGGTATTAGTGACTAATATCGAATCCTATATGGACAATGCAGAACACCAAGCAACTAAAGTGTGGTGTCTACCATCAACACGTTCTCGAGTACCATCGACCAGTCAGCGCACTCATTTCGAAGTGAAATATCTTGCCCGACAAGAAGTGTGTTGGGAGCTAAGTATTCGTAAGCCAAAGTGGTATAAAACAAGATTTGATGATTGGCAGGTAAGTGCTATAAGCAAAAAATAATAGCCTAAGTAAACATAGGGCTTATGTCAGTGCTATACAATAAAGGTAATAGTATTAAATACAAAATAGCCTAAGCAAATAAAATTGAAACGATAAGAAGCCGTCACTAAGGGACGGCTAAAAATTTGCACATTTTATAAATAAGGTTTTACGAGGCTATTAGAGTTGGTATGCGCATCTAAAACAGTTAAAAAGGTATATGCACCAATAAACTTGCGGCTAATAAACATGAATTCTTTTGGTGGCAGATTAAATTCAAAGGACTGCATTGCACGTGTGGCCGTAGTAGATAGGCGTGAATGTAGTTTACTGTTGGCCCAAATATAGCGATCCTGCTCATCTAAACATTCGCTAGGGATATTGGTGTTTTTCTCAGGATCACTAAAAGGCTCGGTAGCAAGTAAAAATAACGAGGCAATATCTGAACGTACTTTATTACTCATGCTATCGAAAAAGTCATATCCTTTCATAGCAAGGCTCATTGCTTGCTGATCATGGCGATATCCTGCGCGTAGTAGACCACGGGCAATCGTTAACAAGTTGCCATCAAACTGACGAATCGCTCCAAAATCTAGCAAAACTAATCTATCGATATCTTCTTCGTTTTCGCTCACACGCACCAGATAATTACCAAAGTTGGGATCGGTCTGCATCTCACCCCATACAAAAATCTCTTGCATCATGATTTCAATGGCCGCTTGACCAATGGCATTTCGGCGTTCGTGAGGTAGTAATTGCAATGCTTCCGAGACCACAGTGATACCTGGCTCGTATGACATACATAGCAGACGTTTTTTAGAATAAGTGCGATTAATCTTAGGCACGATATAGCGCGGATCATCAATTAAACGCTCATAAAAACGCTCTGTCGTAGCCGCTTCCGCTTCATAATCAACTTCGTGATGGAGTAGGTCACGTATTTCCTCAAACCAAGCATCGAGTGCGCGTGTTTGAGGAACGATATTACTTACTTTTAACAATCGTTTGAACAAGGCAAGATCAGAGTTGATAGCGTCTGCCACACCTGGATACTGAATTTTTAACACAACTTGTTCGCCAGTGGCGAGCACGGTCGCACGATGAACTTGGGCAAGAGAAGCAGTTCCAATGGGAACAGGATCAATGTCTAGCTCGTTTAGTTTGTTGCCCAGTAACTGGCGTAATGTTTGCTCAATCGTCGGCCAAGTCAATGTCGCCGTGTCATCATTAAGAGTTTGCAAAGCGCGTGTGATCTCTGGCGGCAGTATATGCTCACCATAAATCGCTAGCATTTGACCAATCTTGACGACCGAACCTTTCAATTTACCTAGCTCTGAGGCCAGATAATTTGCCTGCGTTTCCATAAACGCCTGATTACGTGCAGTACGTGCTTCTTTATTTAAGAACATACCAGACACGCTATTACCCGCCCAACGACGACCAATATTCAAAGAAGTTTTTGCAATCGACATACGACGATCAAACCCTGAGGTTTTTAGGCTATCGATTGATTGCTTGTTGCTAAAAGGTTTAGACGTATCATTTGCCATAAGTATAATCATTCATCCAATTGGTATTGATTTGCGGGTTCGAAACCTACAATACAAGGGAGACGTGATGCACAGGTACAAAATTGTATCATATAAAGCGCGTTGGTTTTATGAGCCTGAGCTGGCCATTGATAGTTACTTTGTAAGCCAATATCTAGCGGTAACTATTGATAAATAGGTGCGTACTAATTTGAGTATGATTAATAAATAGCTAGAATTTTCTAGCAAGTCTACTGACTATTAAAACTTAGTGAAATCTATTTATAGCCAATAGGTCAGTATCAAAAAGATAATAAAAAATAAGACCTAGCATGATGCTAGGTCAAATAATGATGTAGAGCTATAAAATACAGAAATACTATTAATCAAACATATTGAGCAAAACCTTCGCATTATCTAAAATATTGCCCAAGACGTTACTCAATATGTTTTTTAGTATGCCTTAGCTGCTAAGCATTTTCGCGAGTGATGGCATGGTGACCAATATCACGGCGATATTGCGCACCATCGAAGCTAATAGCAGCAGTGACTGCTAATGCTGCTTGTTGAGCATCAGAAATACTATCTGCTAGCGCAGTTACACATAAGACGCGTCCGCCATTTGTGACGACTTCTTTATCATTATCGTTAGAAAATGCCGTGCCCGCATGGAAAACTTTAACAGCATTGTCATTATTAGGATCTAGTTCTGGCAAGCCAGCAATCACATCGCCTTTAGACGAAGTTTCAGGGTAGCCTTTTGATGCGACGACAATACCTAGAGCAGGGCGCGCATCCCATTTGGCTTCACTAGGTAACTGACCTGCCAAACCTTGTGCGACCAAATCCACCATTGATGACTGCAAACGCATTAAAATAGGCTGCGTTTCTGGATCACCAAAGCGGCAATTGAACTCGATGACATACGGATCGCCTGCCTTATCAATCATAAGACCAGCGTATAAGAATCCAGTATAAGGATGGCCTGCATTTTTCATAGCATCGACTACTGGTTGAATCACTTGCTGCATAACTTTGTTATGAACATCGCTGGTAACAACTGGAGCAGGGGAGTAGGCACCCATACCGCCAGTGTTTGGACCAGTATCACCTTCAAAAGCACGTTTGTGATCTTGGCTGGTTGCCATTGGCAAAATGTTGTCACCATCAATCATACAGATAAAGCTGGCTTCTTCACCCTGTAAAAACTGCTCGATAACCACGCGGCTGCCAGCATCACCGAACTTGTTGTCCGCTAGCATATCGTCGATAGCTTCATGTGCTTGTTCGATCGTTTCAGCGACGATCACACCTTTACCTGCAGCAAGACCATCTGCTTTGATAACGATAGGCGCGCCTTGCTCATCGACATAGGCTTTTGCAGCGACTGCGTCGGTAAAACCTTGATAAGCAGCGGTTGGGATATTGTTTTGCTCCATGAACTCTTTAGCAAAAGTTTTTGAGCCTTCTAACTGTGCACAGTAAGCTGTTGGGCCCCATGCTTTGATACCTACATCACGACAAGCATCAACAATACCCGTAACCAAAGGCGCTTCTGGACCAACAATTACCATGTCGATATCGTTATTTTGACAAAAGGCGATAACAGCACTATGCTCGCCTGCGTCAGCGTCGGTAGACTCTAGCGTAACGTTTTGGCATTTAGGCTCAAGGGCGGTGCCAGCATTGCCAGGAGCGATGTAGACATTTTTTACATTGTCATCTTTTGCACATTGCCATGCCAATGCGTGTTCGCGACCACCTGAGCCAACCACCAAAATATTCATCATACCTTTTGCCCTTAGCATTAAAGTTAATATTGAGCGAGTCGTACGCTCTTAAATATGTTGGCATATTCTAACAAAAAAACGCCTTCAATTACCATGAGTATCCGCTTGCCAGCACCGAATCATCCATATCGATGTCCAAAACCGCATTGTCTCATTAGTAAAGGTTATCGACACATCGCTGATTCATGAAATGATGTTGTACACTTTAGCTCGCGCCTTATGTGCGTTACACTTCACTATATTGGTAGTATTAAATTCTGATGGCTACATATTAATAAAAAATAAGAGCAAAAAAGGAGAAAATTTCTAACTGTTATAAAAATAAAATAAGTCGCGTGAATGGAAATACTGCACCGTTGCACCAATGATGAATATGCAGTAACAGCAGTCAATCTAAATCAATAAACTTAAATAAATAAATGTTAAACCAAATCTATAAAAAAAGGACGCAGGAAATGCCAAACTCCCTCAGTATCGCAAAAGAGCGCATTAGCCAGATAAGCGATATTGCTACCAGTTATGTACAAAAAGACAAATCGCTATTTGATCATTTTATTCATAGCTATTATCAGCCGCTGCATCAAGAAACTGCAGAGGCGATTAGTAATGCTGACTTGGCGGGCATGGCGCTACATCACTTTACACTACTCAAAGCTTACGACGGCAGCAAGCCGCAGCTGACAGTACTAAACCCAGCAGCAGAAGAGCAGCACTTTCACAGCTCGCACACTGTCATTCAAATCGCAGCTTATGATAGACCATTCTTAGTTGATACGATTTTGATGAGCCTAGAAGCTGAAGGTATTGATGTTCATCGTACTTACAACATCATTATCAGTGTTGAGCGTGATGACAATGGTAATATTACGCATATCGAAGGCGCACATGAAAGTGCCACCTCACATATGTCATTGATTCATTGTGAAATTGCTTACCAAGACAACGAAGACTTGGAAGCACTGCAACAGATGCTTATGTCAAAAATTGACACGCTTGATACGGTCGTTGGCGACTGGAAACAGATGCGTGCGCAGTTGAATGATATCAAAACTGAGCTTTCGACTAAGCCGCTGCCAGAAGTATTCTACTCACAACAGGAAATCCAAGCATTTTTAGATTGGATCTTAGACGATCACTTCATATTCTTAGGGTATCGTGAATACCGCTTAGAAGGCGGTCAATCTATCGAAGTGACTTCTGAGCCGACCGATTTGGATTTATTTGCGATTGGTAACAGTGGCCTTGGTCTATTACGTGGTTCTGAAAAAGACAAGCTATCAGAAAGCTTCAGCCAATTGCCTAGAGGTTTAAAGCAACTGTTGACTGAGCCGCGCGTGTTGATGCTGTCTAAATCAAGCCGTGTGTCACCTGTGCATCGTTCAGTATATATGGACTTTTTGGGCATTCATAAGTTCGATGATAACGGCAACCTAATTGGTGAATACCGCTTTATCGGTTTGCTTACGTCACAAGCCTATCAGCTGACTGTACAGCAAATACCGCTATTGCGCGAAAAAGCCAATAAGATTATGGCGATGGCAGACTTGCCACGTGACGGTCACGCTCATCATAAGATGATGCATGTGATTAACACTTTACCACGTGATGATTTGTTCCAAGCTAGCGTCGAAGAGCTATACCCAATTGTTTCGGGCATTACTCAACTACAAGACAAGAAGAGCTTACGTCTATTTAGCCGTATTGACCATTATCAGCGTTTTGTTTCGTGCTTGGTCTATATCCCGCGTGATAAGTTCAACACCGAGCTACGTATTAAAGTACAAAACGTCCTAAAAGACGCCTATAACGGTATGTCTTCAGGGTTTACTACTGAGTTCAATGAATCTGCGCATGCTCGTGTGCACGTCCACGTACGTACCGTGCCTGGTCAAGTAAATGACGTCAATATCGCCACACTTGAAGCCAAATTATCAGCACTCATGCAATCATGGGATGATAATTATCAAAAAATGCTACTCGACAATGTGGGTGAGCAACAAGCCAACGCTTTAAATCGTCGCTTTTTAAACTATATCCCTGCTGCCTACCAAGAGCGTTTCGATGCTCGTACCGCAGTCGAAGATACGAAGCGTTTGGCGGGACTGACCGCAGAGCAACCGATGCTTTGGCATTTATATCAGTCGACAGGCGATGCACGTAATCAGCTCCATCTAAAACTGTACGGTCGCGAACAGCCGGTTATCTTGTCAAAAGTACTGCCAATACTTGAAAACTTCGGTGTGTCAGTTATTTCAGCACAGACTTATGAGTTTGACTTGCCAGAGCAGCCTATCTGGATGCAAGAGTATGAGCTGACCCTAGAGCATGTCGATACGGTCAATATGCAAGTCGTGCGTGGTCAGTTCGAAGATAGCCTCAAGCAAATCTGGGCAGGTCGCGTTGAAAGCGATTCTTTTAATGAATTGGTACTAACGACCAAGCTCGATACTTATGATGTCGTCGTATTGCGTGCATTGTCTCGCTATATGCTGCAAGCACGTGCGCCATTCTCTAGTGCTTATATTCAGCAAACTGTGGTCAAAAACAGTGATATCAGTGTCGCGTTAGGTAGTTTGTTTGACGCACGTATGAATCCTAAGTATAGCGAAGAAGATCGTCAACAAAAAGCCGCTACCATTCAAGAGCAAATTACAGCGGCGCTAGCAGATGTAGATAGTCTAGACGAAGATCGTATCCTGCGCTGGTACTTAGATTTGATCAATGCAATGGTACGTACCAACTTCTATCAAGTCGATAGTGATGGTCAACGCAAAGATCGTCTGTCATTTAAGTTCTTGGCAGCAGACATTCCAAACTTGCCTAAACCAAAGCCAATGTTTGAGATATTTGTGTATTCACCACGCGTCGAAGCTGTACATTTACGTGGCGGCAAAGTCGCTCGTGGTGGTCTGCGCTGGTCCGATCGTATGGAAGATTTCCGTACCGAAGTACTTGGTCTTGTCAAAGCACAGATGGTCAAAAACGCAGTAATCGTCCCTGTAGGTTCTAAAGGCGGCTTTATTGTAAAAACCAAGAGCATGGCTGATGGTCGTGAGGCATTCCAAGCAGAAGGCATCGCTTGTTATCAGACATTCTTACGCGGCATGCTTGATGTCACAGACAATATTGTAGATGGCAACATCGTCCCGCCAGCCAACACGGTACGCCATGATGAAGACGACCCGTACTTAGTTGTTGCAGCAGACAAAGGTACAGCTACCTTCTCTGACATAGCCAACGCGCTAGCAGCAGAGTACAACTTCTGGCTAGATGATGCCTTTGCATCAGGTGGCTCAGTAGGGTATGACCATAAAGCAATGGGTATCACCGCGCGCGGTGGTTGGGAGTCGGTCAAACGTCACTTCCGTATGCGCGGTATGGACATTCAAAACCGTGATGACTTCACCGTTGTCGGTATTGGTGACATGAGTGGGGATGTATTCGGTAATGGTATGCTGCTATCAACGCATACCAAGCTCGTTGCTGCCTTTAACCATTTGCATATCTTTATTGATCCTAATCCAGATACGGCAGCCTCGTACGCTGAGCGCGCCCGCTTGTTTGAGCTACCACGCTCTTCATGGGCAGATTATGAAGCATCATTAATCAGTCAAGGTGGTGGGATATTCTCGCGCCAAGACAAAACCATCGCTATCAGCCCTGAGATGAAATCGCTCTTCGATATCAGTGAAGACAGCCTTGCACCAAACGATTTGATCAGTGCGTTACTACGAGCACCTGTCGATCTTATCTGGAATGGTGGTATCGGTACTTATGTCAAAAGTGCAAATGAAACGCATGCTGACGTGGGCGACCGTGCGAATGATTCGCTACGTATCGATGGCAATGAGCTGCGTGCAGCCGTCGTTGGTGAAGGTGGTAACTTAGGTCTAACCCAGCAAGGTCGTATCGAGTACGCTCAAACGGGCGGACGTATCTATACAGATGCAATCGACAACTCAGGCGGTGTTAACTGCTCGGATCATGAAGTCAATATCAAAATCCTACTTGGCAAAGTGGTCGAGCAAGGCGATATGACGCTGAAGCAACGTAATGAGCTGCTTGAGAGTATGACTGACACTGTAGCAGAATTGGTACTGCGTCAAAACTACTTGCAACCACAAGCGATCGAGCTGAGCCATATCCGTGCAGCAGCCAATCTGAGCGATCATCAGCGCTTTATTCAGATGTTAGAGAGTGAAGGGCGTCTGGATCGTGCGATTGAGTATCTACCATCAGACGAAGAGATTGCGAAGCGTCAAAAAGCGGATACTGGTCTGACCAACCCTGAACTGGCAGTGGTCTTGGCTTATGGCAAGATGTGGGTTTATGACAATCTACTACTATCTGATTTACCAGATGATCCGTACTTTATCAATGAGCTACGTAAGTACTTCCCAGATGAGCTTGCGTCACGCTTCTTTGATGAGATGACTGAGCACCGTTTGCATCGCGAGATTATCAGTACTTACTTGACTAACAGTGTGGTCAACCGCTTAGGTATTGAAGCGCTGTTCCGTCTCTTTGAGGAAACCGATCAATCACTAGCTACTATCGTACGTGGTTATGCGATTAGCCGTGATGTATTCAATGTATCGCGCGCTTGGAAAGCACTTGAAGCCCTAGACAATCAAGTTGAGGCGACGTTACTGCTGAACCTTGAGCTACGTCTACGTGATTCACTTGAGCGCGGTGTGGTTTGGTTTATCAATGCCTTCGGTCAAAACTTGCAAGTCGCTGATATGATTAGCCGCTTCAGTGAAAGCGTTGAAAAACTGACTAAGCCAAGTGGTTTTATCGAGCAGCAGTTTGCCCAATATCTGCAAGAAGACACCAAGCGCTTGATGCAAAAAGAGCTGTCTGATAATGACGCTACGCTATTTGCGATGCTACCGTACCATGTCGATGCGCTTGATGCTGCATTGCTTGCTGAGCAATATGAGCGTCCTGTTGATGAGATTGCAACTTTATACTTTGAAGCTTATCAAGTATTGCAGTTAGACTGGATGATGGAAAATATTGCCAGCCTACCACAGCAAGATTATTGGGATCGCCGTGCACGCCATGCGTTAGTGAACGAGCTGTCACGCAGCTTGCGCCTATTAATGGATGCGGTACTCTCAAAACCAGATGCTAAGCAAGCATTTAGTGAATGGAGAGCAAGACACGTCGATCAGCTTGCAGCAGTCACCACAGAGATGAATAAGTTAGATGAGCTTCATAGCAACGATGAAGAAGGTCAAATCGGTCTTTCAACGTTGTCAGTATTGATGAGTGAGCTTAGTGGTTTAGTTACTAAGTAATGAAGTAATATCACTCCCAAACTGTCGCACAAAAAAACCACCGTTCTTAATGTTCGGTGGTTTTTTATTGTCTAAAAGAAAGGGTTTAATTAAAAGTATTAAGTAGTAAAGTGATTAACCTAACTTATGATGCTTTTTCACTGACAGTTTTATGACACCCTTGACCACTGATTCGACTAAATCCGCCCGAGAGCTTTTCGACTTTAATCTGGGTTAAAATACGATCTTTTAGCGCCTGAACATGGGATATCACCCCGATTAATTTACCCTCTTGCTGTAGGTTGGTCAGCGTATCAAGCGCAATGTCTAAAGATTCCTCATCCAATGTACCAAACCCTTCATCCAAAAATAGCGAGTCCACCCGTATGTTTTGACTAGCCATTTGCGACAGTCCTAATGCTAACGCTAGGCTAATGATAAAACCTTCGCCGCCTGAAAGGTTTTTAGTGCTGCGAATTTCACCACCTTGATAGTTATCAATCACATTTAGCTCAAGTGGACTATTATCATCACGAGCCAGCAAATAGCGATCGCTCATTTTTTGCAGCTGCGTATTGGCATGATTGACCATAAGATCAAAGGTAAGTCCTTGAGCAAAAGTACGGAACTTTTTGCCATCAGATGAGCCAATCAATTTATGCAATTGTTGCCAAACTTGTAACTTACCTTTTTGGGCATTAATGGCATCAAACTGCGCCTGTTGAGTGTTTTTCTTGTTTTCATTGTCCTTTAGACGCTGACTGATTGCACCGATTGACTCAATTCGTTTGTTAAACTCATCTTGCGCTTGTGATTGCTGTTGGGTAAGTGTTTCTCTATCGTCTACCGTTAGCGGATTGGCTTGTTTATCTGCAAGTGTTTTTTGAGTGTTTTCTAATAAAGACTGCGCTTGTTTTAGCGCATAATCAATATGCTGTTGCTGCTGTTTAAGTGTGTTGCGTTCATCAATTGGTAGACGCGCCGCTAAAAATTCTGCTTCCGTATCAAAGCTGGAGGTGGCAAGTGCGTTATTAAATGCGGTATGTTGCGTTTCTAAGGTTTGCGTAGCTGCTTCGATACGATTGGCTAAGTTTTCTTGCTGCTCTATGAGCTGTTGCAAATTATACGTCTCTTTATCCAGTTGTCGTTGGGCAACACTGTGCGCCTCTTGTGCTTGCCCTAGAGTGTCTCTAAGCGTACGCTCAGCTGCTTCTAGGTCGGCCGCCTCAAAAACCTCTGCGCGTTCGTCTTGAAACTGGGTTAGTGCAGCTATTTGTTTATTCTTCGCTTGCATTAGACTGTTAAGCGAATCGGTATCTTTTTTGAGCTGTGCTTCTTTATTCTCAATATATGCTTTTATGCGTTCAAGGTCGGTCTGTATTGTCTGCTGTTTGTCCTTATCTTCAGCGAAAGCGTCTTTTAGCTGTACGAGGGCGCGGCGCTGCTGACGTAGTTCTTCAAGATAACTATCATAATCTGCATTGCTCAGAATTTTTTGTTGTTTAATGCTAGCCGATAATAACTGTAGGTTCTCGGGCGCACGTTGCAAGGTGCTCAGCGCCTCTGTCGGATAGCTACTGGCAGCATAAGGGTCAATACGCTGCAAAATGGCGGTAATGAGCGTTTGTAGTTCAGCAAAGTTCTCTGTAATCTTATTATCGATACCTGTTATGTTGTTTTCACTGATGGTAATCTGTGTTTTCTGCTCAGAGATATCATTTGCTAGTACTTGCTGGTCTTGTGACGCCGTCTCTAGCGTCTCACGCATACGGGTTATGTCTTCACTGTAGCTTTCGTAGTGTTCTAAAGTATCTGCGATTTCTTTTTTATACTGATTTAACTTGTCTTTACTATCAGCAAGTATTTGCGCGATGTCGTTATCACTGCCCATCGCAAGTAATGGTTGTAGTAACGTGGTAATAGTACTGTCAGCGTTGTCTTTATCATTCGTTTGCTGACTAATGACATGTAGAAGTTCTATTATGTCGGTATTGTGCTGCTGTATTTTTGTGGCAAGTTCGGCTTGCTGATTGCTTTTACTCTCAAGCGTACTTCGTTTACTTGCCTGCTCAATATGCTGGGCAGTGATGCTCTTATTCAGCGCGGCAATTTGTTCATCTAAAACACTAATATACTGTGCTAATTGGAAGTTTTCGTCATCGGGTAAAAGGTGCGGGTGATTTTGGGCGTAGGGGTGCTCAAGCGCACCGCATAAAGGACAAGGTTTACCGTCTTGTAAATCGGCAATATAGTTTTCTAGCGCCATGACCTTTTGTTGTAGTTGTAGCTGATTCGATTTGTCTTGGCGCTTTTCTTGCGTATTTTTGAGGCTTGCTTTTTTCGTTGTAACCAACTCTTCATAGCCACTGATTTTTCTCTCTAGCTGCTCGATGTGACTCATGATTCTTGTCACTTGTGCGTTAAGGTCACGGCGCTGCTGGTCATGAAAGCGCAGTTGATCGAGCTGCTGGCTAGTGCTGTCTATCTGCTCTTGTGTCTCACGCATCTGTGTGACCGATTGTGCTTGAATCAGCTCGCTTTGTACTTTTTTTAGTGCGGTTAATTGCTCTTGGATGGCTTCATTTTTATTACCTTGTGCTTGTTGGCGTTGCTGTTGTACTACCAATGCGGTTTTGTATTCTTCTAATTCACGTGTTTGGCGTATCTTGTCTTGCGAAAGTACTGAATTTTGACTTATTACCGCTTTTAGGCGACTGCACCTTTCATCAAAAATGGCAATATCGCCGTCTAAATAGCTTAAATTATCCGTACCGGTAAGTTTTTCGGTCAATTGCGCGCTTTGGTTTTCTTTATCTATGGCAATGCTTTTTTGCGCGGCAATATTTTCAAGTAGTTGCTCAGTGTCTGCCTGAAGTGTGTCATGTCTGAGACGTATGTCGTTTAAAGCGCGACGCTGCTGGGCAATCTCGTTGTCGAGGTCACGTGCTTTCTGAATCTTCGGCCGTGCGATTTGCATTGCGTTTTCTGCATCTTGGCGCTGTGTTATTTGCTTCTCTAGCTGTGTGCGAGCGCTTTGTGTAAGTGCTTGCTGCTTAGGTAAGTCATACTCGAGCTGCGCTTTTTCTCGATTTAATTCGCCAACATGCTTGCGGGTAGATGATAACTCACCAAATTGACTATCAATCTCCAACGCTTTATTAGCAGCGGTTAAGCGTTTAGCACTAGGGATAAAGTCTTGCTGAGCCTGCTTAGCCTGCGCTAGATCATTTTGATAAGTATTCAGTCTTTCTTTTGATTCTGTCACGCTATCTAGCCACTTTATCTTTTCGGCCAAATCTTGAATGGTCTGCTGCTGTTCACTTTGGGCACTTTGATATGACTGTAAGTCGGCTTTTAACTGATTTTCTTCAACGGTATCTAAAAGCATCAAACCGTCTAAACCGTATTGCAGCTTATTAAGAATTTCTTCTTCGGTACGTTTCTTATCATGAACCTGTGTTGAGATAGTCGCGTAAATATCAGTGCCCGTAATTTTTTCTAAAATATCTGCGCGTTCATCAGCCTTTGCCTTTAGAAATGCTGAAAAGCTACCCTGAGCCAGCAATATAGAGCGAGTGAACTGCTGAAAATCCATCCGAGTCAGTTCAATGATCTTGTTTTTGGTATGCTTTAAGGTGCTCTCTAACAGCTCATCCTCTTTTGACGAGTCATCAACGTTTATCTTAGCGATTTCATGAGTCGCATCTTGCAGATTGCCGTCTGCTTTATTGTAAGCACGGCGCTGTCCCCAGCGGCAGCGATATTGCTCGCCATTTAAGTCAATCACTACTTCAGCGAAACACTCTGCCGTTTGCCGAGTCATTACCTCATTGCTGCTCTTACTGATACTATTAATCCTTGGCGTCTCACCATATAGCGCTAAGCAAATAGCATCTAATATGGTGGTCTTGCCAGCGCCTGTTTGCCCAGTGATAGCAAAGATACCTTCATTGGTAAAGGCAGTGTCAGCAAAATCAATATGCCATTCACCTTTTAGGGAGTTGAGGTTTTTTAGTCTGAGTTCGATTAGACGCATGGATAAGTCTTAATATTAGTGATAGCCGCAACTGCGAAAAATTGAGAAAGATAAGGAAGTATGGTATGACATGTCGCTTTTATTATTCTGCCTGTTTATCTTCATGACGTAAGTTATGAAGTATCTGACCATAGGCATCGCGCAATGAGTCTTTTTGCGAATCGGGTATGTCATTAAGCGTCAAACAGCGCTCAAAAACCTCCATCTCATTTAAGTCCTGCAAGTTCTCGGAAGTCTGCTGTTGATTAAGCACTTTATTATAAGTACGAGTGTTTTTTATCTTAAGCACTTCACATGGTAACCCTTCTACCATTGCTTGCACTTGCTCACGCAAATCACTGACAATCTCATCACCTGTATAGACAATCTCCAGCCAAATAGAGTCCGATTGCGTAAGCGCTCTAATGGTTTGATCAATCGTGGTTAGGTCACCAGATATTTGCGCCAATTGTTGGAACTTTGGGATGGGTAGAGACACTACTTGCATCTGATTAGCGTCATCGCGATACAATATTTTATTGATAGTAGTGGCATCAGTCGAGGTTGGTTGATTGTTTATATCTTGCTCAACAGGAGTATTTTCTATGGCAGTAGATTGTGCCACTTCTTTATCTTCTAATGGCTCATCAAAGCCAAACAAGTCATCCATGAAAGGCAGTTCCTGACTCGCCACTTTTTTAGCGGCTTTTTCTGCTAATTTATCTACTGATTTTTTCACTTGGGCGACTTCAATGTCAGCAGCTGTACGGATAGCATAAGGAGTAATACTATCAGGTACGACGTTCAGCTCTGAGATGCCATCATTAAAATGTTCTGCGGCACCAAACTGTACGAGTAATACTTGCTTTTGCTGTTTGGCCTCTCCAAAACCCATGGCGATAGGCGAGCCTGAGTAGCGAATACTCTCACGACCGCCAACACGCTGCGGTACGTGCAAATGCCCGAGAGCCACGTAATCGAAGCCATCATTGAACATATCGGCAGAGATTTTACCTAGTGATCCGACATATAGCTCGCGTACACCATCATCCTCGGTTGTTTTGCCGCCAGACGCGAATAGATGTCCTGTCGCGATGATAGGAATATATCGCTGATGCGTTTTGATTAAGTCGGCTTGCTTAGCCTTCGCAATATCTGCAACATTGTCATAATGCTCGCAAATACCAGTGATAACATTGGCGTCTTTGCTATCTGCGGACTCGCCAGCGCTACTGCTACGCACATCCCGATCGCGCAGATAGGGCACAGCGGCAATAATACAATGAGGGTTGTTGTCGTCATCACCCAAGACCAATACTTCATCGTCCAAGTCATCACAAGCAGTACCAATCACATGCACATTCAAAAACTTAAGCACATTGCTTGGCGCGTCTAAAAATGTCGGTGAGTCATGATTACCTGCGACAATAACCACATGCTGACAGCAGGAGCGCGAGACCTTACCCAAAAATTCATAATATAGCGCTTGGGCTTTATTGCTTGGGGTCATGGTGTCGAAGATATCACCCGCAACAATCAATATGTCTACTTTTTGCGCGCTGATGGTGTCTTGTAGCCAATGCAGGAATGACTCAAATTCTTCGTAACGAAGACGCCCATACAGACGTCGCCCCAAGTGCCAGTCTGAGGTATGCAATATGGTCAAAGGTTTCATTTGCGTGGTTAAAGAAGAAGGCAAGCTAGCATCAGGTATGGGCATAAGTAGGCTATAAGTATAAGCAGTAGAAAGTCTTCATTCTAGCAAGAATCGTTGAGATTTGCGCTGTTGCCAAAAGAAAACCCTACCAATAATATCTGGTAGGGTTTTCTTTTTATTTAAGACTCATCGTTTTGCAGGTTAGCAGTAAGTGCTAGTCAACAATCAATTGCTTCAGACCATCTCCTTGCTGCGTCGCAAGATTTGCGACCATCGATAGGGCATGAGCTTGTTGGTCTATTGGTTGTTTTACTGCTTCACCTCTTGACCCTTCACGCAACCAATTTTTAGCTATATCATCGCTATTTTGACTGTGCTGCTGATTTTGTAAATTATACCAAGCCAAATCATGATGCAAGCTGACCACGTCGCCCATAATTAGGAGGGCAGGCGTTGGCAACTGTGCTTGCTCTTGTTTGGCAACAATCGTTGCAAGCGTACCAGTCAATACCTGCTGATTAGGCATACTCGCATTAGAAACGATAGCAATCGGCGTTTCGCTACTGCGGCCTGCGTCAATCAATCCTTCAGTCAAACGTGCCAGCGAGTGCAGACCCATATAAAATACAACCGTCTCATCAGTATTTAAGAAGCTTTTAAAGTTACTGTTAGGTGCACCAGCTTTCAAAAATCCTGTCACAAAACGCACTGACTGTGAATGGTCACGGTGAGTTAGCGGAATGCCTGCATAGCTAGCAGCGGCATTGGCTGCAGTGATGCCTGGTACGACTTGGTAAGGTACATTATGTGCACGCAGACTTTCGATCTCTTCGCCGCCACGTCCAAAGATAAATGGATCGCCACCTTTTAAACGCACGACTCGGCGGCCTTGTTTGGCATGATTGACGAGTAGCTCATTGATACCTAATTGCGCGACCGTATGGTTGCTGCGTTTTTTACCGACGAATACTTTGTCAGCATCACGGCGGCATAAGTCTAAAACTTGCGGTGAGACTAAAGCATCATAAAACACCACGTCCGCTTGCTGCATTAGACGCAAGGCTTTAAAGGTCAAAAGCTCTGGATCACCAGGGCCTGCGCCCACAATGTAGACTTCACCGACTGCTGATAACTCTTTTTCTGATTCATCAGATAGAGTAGGAGCAATCGTGTCTATCTCTTTTACCGCATTTGCATCGTCGCTTTTCTTACTGATAGCAGCGGCAGTACTATCCAAATCAGCTTTTAACTGTGCAGTCGCTTCTGTTTCATTACCGGCGAACATGAGCTGACTGACTTGACCTTCAAACGCGCGCTCCCAAAACTGACGACGTCCAGTAAGCGTTGGTATTTTGGCTTTTACCTCACTACGAAATTCGCCTGCCAGCTTGGCCAATTTTCCATAGCCTTGCGGGATTAATGTCTCAAGACGTGCACGTAATAAGCGTGCAAGCACAGGCGCTTTACCATTTGATGAAATACCAATCACAATAGGATTGCGATCGATAATCGCTGGAAAGATAAAGTCACATAAATGCGGCGTATCGACCACATTGACTGGAATATTTAGCTCAGTCGCATCTGCATGAATCTGGTGATTAAGCGTTTCATCGTCAGTCGCGGCAATGATGACCCGTGCGCCTGACATATAGGTTTGATTATAATTCTCATAGATAAATTCATGCTTGCTGTCAGTGAGCAAGGCTTGTAGCTCATGACTGATATCAGGTGCAAGTATAGTGATACAGGCGCCTGCACGGCTGAGCAAATCCGCTTTACGCAGTGCCACTTCGCCGCCGCCCACGATGAGCACTTTACGGTCTTCTAATTTAAAAAATAGCGGGAAGGTGTTCATAATGTCACCATATATTTAATTGTTTATTATAAAAGGTAGAAAAGATATAAGGAATGCCGCCATTATGAGGTATCACAAGCACACTCTCACCTAGTGAATTGGCATTAGTATATTCGTTTTTGAGATATTAATTCATATTTTAGCTAGTAATAGGAATAGCGGTAAGTTTTCGATTATAGTCAGAGAACTAGTAAAAGGCTACGGCGTTACTCTCCCTAGAGGTACTATTTGCACAATCTGCAATCGACTGCCTTGTACCCATTTTAGATTTTTTTGACTATAGATAGAACAGGCACAAAAAAATCCCGCTTAATGACTCTATTAAGAGCCAAGCGGGATTTTTTTATTGATATAGCTATTGTTCAACAAACAATCGCTACAGTCAGCGCCTTACTATAGCTGAGTATGCAAGCCACACTCACGGCTTTCTTCTACTTTCGTTGGATCAAAGTAGTCATGCTCGTTTGGCAAGTTGTGCTCATCTAAGTATACGTCTAGATCAGCATCTGTTTTTTCAAACAATGGCGCTACTTTCAATACGCCGTCTTTTGATAAGCTAAGTACATCAAGACCTTGGCGGAACTCAGTTTGGTCTTTACGAATAGCATTGAACCACACATCTGGTTTTAGCTCATCTAATGCACGGCGGAACGGCTCAAGTTTAACTTGCTCAGTGAACTCGTCATGCTGTGGGTTATCGATACCTGGGATACCATTCATCGTAGCGTCACGGTGTGCAGCCGTTTGCTTAGGAATGTAGGTAACAACGTTTAGGTTCAAGTCATGGATAAGCTTGTTGGCAAACTGATAAGTAGCATCAGTGTTGTAACCTGAGTCTACCCACAATACCGTGATATCAGGACGCTGTTTGGCAACCAAATGCAAAATCGCTGATTCATACGGACGGAAGTTGGTCGTGATGATTGGGTTTTTTGCTTGAGTCAGTGCCCACTCAACGATTTGCTCAGGTGACTTACCTTGCAGGTCTTGGTTGGCTTGGTCAAGGTCTAGGTTTGGGTGTAATTGGCTCATAATACGTTCCTTAATTGTTGTTAATATAAAAGGGTTGATTAAAAATATCGGGTATTACTATAAAAATTATGGTCAGTGCGACAGCTATGCGACTGAAGGTTCTGACGGTT
>Ga0209595_100279_pt1 | contig 17917 bp, 12 predicted proteins | sample Porto_4metaG_FD_187427 | JGI IMG/M metagenome (GOLD analysis project Ga0209595, IMG submission 187427) | Marine algal microbial communities from Porto, Portugal - Porto_4 metaG (SPAdes) (version 2) | ecosystem: Host-associated > Algae > Red algae > Unclassified | place: Portugal: Porto...
TTTTTCGAGTACGAGGCGGAGGTTATTCAGCATAGCCGTAGCTACGCTGGATGTTCTCCAACAAAGTAATCGGACAAATTTCGCCAAATGAACTTATCATAATTAGTTTGACTTACTACTTAGTGACGAGAAGATAATAAACACTTTAACCCAAAAGCCTCTTTTTCCGTCAATTTCGATAATATCATCTTTAAATGCTCCATGAATAAGGTAGCAAGGTCCTTCGGCACGTACTATCTCTCCAAAATCAACTACTGCCAGTTTCTTTGATTGAGGGTTCGCTGCTTCTCGGAGCGACAAACCCGACTCAGCGATGATAGTCATTCGACACATATCCGCTATGATAATGTGACTATAAAAACAAAGCAATGTAAATATTATAATTTTATTCATTGTGATATAATTCGATTTAAAATTACTTTTGAGACTATGCAAAAATAGCCCCAATTTGAATCAATATATCTCTCGTCTATCATTTGTAAGATTTATTTGATCATTCAAGGCTGTATTTCGATTTTTCGTTTCAATGTGGTAATAAACTGCTCCCTTATTAAGTTAAAATGAAAAAAACATTAAATTTTATTACTTTTGACAAATATTAGGTCTTACACAAAACTTATGAATCACTAATTAATGGAATTAAAAAGCATCGTAATTAATTGATTTTAAATTAAAAATGAATTAAAAAATATTTTTATTTCAACACAAAGTCTAATATTAAAAAGAATTTAGAGCGTGTCAGAATATGAGTAAAAAAGACGAACCATATATCATACCGGATTACGAAAAATGGCCCATACATCGACTATATGCCAATCGTGAAACCTTTGTGCAAGAGGTGATTGATTTTACGGTGCAGCGCATCAAGGAAACCAATCGAGAGGAAACGAGCGAGGTCATTGCACGGACACTCTATCGTGAGCGACTACGTACTCGCGAAGAGCCTTGGAAAGTAGATCCGCCCAACGAAATCAGCTTTTGGAATAGGCTACGAAAAAAGCTCATCAAACAATCTATAGATAAAGAAGCAATAGAAACAGAGGACATCAACGACGAGATATTAGAGACTATTGTATCTCGTTATGCCAACGAAATCGCAGGCGGTTTCAAAATCGAAACTTACCGTTTTGCCAAGCGTTTTCTCAATGCTTTTTTCAATCGCTTGCTCAATACCGCAGGCAATCGAAACTTTCAACGTATATACAGTCGTCGTCAGATGTTGTTGCGCGATAGGTTCAAGCGACATGGCGAAACCGACATCCTCCGCAAGCTTTCCACACAAGGCACTATCGTAGTCGTTCCCACACATTTCAGCAACCTTGATTCTATCATGTTGGGCTGGGCGGCAGACAGTCTCGGCATACCGCCAATGTCCTACGGCGCAGGGCTTAACTTGTACAATAACAAGATTTTAGCACGCTTTATGAACAGACTCGGCGCATATAAACTCGACCGCCGAAAGAAAAATGACATCTATCTGGAAACCCTCAAATCCTTCTCCATGCTCTCCGTCAAACAAGGTACACATACCTTGTTTTTTCCCGGTGGCACACGCGAGCGTTCCGGTACATTGGAGCGCAAACTCAAAGCGGGCTTGCTTGGTACGGTCACCGAAGCTCAACGCACTCATCTGCAAGAAGGTAGTGACGAAAAGATATTTGTCGTGCCATTGGTCATCTGTTACAGCTTCGTTTTGGAAGCTAAAAAACTCATCGGAGACCACCTCAAACGCACCGGAAAAGAACTTTATATTTCCAGCGAAGACCACCTGACTTTTTGGCGCACCGTCCGATTTATGTGGAAACTATTTTCCGCAAGTTCAGAGATACATTTGTCCTTCGGTCGTCCGATGGATGTCATGGGTAATTTCGTAGATGAAAACGGTACGAGCCTTGACCAAAATGGCAAGGCTATTGACCTTAAAGACTATTTTACTTCCAATGGAAAAATCACCGCCGACCTTCAGCGTGAGCGCGAATACACTCGTCGCCTTGCCGATATTATCGTAGAGCGTTATCACAAAGAAAACATCGCATTGCCAAGTCATGTCGTGGCTTTCACGGCTTTTAATATACTCAAAAATCGCAATCCAAAACTCGACCTCTACTCTCTCCTACGGCTTCCTATCGAAGACCGAGAAATCAATTATGAAGAATTTTTAGAGAAGGTTGGACAGATGAAATTTCATTTAGAGAAAATGTTGGATGAGGAAAAAATAAAGCTATCTGATATTATCAAAGGTGACGTTAAACCATTGATTAATAATGGATTAAGAAATATTGGCGTATTCCACCCTGCTGCGCCATTGAAATTTAATGGCGACAAAAATCTTATTAGTCAAGATATGGAATTATTGTATTATTATCACAATCGCTTGACCGGATATGGTTTGGAGAAGTTGGTGAATTGGGAAGAATCAATGGCTGAATTACATGAGGAGGTCTTGGTATAATGGTAAAATTCGCTACCGCGAAATTTTGATAATCACACCACTGAATCCACCACCACACATAAGCCCAAAATCAAACTCGCCATACCATTTGTAGTAAAAAATGCGAGATTAATTTTGCTTAAATCGTCAACTTTGACAAGTGTGTGTTGATAGGCAAGCATCAGAACAAAAACTGCTGTTCCAAGCCAAGTCAACCAATCGAATGTTGGTGTTTGGGTAAGCAAATATCCGGCAGCGATGATAAATCCGGCACAGAGTAAATGAAGAAAAGAAGACAGGTATAAAGCATTTTTTCTACCCAATCGTACAGGTACAGATTTGAGATTCAATGATTTATCAAAATCAACATCTTGCAATGCATAAATAATATCAAAACCTGACACCCAACACAAGACCGCGAAAGAATACAATAAAGGTATCAAATCGAAAGTTCCTCCTGCTGCAATATAAGCCCCTATCGGCGCGAAAGAAAGTCCCAAGCCCAAAACAAAATGACACAAAAACGTAAAGCGTTTGGTGTAACTATAGCCCAAGACGACCGACAAAGCCACCGGAGAAAGATAAAAACAAAGCGGATTGATAAACCACGTAGTTCCAATAAATAAAAGGCTATTCAGAATGACAAACCACAAGGCAGATTGGGCAGGAATAGCACCTGCCGGAATTTCACGCATCACTGTACGCGGGTTTTTGCTATCAATATCGCGGTCAATATAGCGATTGAACGCCATCGCTGCGCTCCGCGCAAAAACCATGCACAATAAAACCAATACAAGCAACTGCCAATCAAAAGTAAAATCCAATTGTCGTAAAGCAATAAAAAAGCCCATCAATGCAAAAGGCAAAGCAAAAATCGTATGGCTAAATTTGATGAGCGAAAGGTATGATTTCATTATTGTTGGTCGTCTATCAATTAATAGTCTCGGGCAAATTTCTTAGAATTTTTCGTAATTCTTCAATCCATTAGCTCCTAATGCTTCAATTCCCTACGAGTTAAACGATTAAAAAAGAGCATTGTTGAAGGAAATGTGTAATCGATACAGACGAGTCATTAATGATGGCTGTTTCTAAGGAATTATTAGCGGGATTATCATTTTGAAATGCGCGTTCTATTTGGAATTTTCTTATTAATTCAACATATCGAATTCATCATTCGTCATACTTTTAGTGAAAGAAATTAACAAGAAAATCACATTATTTGTCGATTTTTTGCAACAAGGCATAGTCTTTGTTGTTATAATGGCAAATAAACTAACAATACAAAATTTGTAAAGTTAGTTTGTGATTGGTTAGTTAGATGATAGCGGTTTCAAAGACAACTTTGAAACCGCTTTCTTTTTATCTATTTATAATCAAATCACTAAAAACTCAAGGACGATGGACTACCATACGTCGAGTCACGACATCCCTACCTTGTCCGATAGCATAAAAATACAAACCTGCATGAAGTTGACTCCCATTGAATTGAATACTATTTTCACCACTTGAAAGCATCACTTTACGTTCGTGTACGACTTTTCCGATAAGGTTATATACTCTGAAATCGAACATTCCCAAACTTTCAGAGTCAATGGTAATTTCAGTATGCGTACTAAAAGGGTTAGGAACATTTTGCCTCATACCGATAATATCTCGTATTGGAGAGACCATGTTTACAGTCGTCGAATCTTCCTCTACAAGCATTTCATATTCAAGTGCCGGCATAGCAAGAGATACAAAACCAAGTCCAAATCTGGCTTTCGTTTGGATAGTCACAGGGTAAGTTCCAATATCTGTGGGTGTACCCGATATAAGTAGGCAGCCTAAAGAAGCCAAAGTTATAGAAGTGTCGTTTAGAAAAATACAGTCGTCAGGTTCGCAGGTATAATCAAGCCCCGGTGGCAAGCCCATGATAGTATCCAAAGCAATATCTACCAAATATTGTGTTGTAAAAACCTCGGGATTGATTTCCCAATCAATCGAATCAGGTATTGCTATCGTAAATGTAAACTCATAAGGCAAGCCTTCGTAAGCCGTACTTATAGGAGAACTGCCCGAATCCGACACCGGATATACACCCGCTTTTTCTTCAACAGTGTAAGTAGCATCAGGTTCACACACTTGTGCTTGTAATTGCACAGATGTAAACACAAATAACAGAAGTAGCATTTTTTTCATATAAAAATTTTGTTTTGTAGATGATAGATAAATATTGTATAAAACTATTTGATACTTAAAAGTCGTAATTAATTGAAAATTAACTAATTATTAGACTTAAATATACTTAGTACATTGTTTAATAAATTTCTTTACGTTTTTGAGTATTTCTTTTGAAACGACTCTTCCCCAAAAAACTCCTTAAATACAATAAGTATTCGCGTCATTTTTGGGTCGATTCATTTCAAAATAAATGTCAAAAACGATAAGAAATTTAATAAACAATGTACTTAGATTAGTTGTACGGAAAGGCTCTTAGGAACGCGGCAAAAATAACTTAACCATCTTGGCGGCTTCTTTTATGCTTATTTTTCCCTTTGAATTCAGTTATTTATCTCGATAAACGCCCTCTTTCAAAGCAAAAACTAAACATAAAATAACCTCCCCAAGTTGGTCAACTTATTTATTCCGCATTCCTTACTTTCCTTATATCCAACTGTTATACTATATTTTAGCAGCATAAGTTTCGTTTAAGTTAATTTTTTTTTTTGTGATATTTGAAAATCGGATAATGATATTTTTTTATGCTAAAAAAATATTGAACTTTCTATTAATTTGGTATTAACATTTACTTGATACGTTGGTAATACTACGTAAGGATTTCAAAGGATTCTTAAATGGGAAAAAGAACAAGTATAATGGGACAAGTTATTTATTTTCTTTCATTTATCATTTAACAAAAATAATAAAAAAAAGAAATGTATCGTGAGATTACATTCCTTTTGAATAAAAAAAATGACGTTTCCAATAGGAAACGCCATTTCGTAATTATTTTGAAATAATAAAATAATATATTGTTTATTGTTTTGTATTTGCTTCATTATTAACTATACACTTCATCTTCTCTTCTCTGACGAATACCGACTACTGCTGTAATCGACATCAATAAGCCGAGAATGATTAAGCCCCATTGTCCGACCGTTGGGATGTTTTCGATAGTTTCACAGAAGTCAAGCGGAGGGTCAATTGTAACCATTGACATGCAATCCGGATCGGTATCATCTGTATATATAATTGTCAAAGGACCACTTCCTGCTATTACGGTATAATTGATACTACTCCCATAAGTTCCTGTATTGCCCATGTCGTCTGACCAACCACCGGGAGCTGCAGTACCATTACCGTTATCAGTAATAGCTACTGTATAAGTAACCATATCATCTGCATTATCGTCGTTATCACCTGTGTCACATGAAGTAGCACTTGTAATGATTGCAGCACTTATTGCACAGTCGTTATTTACCGGACATGCCGGATCGGCTCCCATAAATGGACCGAAGGCACACACACCATCCGTATCAGCAACAGTAATCGTATATCCTGCACCTGAATTGAATGTAAATATCGTGGTTGTCGCTGCAATTGCACCTGTTCCATCGTCTAATGTAACCGAAGCATCTGTACCTGTTACCGTGACAGTGACGGTGTAAGTCAAGCCATCAGCAGCACATACGGGCGCACCTGCTGTGATGTCAGTAATTTCGCAGACTGCATTACAATTCTTGTCACAAGCTGTTGAAATATCATCCATTAAAGCGGCACCTGTGGGTGCACACCCCGCAGCAGTAGCAGCCACGATGTTTGCATCCGCAGAGAAATCATATACAAGCGTAGCCGGAGTACCGGGCGCAGGTGTAGGACATACATTCGTCACACCGGCAGTACCTGCTACGGCAGTAGGTGTCGCACATGCAACTCCGTTTACTTGAACTTCGGCAGAACCCGCAGCACCGTCGCAAGCGGGCTGGACGACGACTACATCGTAAATAGGATAGACATTTATCATTCCGATAGAACCATTGGTATCTACTCCGTCAACATCTAAAATATTTGCGCCACCATCAACGCAAGTAGCAGTATGCACAAAGTCTAACATAGTCGGATCACAAGTTGTATTAGCGAGCGGAATATCGTAACATATAGTAAAGGCTACCGGATCGATTGTTCCCACAACACCATTGATGTCTGTTGTAACTAATCCGGTCGGGTCTTGGTCGTATGTGACACAGACGGTTTGCATTGTTGCATCACAACCATCTACAGGCATATCTACTGCTGTAATGACCGGACAGTCAGCACAAACTGCACAATCTACAGTACAAGTAGTAGAGTAAGTGATAATTATATTGCCATCGCAAGCAGAGAATGTACCACCACCAAGTGTGAAGACTTCGGTAGGATTGGTAGTCAAATCATCGGCTCCACCTGTAACAGCTGTGTCATCATCTGATACGCTGACAGAAGCGGTCACGTTTGCATCACCACAGGCAGTGGTTCCGGCTGCAACAGCGGCACCGAAAGGTCCGGCGGTTACTCCAGCAGTGCCACCGTCAACAGAGATTTGAGCGATTGCATTACCATTGATAATAATATCTAATTCTATAAATCCGTCGACACCGTCAAGTGTTGCTGCACCGGCACATCCGATAGGATTGTCAAGCGGGTTTAGCGTACCCACTACCTGTCCCGGATCGACAATTTCGATACTTTCTATTTGAATAAATACATCGTTGGCGCAAGCTGCGTCGCAATCTACTGTACAAGTAACGACATTGAAGCAAGCTCCCATATTAGAAAGGTCACCACAAATCTCAAGTCCAAAATCAGCCAAATTGAAATCAAAATCGGAAATACCGGGAATACCTACACTACCCGTAGGAATGGTAATGACTTGATTGTTGAGGAAGTCATCTACATCGGATGCCGTAAGTGGCTGCCCGGCTAAAGCAAATACACTATTGAGTACATCCAATACACCGGCGAGTTCCGTCGGAGTAGCAAGTACAGGACATCCACCGGCAAGCAAATCACCTACGCAACCTGCGACGCCTGCACACAAAGTGGAACAAAGTACATCATTAAGTGCTATGGCTATATCATCAATAGTCTCTTGAGTGTAAGCTGCCTGATATACGCAGAATGAACTACCTACTGCACCATAGAACGGAGAGAAGTCGTAGGTCATGGATTCTACATTGCCGACTACATCAAGTACGACACCTGCAGCATCGGTGATGACATAGTTGACAGTTGGTGCTGCGCCATTGGCATTTGTACCTGTGGGGGCAGGTGTACCACTTAAGGTCATTAGGTCGTCCATCGTTGGGGTGAGTTCCATTTCGCCATTTGGTCCCGGTCCTTGACCTGCGGGGCATACATCGGTAGCGGGAGTGGCGGGTTCGCCGGCTACTACGGTACACATGTCTTGTGGGCATGTACCCGGCATAGTTGTCACTTCAGCAGTAGGACTGGCAGTCATCATGTCTTCATTACACAGGCAGCGTACTGTTACTGTGATAGCTGTAGTTTGGTCATACGCTGGAGCTACTGTTACCCAATTAGTACCACCATCCGTAGAATATTCTAATGTGGACATCTCAGGACAAGTCGTACCTGCATAATCAATTACACCACCTTCTAAATCCATACCATTAGCTGCACAGGTGCTTTCTGATGTCACTACGGGAGCAGCAGGGGCATCTATTGGGTCAATGGCACAGGCTACTGTCATACAAGCAGCTTCGGTATCAGCAATTACAGTATAGCAGCATGAAGCGGGGGTGCCTGTATTATCAGTTTCATCAACACCATCAATCATATAATCAATGTTTGTAACGCCTCCGTCACAACCAACACTACCAAGCGTTCCCAAGTTGGCATTGAGTGTACCAATAACACCTACTACTGATTCTAAAGTTACCACTCCACCAGAAAACACACCGGCTACAGTAATTACATCTTGCAGATTAGCAATGTCTGCGCCAGAATTGATACCTGCCGCCATCAAGTCGGTACAAAGGTTCATAAACTGCGATTCTACTAAGGCACAGCAAGATAAAAAGGGAATATCACTATTGCCATAGATGGCATCAATTAAGTCTTGCAATTGCGAAACATCATAACATACGGCTGTTACACAAAATTCGCTACCAACGGCCCCAACACCAAAAGTAGTAGGGTCAAAAGCTGCCATATCAGAAGCACCTAATACGGCGAAACCTTCATCTCCGTTACCCGGAGTACCATCAGGGTCTAATGTAGTGTTTGGGTCAGAGATAACATATTCGGTATTAGCTAATCCACAAATATCAGATAAAGAAACCGAAAAATCAGCTACCGCGGCAGCGCATACAGTGCCATCACCATTACCGCTTGCAGCACAATCCAAAATAGGATCTTGCGCTAAAGCAAAATTGACACAAAAGAGTGTCATTAAAAAAGTAAGAAATTTAATCTTCATAATTTTTTAGATTTATTTGGTTTTTACTTAATATGATTCACAAGTGTTTTTCGCAGATAATCGCGTAATCTTTCTTTGTCTTTTGCTTTCATTGTAGAAAGAATGGCTGCGTACTCACTGCGTAATTTTGCATCAGTAGGAAGAAGCGCGACAAGCTCACCTGTATTCATTTGTTGAATCTGAGTTGCTGTTACTTGTTTTGTTAAGGTAATCACTTTTTGTGCATTGACGTTAGTTGCTCCAAGTAAAAAGAGCGCACAAGCGAATAAAAAAGTTAAAATTTTAGATTTCATAAAGAGTAATTTTTTGTTTCATTTAGTTAAAAAGGAATTTTGAATTTATTTAATTTTAGCAATGCAAAAACGGGATAGGAGAAGTCTTGTTTTGAGGAAAACTTCTCTTAACCCGTAGTGTTTGATGCGTAAAGATAAACAAAAACAGGATAAAACAAACATTTTAACATAAAAACCTCGTAGTTTATCACCTTCAAATTTAAAAATTTCACTTTTGTTTTAAAATTATGTATTCAAAAATTATTATCACAATATTATCACTCGTAATATTAGGAAATTTTACGTGTAAAAAACAGTATAAAGTAAAGGACTTGGCGATAGACAAAACGGTCAGATATATTGAAGACAAAGGCACTGATTTTGAGTTGAGTACAGGTTTGTTTTTAAATTATTTAACTCAAAAATTTCCGCAGGAAAGAATACCTCAGTTTGAAGGTATATATGGTAGCTTAGATGTGTTTGAAAATGAAGCGTATGCAAAGCAGCAGCTCTATCAAAGATTAGTAAATCCGAACTATCGTATCTCGGTTTCTGCTTTAGTAAATTATACGAAAAATAACCCAACAGAAGATTTGCAATATGTGATGCTCGCAGGTATGTATTGTGACCAAATTCCTTTAACGGATTTGTATTGGGAAAAAATCAAAGCACAAAATGCACTCGGTGGGTATTTTCTAACTCATGCAATTTTATCCTTACATTTTTTGTCATGTAACCAATGTGAAGTCTCCAATAAACTGCCCAAAATAAAAAAAGAACAAGTCCTTCAATTACAAGAACTCATCGAAACCACATCAATAATCGACCTAAAATATGAAGCTATAGCTATTCTAAAACTCGTAGCACCACAAACGAGAATAAAGGAAGAATGGGTTACTCAAATCGTTGAAAATCAATACAAAAACGGTGCTTGGAGTGCCAATCCCGGCAGACAAGCCCCCAACGATCATACTACGCTACTTGCCCTCTGGGTTTTATTGGAAAGTAAATATCCAAAAGTAAAACCTGTTTGTATGGTGCAATAAAAAGGGAGTGTCGATACCGACACTCCCTTCAAAATTTATTTTAAAAATACGGAAATATTATCCGTAGATTTCTTCTCTTCTTCTTTCTCTAATACCAACAATAGCTACGATAGACATCATCAAACCAAGTATGATTAAGCCCCATTCGCCAACCGTCGGAACATTGCTTGGCATCACGTTAAAGTTTTGAGCAGTTGTGCCAGAACCATCAATACTGAAAGCTCTTGGACCTATATCTCCACCTTCGTTTGTATAACAAACAGGTGCATCGTTAATAACAATGCTATAATCACCACAAGCCTGCACACCAAAGCTGCCTGAGCCACCGCCCATGCCGAGTGCCATAGTACCAAGGCTCGCGCCAGTAGCATCCAATAACTCAACAGTAGCACCAGTCATATCACAAGCACCAGCACCTACATTATAGGTAATTTCTTCTTCGCATACACCACAACCTACCGCTCTCGTAACAGCAATAGAGTTGGATAATACAGCACAAGTAGCAGCAGCTACGGCAGCAGCAGCATCGTCACCTACGGCAGGTGCAAAAGCCGGGTCTTCAAAATTGACCAACCAAATCAGGCAAGTACCAGCACCAGCACCTTCCAAATTGAATGGTGGCGCAGGGGGTAAAGCAAGAATAGTTCCGGCAGCGTCAGTAATCACCCATGCGGTCATAGCTCCTATTCCGGGAGCATCTACAGTTGGTGTGATCAGGTCATCTATACCGTCATCAGCACAAATATCAGTTGGGTCGGTCGTAGAAATAGTTGGCGCAGTGACTTCAATTCTATCAACGGTGATAGGATTCGAAAGGAAAGCGCAACTTGAAGCAGCTACCGCAGCAGCAGCGTCATCTCCAACCATTGGATTGAAAGCAGCGTCATCTGAATTTACATACCATATCAAGCATTGTCCTGCTCCTGCACCATCTAAATCAAATGGTGGTCCGGGAGGCAATACCAAAATAGTAGCGGCAGCATCCGTAATCACCCAAGTACCCGTCGCACCACCATCTACGTCAATGCTCACATTGATAGGATCGCCCACACCGTCAATACAAATTCTTGTTGGGTCGGTCGTCGAAATAGTAGAAGCCGTAGCTGCACAACAAACTACGGCACAGTCAGTAGTTATAGCATCCGATAAAGTACCCGTAACACAAGCCAGAGTATCTACGCTTGCAGTGAAATCATAAGTCAATGAAGCATCAGTGTCAAGCACATCTGGACAAACATTCTCCATACCTGCCGTACCTGCAACAGTTTGACAAACATCCGCTCCTGCCATCAGCATAGCAGAACCCGCTACACCAGCACAATCGGGAGGTGTTACAACTACATCATAGCTTGGATAAATCGTAACCGTGAGTGGATCTAATCCTGCAACACCAAGCAGTGGAAGTACACCGTTAATATCGTTAGTCATAAAGGGGTCTGGAAGTGGTGGTGGACCACCAATTACCGTAATAGCCACATTGCCCGAAGTACAAGTAGGATCGGTCGATGAAATATTAGCATCTAAAAGTGAAATATCTAAATTATAGGGGGCACAAGGATCAGGTCCTGATAAAGGCGTTGTAGAAATACAAATTTGTCCGGTCGCAGCATTTGGAACAATCGCAAATCCCGGATCAGGTCCTCCGGTAACTGCAACACCAGTCAACGTAATCAAACTCAAATCACTACCACCATCAGTAGCATCAATGCAAATTTCTAAGGCTTCTCCGACACAAATAGCTGCCGGAAAACCAAAACTATTGGCATCAATAGTCAATTCGGGACAGCCCGGATCTGCTTGAGCTGAAAGATTAGTTTGCAGCATAAGACAAGCGCAAACAATAAAGCATAAAGTTAAAACTTTCTTCATGTTATAGGTTTCTTAAAAAAGACTTTAGTATTACATTTCTATTAAGTACTAAAGCTAGGTACTTTGAAAATATATTCTATTAAATTGTAGGGGCGGGGTATTTAAGGGATGAAAAGATAATAAACGTTACATCCCTAAATAGTAAGTCAAACTAATTATGATAAGTTCATTTGGCGAAATTTGTCCGATTACTTTGTTGGAGAACATCCAGCGTAGCTATGGCTATGCTAAATAACCTCCGCCTCGTACTCGAAAAAATTTCACTCAAAGCAACATATCATAATTAGATTGACTTACTACTAAGTTTTGTTTTGGAACTCAAATATCAAAATAATCAAGGAGATATTATAAAAATTAAGCAAAAAATAATTCGTTTTACACTTTTTTGTCGTTATTAAAATACAAAGCCACTTCTTTTACAAGAAATGGCTTTGTATTTGTTCTTTTAAACATCTTTTAACTGTAAGTTTTCGCAGTTTTTCTTTCTCTAATACCGACAATAGCTACGATAGACATCATCAAACCAAGTATGATTAAGCCCCATTCGCCAACCGTTGGTACGTCATCAGGAGTCGGCATGAAATTGATACCATCAGGTGAACCATCGCCATCAATGTTAAATGATCTCGGACCGACATCACCATTGGCATTGGTGTAGCAAGCAGGTACATTGCTCAATTCAGCACTATAAGTTCCACAAGGGAAAGGACCTGCAAGCGAGTAGTTACCTCCTGCATCAGCCGTTGCAGTGCCGACTAATCCCCCCGAAGAATCGAAGATAGAAACAGTCGTTCCACTAAAGTCACAACCCATCAAAGCTATCATACCAGATATACCATCTTCACACCCTGCACATACTGGTGGATCTTCTCCCGTTACACAAATAGTAGCACTCAAATTATAACAGAATGGTAAAATCGGACATGTCAAATCCGGCAAAAGTACACCCAAATCAGCACTACCGCCAAGTCCAGGTCCTGTGCCACCTGCCATACCGCCTATCAAAACCTGCACATCATCAATACTCAATGTAGCAGGTCCAAAAGGAGAATTATTAATACCATCAAAGACCGCTTGTAAAGTGTTTCCACTCGGACTCAAACCAAGCACTGCGCTAACAACTCCCCCAGTACAGTCCACTGCATCCAAATCGGCAATAATTTGGTCTAATTCTGCTTGTACATGTGTAATAGCAGTCAAACAGATTTCTTCGCCCGTAGCGAGTCCTGCGATGTTGCCCGAAGCATCAGGTATAACGGCTGTAATCAAACCCGTAGTAGGGTCTGTTATAATATATTCTGTAATCTCTCCTGCATTGGCACTTCCGCCCGTAGCAGTCAAGGTCAATGGTCCACCTGCCGTCATACCATCAGGGCAAACCGTTTGTTCGGAAGCCAAGGTCGGTGCTCCCGCATCACATGGCGGACAAGCAGCCGAAGGACAGACAGCCGTAGCTGTGAAAGCAATATCTGTATAACATGCTGGATCAGCACCACCAAACGCTGTCGCCAGATCAGCAGCAGCAAGTGTTGGTATAGCTTCTGTATTATCTGCTCCCGTTCCACAGGGATAAGCACTGGGTAAAGCAGACTCATAAGTACCACAGATAAAATCTTCAGGATCATCGAGGTCACCGTCGGGTACACCGCCTAGACCGTCTCCATTATCAAATCCTACCGTAGCCGTAGCTGGATTATTACAATCTCCTGCAGTTTCAAGAATTGTAACCGCACCCTGTTCAGGATTGAACACTAAAGTCACTGTTTCTACCGGACAGTCTGCATTTATAGCTACCGGATTACCTGCGGCATCATACTCTATTGTACTTAGATAAACATCTAAAGTGAATGGCTCACATGAGGCATTCCCAAATACAGAAGTAACACCTGAACAATCACCAGGGTTACCAAAAAAGACAACCTCTCCAGGAGCAACTGAATTCAGGTTTTCAAGAATATCTGCCCCCGTAGTATAACCACTAACCGCGTCAAGTATGCCGTCACCACCTGTACCATCTGTCTCATAAAAAATCTCGAATTGAGCTACATTACCTGGGTCGGTAAGATCACTGTCCAATGAGCAATTAGGACCAAAAACTACCGTGCCATTGCAGTCACTTGTAGCACCATCAAAGTCAGCAGAACAATTTATGGTAATCGGTGCACAAGGAGGGGCAGTTCCTGCGCAAGTCATTGCTATATAACCATTATCAGAACCAGCCGCAGTATTGGTACTCGTACCACAAGCACCTGTCTCATAGATAGCTATGGTATAAGTACCCGATTCCGTAGCTGTAAAAGTAAGTTCACAACTCGATCCAGCATCCAAACCAAAGGCATCAATAGCTCCACTCGGCGCATTGACGGTAAATTCTGCGGGCCATGCTTGTCCTCCCGTACCAGGACCTGCCGCACTGTTACATATACTAACAGTATAAGTAACACCAGCAACAACATTATCAATAAGATACCCTTCCTCTGACCATACTTCAAAGTCAGTCAACTCATTAAATGGACAGGCACCTCCCGCATCATCGCAAGGAGCACCTCCAAAAGTATTGTTATAATCAGTAAACGGACCTGCGATAGCTGCCGTACATTGAGCGTTTACATTCTGAAAGCTAAAGCAACAGATTGCAAACAAGAATAAGATATTTAAATACTTGTTTTTCATAATAAAATCTATTTTTGGATTTCTCACTTATTTGATTGATTTTGAATTACTCTAAGTTTACTTTTTCCTTGTACCTTCGACGTTCGCTTATTAGTAGCAGAAGATTTGGCTTTTAGAGGAGTACGAATAACTTTCTTGTTCGCATCCATGAATAGTGGTGTATTGCCCACTCTAACTTTTTTCTTAGGCGGATCAATAGAACTATAAACTGCTAATTGTTGATTAGTAGTTTGAACAGTAGTTGTTACTGACGTATCAGTTTGAGTATTTGTCTGCCTTGATAACAGTGCAACTCCAACCAATAAAACAGCAACACATAATAAAGTTGTAAATAGTTTTCGGTTTCTCATAGAAAAGGTTTTTTAAATGTTTTGTTAATAATAATTTTGACGCACTAACCACACTTTAATATGGCTATAAATATGAAAGCCTTTCGTATTGCTTATACAATACGAAAGGCTTTATATATTAAACATATTTAATGTACCACTAAATGATTTACACTGGGTCATAGTCTTCGCATTTGGTTTGTAAAGTATGAGTCATTTCTAAATAAAAGAATAAACACACTTTTATTTAATTAAGTACCAAGACAGAATTATCTTTAATCAATTTTGGTTTCTTTTTCTCACTAATTTCGTTAAAAATACTCACCGTAGCTACGGCTATGCTTGCGTTTTTTGCCTCATTAGCAAAAAAAATAATTCCAAAATTTTAATTAAACCTAATTCTGTCTTGGTACTTAGATACTAAAACTAATACAATTAAGACACTTCATATACATAAATAAAATTATATCTGATGTTAGTCTTTACATCATATTGATATACAAAGTTAGTAAAAATATTTGTTGTGGCAAACAATATGTATTTTTTATTCCTATCAATATGATAATAATATGCTTAGTACTCACACCCCAAAAGTAGATTTTTCACTATTTACAATAATCACATTCGTAAGATTTAATGGATTAAAGATAAAATTAGCCAAAATCTGTTTTATCCGTTCAATCTGCGTCCTATCGTATTTGTATTTTTAAAACATAAGGTTGTCAAGTCATAATGTCATTAAGTACACTGTTTCACAAATTTATTTACTTTTTTGAGTATTTCTTTTAAAATGACTCTTCACCAAAAAATCCTTAAATACAGTGAGTATTCGCGTCATTTTTGATTCGATTCATTTCAAAATAAACGTCAAAAAATGTAAATAAATTTATAAAACAGTGTACTAAGTACATTGTTTAATAAATTTCTTTACGTTTTTGAGTATTTCTTTTAAAACGACTCTTCCCCAAAAACTCCTTAAATACAGTGAGTATTCGCGTCATTTTTGGGTCGATTCATTTAAAAATAAACGTCAAAAACGATAAGAAATTTAATAAACAATGTACTAAGTTAAGCAATTTTTTATAAATGTTATTTTAAATTAAAATATGTAGGGAGCGTAAAACGATTTTGCAAATTGTTATGGAATACTGAACGGAATCTTAATTGTATAGAATAGTATAGGTAGATTTTAGGGATTGAACAGATTTTTATATATTTGAAAAGACCCTACCATTTTTTATTCCATAAGAAAACATGAAAAACTCAAACAAATTTTAATCCTACTATGAATTACCTACCTTTGCGATAGCTGACCAACAGGCAGCCGATTTTTCATGCAACTACTCCGCGATATTTTTGTTTTATTAAAAAAAGAAGCCATACTCGAATGGCGGCAAAAGTACGCCATTGGCGGTATCTTACTATATGTGATATCGACGGTGTTTGTTGTCTATATTGCCTTCGTACAGGTTGATGCCCGTTCGTGGAATGTCTTATTTTGGATTATCATATTATTTGCATCGGTCAATGCGGTTGTGAAAAGTTTTGTGCAAGAGAATAGTCGGAGACAATTGTATTTTTACACCCTCTCCCACCCTACTACGATTATATTATCCAAGATATTGTACAATACATTGCTATTGGGGTTGATTAGTGTGTTGACTTTTGCCTGTATGTCTTTTTTCACTGGAAATCTGGTGAAAGAAACTGGACTTTTTGCCTTAATTTTGTTTTTGGGCAGTGTGGGTTTTTCGATTGCTTTTACCTTTATTTCGGCGATAGCTGCTAAGGCAAACAATAGTGCAACACTTATGGCTATCATGGGTTTTCCGGTGGTGATACCGATACTACTCACATTGGTCAAACTCTCTGCAAATGCCCTCAGATTGATACAGGATACGGGCTACTGGCGAGACATCAGCATACTCCTCGCCATCGACGTGATTTTATTGACATTAGTAATTATACTCTTTCCATATTTGTGGAGGGATTAGTGGTGGTTGATTTAGTTTACGGAGTTTATTTAGTTTATAAAGTGTATAGAGTTATGAATTTCGCTACGCGAAATATTTTAATTAATACAATATTTTGCAAAGTAAAACCTATACTAATCACTCTATAAACTCTATACACCCTATAAACTCTATACACCCTATAAACTCTATACACCTCATAAACTCTATACACTTTATAAACTCTATACACTTTATAAACTCTATAAACTAACTGACATGACTTGGTGGAAAATACTTGGTGCTATTTTGATGTTTTATACCATTGTGGCGGGTATGCTTGTACCACTTTCTCCGGCTACATCTTATATTGAAGGTAATAAAGCAAGGACTGGCACAACGCTCAATATGACCGTACATGGCTATAATACACATTATACTAATACCGATGATGTTCGGGCGTGGTTGCGACGCGATTCGGCTTATACCTTGTGTGCGAGTGAGGTCAAAACTGTCTCCGACCGTGAACTTGCAGTGACTTTCAATATACCCGAAAAGGTATCTGATAGCTTGGGTAATATCGAATTTTCGTTGATTGTAGATGCTCAAAAAGACGGTTATTCGGTACTGCCCGGTGGAGTGAGTATTGTCCAACAAGTAAGCTCTGCCCCACTTGCTTCCGACTGTGCAATTAATGGATTGAATCAACGTGCAGGGATGACTTTTCCGTTTCGGAATATTTTAGAAGAGTCGATTCGGAGCTTGTATTTTCATGTGCCACTTTGGTTTGCGATGATGTTGTTGATGTTGATTTCGGTTATTTTCAGTGTACGCTATTTGAGTACTAATGATTTGATTTTCAGTGTAAAAGCTGCCGCTTATGCGCGT
>Ga0209595_100280_pt1 | contig 17910 bp, 16 predicted proteins | sample Porto_4metaG_FD_187427 | JGI IMG/M metagenome (GOLD analysis project Ga0209595, IMG submission 187427) | Marine algal microbial communities from Porto, Portugal - Porto_4 metaG (SPAdes) (version 2) | ecosystem: Host-associated > Algae > Red algae > Unclassified | place: Portugal: Porto...
AGATAATTCATGAATTATCTCTACAAATCGAACTGAAAAGGTCGCGGATATCCGCGACCTTTTTTATGTTATTTAATGTCTCATACTAGAGCGAACGAAAAGTCGTTTTTATAATATGAGTTTTAAATGCCAACTAAGAGTTAAAATTAATTGATTATCAATTATATGTAAAATATTATAATCAATTTTTTACATTTTAAAAATATATGTATATTATTGATTGTCAATTAAAAAGCATTTTTTTAATTAATTTGTTAAAAAAATATTCTATTTAAATAAATTTAAAAATTACTGATAATCAAAAATTTAGTAAAAAATCAACTCTTAGTTGGCATTTTAAAATTGAAGGTAAACTTCAGTCGGCGGACATTTTTGAAATGTCAGGCGACAATGTTTGTTAACAATTTATTCAAAATGAATTTATTACAAAATAAAAATAAAATAATTTATAAGTAAAATAATTTAAATTAAAATGTAGATATAACTCGCCTGACATTTTAAAAATGTCCGCCGAGTTGCATCCCCGAAAGTCTAAAAATCAAGACATTACATGTTATCAAAACGACTTTTCGTTCCCCCTGTGTATTCTACTGAACAATAACTTTATTTAAAATGTACTTTATTGATTATTAGCATTTTATAACAAAATTTAAAAAGAAAGCACAATATATCTCCCCCTTTGGAGGGGGTTGGGGGTGGAAAAACAGCCGAAAGTCCACCCCCCTGCCCCCTCCAAAGGGGGAGATAGTCTGCGTTCTAATTTTATACCCTAATTTGAATAGTGCATTTTACTGGTAATTAATTAAATACAAATTATAAAAAATCGTTGTTCAGTAGAATACCCCTGTGTCTCATCCTGAAATAACATTACATCAATGTATTTTGAAAAATAATAGAAATAACCTACATTCGCACGAGTGATGTTAGCTTTGAAGAAATGGGCTTTTCTGCTTGGGAGTTTCTTGGAGGTTACTAAATAAAAAATAAGATGTCAGAAGACCAAAAACGAGTATTAGAACAACAACTTTGGAATGTTGCTAACACCTTGAGGGGCAAAATGAATGCGGACGAGTTCCGTGATTACATTTTGGGTTTTATTTTCTACAAGTATCTGAGTGAGAAAATGGAACTATTTGCCAATGAAACGCTAAAACAAGACAAAATCAAGTTTCGTGAAATAACATCCAAAACACCGCAAGCGAATGATTTTTTGGAAGCCATAAAAGAGGAGTCGCTGGAAAAATTGGGCTATTTTTTAAAGCCGGAGGAACTGTTTAGCGAAGTCGCTAAAAGAGGACAAGGTGATAATGAAGATGAATCCCTTTTTGATGAGGCAAAAACCAACTTCATTTTAAAAGACCTGCAAGAAATCCTGACCAATATCCAGTTGAGTACAATGGGTACTGAAAGCGAAGATGACTTTGACAATCTCTTTGAAGATATGGACTTGAACAGTAGCAAATTGGGTAAGACACCCGAAGCAAGAAACGCCATCATTGCAAAGATACTAACGCACTTGGACAAGATTGATTTCAAGTTGGAAAATACGGAACTCGATGTATTGGGCGATGCTTACGAATACTTAATCAAGCAATTTGCCAGTGGCGCAGGCAAAAAAGCAGGCGAATTTTATACCCCGCAAGAAGTCTCTAAAATACTCGCAAAAATTGTTACTACGGGAAAACAAAAACTAAAATCGGTTTACGACCCTACTTGTGGGTCCGGTTCTTTGTTGCTGCGTGTGGCAAAAGAAGTAAAAGACATTGGTGGTTTTTGCGGACAGGAAATGAACCGCACCACTTACAACCTTGCCCGAATGAATATGATTTTGCACGGTGTACATTACCGCAAATTTGACATTAAGCAAGAGGACACACTCGAACGCCCACAACACATTGACCAGCAATTTGAAGCCATTGTAGCCAATCCGCCTTTTTCGGCAAAATGGAGTGCCAACCCATTATTTTCCAGTGACGACCGCTTTAGTCAGTACGGAAGATTAGCACCAAGTAGCAAAGCCGACTTTGCTTTTGTGCAGCACATGATTTACCATTTGGCAGAAAATGGCATTATGGCGATTGTCTTGCCGCACGGTGCTTTGTTTAGAGGTGGCGCAGAAAAACACATTCGTAAATACCTGATTGAAAACAAAAACTTTTTAGATGCTGTCATTGGTTTACCTGCCAATATTTTCTACGGAACAAGTATTCCAACTTGTATTATGGTTTTCAAAAAATGCCGTGAAAACCCGAATGATATATTGTTTATTGATGCCAGCAATGATTTTGAAAAAGTAAAAACGCAAAACATACTGCGAGAAGAACACATCAGTAAAATCACCGACACCTATCGCAAGCGAACAGAAATTGAGAAATACAGCAAAAAAGCAAGGCTTGAAGAAGTTGTCAAAAACGAATATAACCTGAACATACCGAGGTACGTGGATACCTTTGAAGCCGAAGCCGACATCGACATTGAAGCTATCGCTAAAGAAATTAAAGCCATTGACCATACCATAAAAAAAACAGATAAAACCATTGCACAATTTTGTGCCGAACTAAATATTTCAACCCCTTTCTAAATATGGAAAAACAAATAAATATACCACGATTACGTTTTCCTGAATTCAAAGACGATTGGGGCAAACATAATTTAGGAGAAATTGCAAGTTTCTCCAAAGGTAAAGGAATATCAAAAGCTGATATTATTGAAGGTGGGGCAATAGAATGTATCCGATACGGAGAATTATACACAATATACGGTGAAACGATAAGTAATGTAAGGTCAAGAACAAATATTGATGTGAGTAATTTGGTTTTTAGTGAGGGAAATGATGTAATCATTCCAGCTTCAGGCGAAACAAAAATTGATATTGCAACAGCATCTTGCGTGTTAAGAAAAGGAATCGCTTTGGGGGGAGATTTGAATATTATTAAAACAAAAAATAATGGAGTTTTTCTTTCCTATTATTTAAACAGTAAAAAGAAACTAAAAATAGCTCGTTTAGCGCAAGGTGTATCAGTAGTTCATTTATATTCCAGTCAATTATCACAATTAGAATTAAATCTTCCAGACCTCCCCGAACAACAAAAAATCGCAACTTTCCTCACCGCCGCTGATGATAAACTCCAAGCCCTCAAAAAGAAAAAAGCACTTTTGGAGCAGTATAAAAAAGGTGTCATGCAAAAATTGTTTTCGCAAGAACTACGCTTTAAAGATGAAAATGGGGGTGATTTTCCGGAGTGGTCAAATGAAATATTGGGTAATTGTTTAGACTATAAACAACCAACAAACTACTTGGTTTCAAGCACTGAATACTCCGACAATCATAGCATTCCGGTAGTAACCGCAGGTAAGACTTTTATTTTGGGTTACACAAATGAAACGACTGGAATTTTTAATACGGGCTTACCTGTAATCATTTTTGATGATTTCACAACTGCAAGTCAGTTTGTGGATTTTCCATTCAAAGCCAAATCTTCAGCAATGAAGATTTTAACAGCAAAGCTAAACACCAGCATAAAGTTTATGTATGAAGCCTTACAAATGATAAACTATGAAAAGGGCGCACATGGGAGGCACTGGATTTCAGTTTTTGCTAAAATGGAAATATTAATTCCTTCCTTCGATGAACAAATAAAAATTGCTTCCTTTTTGTCAAAAATTGATGAAAAAATAAACCAAGTCGCCGAGCAAATAGCACAAACAGCAACTTGGAAAAAAGGCTTACTACAAAAAATGTTTATTTAATGAGCAAACAATCCGAACAAATATTAGAAGAACAATTGGTAGCTCAATTACAAAAATTGGGTTATAAATATGTCTCTATTTCAGATGAAAAAGGTTTATCGTCCAATCTAAAAACACAATTAGAAACACATAACGACATTCAATTATCAGATTTAGAATTTGATAAAATCCTCAATATCCTCAGTAAAGGTTCGATTTTTGAAAAATCAAAAATACTTCGTCAAAAACAGCACATCATAAGGGATGACGGCGACAACCTTTATTTTGAATTTCTGAATACCGACCATTGGTGTCAAAACGAATATCAAGTCACCAATCAAGTCACACAAACGGGAAAATACAAAACCCGCTATGATGTTACTTTATTGATAAACGGCTTGCCACTCGTTCAAATAGAACTCAAACGCAGAGGGCTTGAACTCAAAGAAGCATTTAACCAAATTAATCGCTATCAACGTACTTCTTTTGGCGCATTATATCAGTACGTACAAATTTTCATTATCAGCAATGGCGTAAATACTAAGTATTACTCGAATAACCGCAACCAAAGTTTTAAGCAAATCTCCTATTGGACAGATGTAGAAAACAAACGGCTGACGAATATCCTCAACGGCTTCACAGATGCTTTTTTAGAGCCTTGCCATATCAGCAAAATGATATGCAAATACATTGTGCTAAACGAAACCTATAAAACTCCAATGGTGCTTCGTCCGTATCAGTATTATGCCGTAGAAGCCCTGATAGAACGAGTAAAAAACTCCACCAAGAACGGTTATATATGGCACACCACAGGTTCGGGCAAAACCTTGACCAGTTTTAAAGCCAGTCAAATTTTGATGAATTTGCCGCAGGTGCATAAAGTGGTTTTTGTGGTCGATAGAAAAGATTTGGATTATCAAACCACGAAGGAATTTAACAGCTTTAGCGATGGCTGCATTGACGGCACAGACAATACCGCCAATTTGGTAAAACAATTTATCGGCACATATAAAGACAAAAAAGGAGAAGCAAAAAACACTAAACTGATAGTGACGACCATTCAAAAACTCAATACTGCCATAAGCAAATTGAAGTATGAGAAAAAAATGGCTGACTTGAAAAACAAGCGAATCATTTTTATTTTTGATGAATGTCACCGTAGTCAATTCGGGCAAACGCACAAACGCATAAAAGCGTATTTCAGCAATGCCCAAATGTTTGGTTTTACAGGAACGCCCATTTTTGCCGACAATGCCAATAAAAACGACTTAGGGAAACGAACGACAAAAGACCTTTTTGAAGATTGTTTGCACAAATACGTGATTACAGATGCCATAAAAGACGAAAATGTATTAAAATTTTCTGTTGAATATGTGGGCAGATACAAACAAAAGGACACCGCCACCGAAATTGATATTGAGGTAGAAGACATCGACACAAAGGAGTTGATGGAAGATAAAAAGCGATTGGAAAAAATTGTCGATTATATCATAGCCCACCACAATCGAAAAACACACAGTCGAGATTTTTCAGCCATGTTTTGTGTGGACGGTATAAAGTCATTGATTAAATATTACGACATATTCAAATGCAAAAAATTAGCAGGAGAACACAACCTGAATATTGTAACGATATTCAGCTATGCCGCCAATCCTGACGATGATGAAGCTGACGGAAGAATCCCTGAAGAACTTTCTGTAGTAGAAGAACCCAAAGCCCTTTATGGTTTAGAAGTCAGCCACCGGGAAAAGTTGGAAGAATACATTGAAGATTACAACCAACTATACAACACCAAATATTCCACCAAAACCAGTCAGGATTTTTACGGCTATTATAACGACATTTCAAAAAAACTCAAAGACCGAGAACGAAGCCCGGAAAACCCGGATTATCGCATCGACATTTTATTGGTGGTCAATATGTTTTTGACCGGTTTTGATGCTAAAAAAGTCAACACGCTTTACGTGGACAAGAACTTGAAGTATCACGGTTTGATTCAGGCTTACAGCCGCACCAACCGAATTTTAAAAGAAACAAAGTCGCAGGGAAACATTATAGTTTTCCGCAACCTAAAAGACCGAACAGACGAAGCCATTACGCTTTTTAGCAATAAAGAAGCAATAGAAGAGATAATAATTCAACCGTATGAGGAGTACGTTCAACAGTTCAATGGTGCATTCATAGAACTCCTTAAAATAGCACCAACCGTAAATAGTGTTAATGATTTAGTCACTGAAGATGAAGAGTTTGAGTTTATAAAAGCATACCGGAAGTTAATCCGATTTATGAATGTACTCCAAACATTTTCAGATTTTAGTTGGCAAGATTTAGCAATGCCGGAACAGTCTTTTAATGATTATAAAAGTAAGTATTTGGACTTATGGCAAAAAGTAAAAACAGATAAACAAAAAGAAAAAGTCTCCATTTTAGATGATGTGGATTTTGAATTGGAGTTAATTCACCGCGACGAAATCAATGTTGCGTATATCATTCAGCTTTTAATCAAACTAAAATCGCAAACTAAAAAAGATACCGCCCAAGCAGAAAAAGAAATTTTCAGCTTATTGAATACAGAGACAACACTTCGTAGCAAACGAGAATTGATAGAGAAATTTATTTTAGAAAATCTTCCAACAATCAATACTTCGGACGACATTACCCCTGCCTTTGATGCGTTTTGGAATACAGAACAGCAAAAGGAATTTTCAAAAATCATCCAAGAAGAAAAACTATCCACAAAACGCACCGAAAAACTCATTGAAGATTATCTATTTGCGGAAAGAGAACCAAGAATTGATGAAGCCATTGCTTTACTCGATGGCGAAAAACCAAGTTTATTAGATAGAAAAAAAATAGGCAACAGAATTGTTAAACGTATTGTGGACTTTGTAGAAACCTTCATTAATGGAATGAATTTGAATTAATATGCTGACAACACATAAATACAAAAAACAGCCCATAGAAAAACAAAAAAATGATAACAAAAATTAGTTCTTCGTCATCAACGACGCCTCTCAACTCACCAACTTAAACGTAGGTGTTACTGGCTCAACTTTAGCTACCACCAATGGCAAAGACTGTTATCCTGAATTGTTTGTGTCAAGTGCTTTGCTATACATGCTATTAGAGAATTATCCTAACAAAAAAGGTCGCGGAACATCCGCGACCTTTTTGTGTTATTAAGACGTAAAACGATTTTGCAAATCGTTCTCCCAAAAGGTAGAGCGCAACGATTTGCAAAATCGTTTTGCGTTTATAATAAACGAACAACATGAATTTCCACGAATTAAGCATCAACACCCCTTCGGGAAAGACACTAAATATGTCCGACTACCAAGGCAAAGCCGTTTTGGTCGTCAATACAGCGACCAAATGTGGACTCGCGCCACAATTTGACGATTTAGAGCGATTGCAGAAGGAGTATAAAGATGAGTTGGTCGTCTTAGGTTTTCCTTGCGACCAATTCGGCGGACAAGAACCCGAAAGCAACGAAACCGTCGTTGAAGCCTGTCGCATCAATCATGGTGTGACCTTCCAATTGACCGAAAAAATAGACGTGAACGGCAGCAATACGCACCCAATATTCGAATATTTGAAAGATGAATTGGGCGGCATGTTGGGAAAAAATATTAAATGGAATTTCACCAAATTCCTCGTCGCGCCCGACGGCAAACCCTTCAAACGCTACGCACCGACGACCTCGCCAAATAAAATTGAAAAGGATATTAAAAAATTAGTAGCGTGATTCGTTTATCCGTTATTCGTTTATTCGTTACTCGTTATCCGTTACTCGTTACTCGTTATCCGTTATTCGTTACTCGTTATTCGTTTTACTCTTCGCATAGTTATTTTGCGAAGCAAAATAAACGGATAACGGATAACGGATAACGGATAACGGATAACGGATAACGGATAACGGATAACGGATAACGGATAACGAATAAACGGATAACGGATAACGAATAAACGGATAACGAATAAACGAATAACGAATAAACGGATAACGAATAAACGAATAACGGATAAACGAATAACGACACTACCACTCCAGCACAATCTTCCCAAAATGCTTGCCTGATTCCTGATGGCGAAAGGCATCTGCCAATTGGTCAAAAGCAAAACTTTTATCAATAATGGGTTTGATGTTGCTGGCATTGATAGCCTTGACCATATCTTGCTGCATCGTGCGACTGCCGACTGCTATGCCACTCATTGTCAGGTGTTTAAAAAATAATTTTGGGAACGTAAGCTCGCCCTTACGACCATTGCCGAGAATGCCGATAGCGACGATATGTCCGCCGATAGCTGCTGCTTCGATAGACTGCTTCATCGTAGAACCACCACCTACGTCGAGTACGTGATCCACGCCTCCGGTCATCTTAAAAATCGTTTTCCCCCAGCGTTCGTCTTCCTTATAATTGACGACGGCTTCTGCGCCCATTGCCTTCAATCGCTCTGCTTTTTCGGGCGAAGAAGTGGTCGCAAAGACGCGCGCACCCGCCGCTTTTGCGAGTTGCAAACCGAAAATCGACATGCCGCCCGTGCCTTCGATGAGCACCGTTTCGCCGGCGGTCAAATTGCCTTCGACCATCAAACCGCGCCATGCGGTTACTGCGGCACAGGGTAGGGTGGCGGCTTCTGCATAAGTGTAGCCGTCGGGCATAAGCGTGACGGCATTCGCAGGTAAGCACGATTGTTCGGCGATGTAGCCGTCCACCGTTTCGCCACTGACGCCGATGGTTTTTGGCAGCGTGGGTTTGCCTTCCGTCCAGTTGGGGAAAAATAAGGACATTACATTATCGCCCACCTTAAATTCGCGGACTTCTGAGCCTACCGCAATCACTTCCCCGGCACCATCAGACATCGGAATACGCTCTTCCGGTACAGGAATCGCACCTACTGCGACCAGATAATCATGGAAATTCAAAGAGGTGGCGTGCCATGCGACCACGACATCGTGCGCTCCGGGAGTAGGAGAGGGGCGTTCAACGATTTGAAGGTGGTCTAGACCGCCTTTGGATATTTGTATGACTTTCATAGTGTGTGTATTAATGAGTGAATTTTAAATGAGTGAATGACGGGGATTTTTGAACGCTGTAATGGCTGTTTTAGCTGTCAAATGAAACATTCTATGTTAGCACTTAGACGGGTAGCCGAACCTTTTTTAAATGAGACTGTAAAGTACTAAATAAAGTAAACCTAAAACAAGTAACAAATGTTGAATGTTTCGTCAGTTTTTGGATAAAGCGGTGTTGTCCAAAAGTATTGTAAATGACGGGGTGTTTTGCTTTTACGAAAAGCCTTTTGAGCAAATTTTTTTCCCATAAAAATAATACATCTTATTTGTTAAGGTACGTAGTACCGACACCGTTAGCGCATACAAACGGTGTCGGTGCTACGCACCTTGATTAGCTTTGGGTTTGCTTTTTCTACAAACGGTGTCGGTGCTAACGCACCTTATCGGCATCGCAACGACCACCGATTTGTGACACACTCAATTTATTTAATTTCTTTCACTTAGAGTTTTTGTTTGGATTCAGTTTTTCATAGCATGGAAGATACTGAAACGAGTTCAGCAAGACGGTTGATTTTTGGGTCTTTTGTTTTGTGTAACTCATCACCGATTTGTGGTAAACTCAAATAAAATTATAGACAAATATAGATAATTAAATGCGTATTGTATGTAGGGATTTGGAATTTGTTTTTAGGCAAAAAAAAGGAGATAAACCATTCGGCTTATCTCCCGTCTCTACTGTTTAAAAAACGATACCAGTAGATCTTTCAGAATGATAGATATAATTAGAAAATCATCATTTATCATTAGACTTTATTTAGGAATATTTTGTATGCATGGAATTTTGTATTTTTTCGATAATCGAGCCTCATTTTGAGCTACATACCCTATCCCGATAGCTATCGGGAGAGCGAAAAATAGGAGAAGAGTATCGGAAAAAGACAATGTTAGCTGCATACAAAATATTTCTAAATAAAGTCTATTCATTATTATTCCGCTACATGACTGCAATTCTCGGCGCAGCTGTAAGTATTTCCTTACTTGCTTTATCGGCAAATTGCTCAAAGTTTTGAATGAAAGCCTCTGCTAAAACATTGGCTTTATCGTCATAAGCATCTTTGTCCGACCACGTATTTCGCGGGTTTAGAATTTCATCGGGAACATTCGGACAGCTCGTCGGCATATTTAGTCCGTATATTGTATCTATTTCGTAATTTACGTTCTCCAGTTCGCCATTCAGCGCAGCTGTGACCATTGCGCGAGTATAACGCAATTTCATACGCGAACCTGTACCATAAGCGCCGCCGGTCCAACCTGTATTGATGAGCCATGCGTTGATACTTGGGTCTGCCTTCATTTTCTTGCCCAACATCTCCGCATAAGCCGTCGGATGAAGCGGCAAAAAGGGCGCACCAAAACAAGCTGAAAAAACAACTTTGGGTTCGGTAATACCAGCTTCTGTACCAGCAACTTTTGCGGTGTAGCCGGATATAAAATGGTACATCGCTTGCCCCGGAGTGAGTTTTGAAATCGGAGGCAATACGCCGAAAGCATCGCACGTCAGGAAGAAAATATTCTTCGGATGATTGCCGACGGAAGGCGTTAAAGCGTTGTCAATGTGATGAATAGGGTAGGAGACGCGTGTATTTTGAGTGATGGAGCAGTCTTCAAAATTTGGCTCGTTCGTACCTTCTATAAAGGCAATATTTTCGAGTATTGCGCCGGGCTTGATGGCACGATAGATTTGTGGTTCTTTTTCTTCGCTGAGGTCGATACATTTTGCGTAGCAGCCGCCCTCAAAGTTGAAAACGCCTTGATCTGACCAGCCGTGTTCGTCATCGCCGATAAGGTTACGATTTTCGTCAGCAGAAAGCGTTGTTTTTCCTGTACCTGAAAGTCCGAAAAATACTGCGGTGTTACCATCTTTATCTTGATTGGCGGAGCAGTGCATGGGGAGTACATTTCGCTCGGTAGGTAAGACGAAATTCAGCACTGAAAAGATGCCTTTTTTGATTTCGCCTGTATAGCCCGTGCCACCGATGATGATTTGTTTTTGTGAAAAATTAATTATCGCAAAATTGTGTTGGCGTGTACCGTCGATTTCTGCATCTGCCATGAAAGTCGGTGCGCAAAAAATCGTCCATTCGGGTTGGGCGTTCAGGATTTCTTCGCGCGTAGGGCGCAAGAACATGTTGCCTGCAAACTGAGCACTCCACGGCTTTTCTGCCACGAGTCGCAAATTGAGGCGATAGTTGAGGTCTGCACAAGCGTAGGCGTCGGCGATATAAGCATCTTTACCTTCAAAATGCTGAACAACTTTATCGCGTAAAGCGTTAAATTTGTCCGTATCAAAAGGCGTATTAATACTATTCCAATCGACAGTGTTTGCCGTGAGTGCATCTTTTACGATGAAGCGGTCTGCTGGAGAGCGTCCCGTAAATTCACCGGTTTTGATGACGAGCGCACCAGAATCCGCCAATACACCTTCGTGTGTAGCAAGTGTCTCCTCTACCAAGTCGGTAGCGGGAAGATTCCAGTAAGCTGTTTTGATATTTTTTAGTCCTATATGGGCTAAATTGGCGATGGGGTTCTTGAAACCTATCTCTTTCATATTTGTTCTGACTTTACCGAAGGCGAATAAAAATGAATGAATTTTGAATGAAAGAGTGAATGAATCATTTTTCATTCATTCAAAATTCATTCATTAAGAATTTTGTATTTTTGGACAAGTTCATCCAAAGGCGAATAAAAATGAATGAATTTCGAATGAAAGAGTGAATGAATCATTTTTCATTCATTCAAAATTCAAAATTCATTCATTAAGAATTTTGTATTTTTGGACAAGTTCATCCAAAGGCGAATAAAAATGAATGAATTTTGAATGAAAGAGTGAATGAATCATTTTTCATTCATTCAAAATTCATTCATTAAGTAGTTGACACTTTTTGAAATGTAAAATGTAAAATAATAAATTTAAAATGTAAAAATGTCGATAACAAGCGATAAAACATTTTAATTTTCATTATATTTAAATAGCTGAAAATTAACACAATAATAGATAGTATATTCATTTCACGTTATACAACTTTTACATTTTACATTTATTATTTTACATTTTACATTAATTTACTTTAAATATAAAAGTGTCAACCAATCAGATGAACTTGTCTATTTTTGCTTCAAATAATGAATTGATGCTCAAGTCTATTTTCCATTTTAGACGTGTGGAAAGTGGTAAAGATAGGTAAAATAGGCTTTCATTGCCCGTATATTTATATCAGTAAAATGTCATTTTGGCGAAAATTCGCTTATTGTATTTTTTACGTTAAGTAAATAACTCTCTGATAATTAATCTAAAATATAGTGTCATTTTGTAAATATTTTTTTTGTTAAAAAGTATAAAAAAAATAAAAAAGTGCGAAAATTCGCTGAAATGGCTTTTGAAAACATCAAATTTGGAAAATATTACTTCTTATGACGAGCTAAATGAGCAAAGAGCGTTCCGCGAAAGCTTGATTTTGCCGATAGTATTTGTGGCTTTATTGTGGCTTATACATTTGGCTAAAATTGTATTTAATTTGCGCTTGCGACATTGGGGCATTTACCCGATGCAGCCGGGAGGTTTGCAAGGCATCATCACCGGACCGCTTGTTCACGGAGATATACCGCATTTATTCTCAAATAGTGTACCTTTGCTCTTGCTGGGTGTCACGACGATTTATTTTTATCGTCGCGTCGCGATTCCTGCTATCGGAATGATTTATATTTTGACGGGTTTTGCTGTGTGGATTTTTGGCAGACCTGTGTATCATATCGGCGCGAGCGGTATCGTGTATGGCTTGGTGGCTTTTTTGTTTTGGAATGGCATCTTTCTCAAAAATCGGACTTCATTGGTACTATCACTTATTGTGCTGATGATGTATGGCGGCTTGTTTCTCGGTGTGCTGCCCGACCAGCCCGGTATCTCATGGGAGGGGCATTTGTTTGGCGCGTTTTCGGGGGTTTTCGCTTCGTTTTGGTACAAAGATGAACTCCGTGAAATCCAACGACAACAAACCGTCACGCACGAAGCCAAAACTTATTTTTTGCCCCGCGATACTTTCGACCACAAACGATACGATAAAAACGGCAACCCAACCGACGGCATCGACCCGCCCGCTTGGTATACGACGAGAACGTAGCAACCTCAACTTCAATTTCAACCTCAACTTCAATTTCAAATATCAAGTTCAAAAATAGCAGACGACAACTCATCCCCTCAACAACTCGTCAACACAACAACAACTCGTCAAACACATGGATTTAAAAGAATTGGAAAATGGGGTGAACCCCAAAGTGCATTGGTATTATCAATCGAAGAAAGTGCCTTTGTTTCGCTATTTTAAAAAGCTAACGAAGGAGCAAGGTAAAGCTTTGACAGTCATTGACTTCGGTTCGGGGTCGGGCTTTTTTGCGATTGAATTGCAGGAGGCGTTTCCCGATATGGTAAAGGAAGTTTTACTCGTAGATATTGGTTATACCGCCGAAGAAATGGCAGCTACGGAAGGCTCAAACATTCGAAAAATGCACTACATACCCGAAGGCATTAGCGATTGTGTGGTCGTGATGATGGATGTATTGGAACACATTGAGGATGATTATGCGATACTACAAGATATTCGGAATCGACTGGGCGAAAATGCTCATTATTTTATCACCGTTCCGGCGTTTATGAGTTTGTGGTCGGGGCATGATGTGTTTTTGGGGCATTACCGACGATATACGTTGCCTGTTTTACGTAAATTGTTGGACACTAAAGATTGTAAAATCGACAGTCATTATTATATTTATGGTTGGATTTTTCCATTGGTATGGCTCATCAGACGCATCAAAGGCGGCGGCGAAACCAATGCAAGCCCGGAAAGTTCGGATATGAAACCCGCACCTGCACCCGTGAATTTTCTACTGAAATATATTAATATTTTTGAAATGAATTTTCGGAAAATCAATAAATTATGGGGCGTGACTTGTGTTTCGGAAGGACGAATTAAATAAAGTCTAATGAATGAGTGAATGAATTTTGAATGAATGAATCAAATGCGAGCTATAATGATTCATTCATTCAAAATCTATTCACTCATTCATTGAACACTCCAAACTGCGCCAAGTACGCCCATTCCTGCAAAGCCCAATTCGCTTATAACCTCCTGCTTCCCTTTATCCATACCGCCCAATGCAATTACCGAATGATTGCTTTTCACTAAGGCAGCCTTCAATTCATCCATATCAAATGCGGCGTTGTATCCTTTTTTGGAAATACTGTTAAATATCGGACTGAGGAAAACGTATTCATAGTTTTCTGCGTTATGAATAACGTCATGCAATGTATGAAAAGAGGTAGAGATAACTTTGAAATTTGAAGGCAAAGATAGCCGTTCTGTACGTACTTTTTCGGGGAGGTGGATGCCCTTCAATTTGAATGAAAAATCATTGAGTGAATCTTGTTCGCTCAAAAATTGGTCATAGGCATGTACGACCAATCGCGAATGATATTGAACGTCGATTTTTTCTATATAATTTTTTAATTGTCCAATGTCATAATTCGGTTTGTGTACGTGTAATATTTGCAAATTATCATTAAACAAACTGTGAATACGATTGATTTCGTTGGGAATGTCGTCGGGGTGCGTGAGTACGATATATTTCATGGTGAAAGTTATGTACAGGCGAATTCATTCGCCATGTTATTACGATTTTTTATCTATAAAAATTTCTAAAATAAAAAGTACACATTTATACTATTGCGACATGGCGATTAAAATCGCCTGTACGAAGTTTACTTTATATCTTATTTAACAGGCTCAAAGTAGGTAATTTAAAATATCATCCCTAATTTTAGCGTAAGTATCAGGAATTAAATAAATGCGGCGCAGGCCGGAGGCATTACGTTACGTTGCCATTATGAATATTACACAAAGAAAATTGGAAATACAACGCCTTGTAGGTGCTGACCACATCCCGAAAGCGATAAAACGTTTGATGGATTTTAGCACCGATTTTTCGAGCGGACGCATTGATTTGAAAACCATTATCGGTATCGGTACGGGCTTGAATGAATTGGATGAAGAACATGCTAAAGGCGACATCGAAAAGGCGACTTTTGAAGAAAAAAGAACCGCACTCGCCAAACAAATTTTAGAACTGACCGATAAAATTGAAACTTCGTATGGGCGTGATTCGTGATTAATCCCAATATAAGAAAAAGAACAATTCAGACGGGTAGATTATTTTTGTCTCACTACTTATAATAAAAAATAAAACGAGTGTAAACTGCGAGTGATTCATTCATTCAAAATTCATTCATTCAAAATTATTAAATGGATAGAATAGATATTATCGACAATCGCGTACACGAATTGAGCGCGCATTTGCGAGAAAATGCTACGCAGGGCGCAGGCGAATTGGTGGAGTTTGCGATGGAACATGCTTCTGATAACCAATTGGTACACAGTGCTTTATTGTTGAAATTGAATCATTCACGCGCCGATAATGTGTTGCGACAAGGGCAGTTGGCAAATGAAATGGTGGCACTCACGGAGCGCATCGGAAGGGATGCGGTGACGGATCTGGAAGCAACGACTGTGGTAAAGAAAAGCGCGATTGCGCCGTTAGAAAAACGTAGGGAAATGGTCTGTTGGGTGAGTAATGTGAATAAGACTTTTCAACGTAGTGGCTTCAATATGCAGGGCATTAATGCCGAATTTCGTTTAGGGGAAATAACTGGCGTAGTCGGCGAAAACGGCAATGGAAAGACCACCCTTTTTCGGATGATTTCGGGCGAATTGGCAGCCGATAGCGGTTTGATTCAATACCCGTATTTGGAGGCGTATTTTGGTATCAGTCGCAACGATTGGGGCGAGATAAAACAACGCATTGCATTCATCCCACAACACCTCGAAAAATGGTACGGCTCGGTACGCGATAACCTGCATTACGAACTGGCATTGCATGGTATTAAGGGAGAAACGAATGAGGAGGAAGTCGAATATATAATTTATAGACTGGGTTTGGAAGAGCATCAAAATAAGAAATGGTCGCAGCTTTCGGGCGGGTATCGCTTGCGTTTTGCGCTGGCGCGTGCGCTCGTGTGGAAGCCCGTTTTTTTGGTGATAGATGAGCCGCTTGCAAATCTGGACATCAAAGCGCAGTTGGTGATTCTGAATGATTTGCGCGACTTGGCGAATAGCTATCGTTATCCGCTATCAGTGGTGGTGAGCTCGCAGCATTTGCACGAGATTGAGCATGTGTCGGACAATATCATTTTTATGAAAGAGGGCGAGGTCATTTACAACGGTAAAACGGACAATCTCGGCGAAGGACGCGAAGAAAATACCTTTGAATTTGCCTCCGAATTGACGCTCGAAGAGATGGAACGCAGCTTGGGCGGTTTTGAATATTACAGTATCGAACACACGGGCTTGGCTTATGTGATGCACACGCCGCTACATGTCACGCAGATGGAAGTGATGCAGCGTTTTATTTCGGCAGATATTGAGGTGACTTATTTTAGAGATATTAGTAAATCAACTAAGAAAATGTTTGTGTGAACGGGTTACGGGTTAACGGGTTACAGGTTGCGAGTTAGTAACGTTCGTAGAGAAAATTCATGAATTTTCTCTACGAACGCGGGCGAATTGAATGTCATTTTAAAATTAAAATTTTATAAAATATGAATTGGCTTTATCCAAATTTTCTCAAAAAAATCGACCATTATTTAAAAATCAACTATCCGCATATTTGGCGCACGCGTGTACATGATTTCGGGTGGTTTTCCTTGTTGTTGGGCAATGCGATGGCGGCTTCATTGGGCGTGCTAATCGTGGGCAGTAACAATGTTTTATCAGAAGGAAGCGTAGTAACCATGCACAGCGGACTGGCAATGATGTTGGGCTTTGTGGGTTTGTTTTGGGCGATGCGTTTGTTGCGCTTTAAGATAAAATTCTCTAACTTTAAAACCATGCTGACTACGTGGGTGATTTATGTATGTTGTGTCGCGTCTTTGGGTCTGAATTTGGCGACTTTTACCTCAACTATCGCCTATAAAACAGCCTTTTTGCACTCAGATAAAGTGGTGCAGGCGGATTACGATTATATGGATAGTAATTTTAATTATAATAAAAAATACTACGGCGAATACACATTACCTTTTTGGGGGCGAGATAGTGGTTGTAGTGGCTGTTTGAAGGATGAGTACCGAACGGAAGAATTGATGTTTATTATGTCTCGTCATGGGTATGATTATAAAGGAGATGATAACGTCTTGAGACGAGATATAAGTGCTGTTGAACGTAACATCAAGATACTCAAAGAAGCTAAGGTCTTTGTGTGGCAACCCCTGCTCGGAATGGATTATAAAAATCATGAAAAACGCTCATTTTATCACGAGCTGCTGCAGGTGAATTGGGGCTTGGGCATGTTCATGTTGTTTTTCTTGCCAACTTTGCTGTTTTTGGTGTCAATGTTTGGGGTGCGAAATGTGTTGATTAGCGGTTTTTGCACGGCTTTAATCGTCGGATTGACGGTTCTTATGATGGAATTGTTGAATTTTACAAATCAATACCAAGGGGAAGGTGTATTGATCATTTATGCTTTTGTTACATTTATTTTGGGGATGACTTTGGCAATGGGTAGACATAAACTACAGAATTGGAATTATATAGCAGCCGTCTTTATGTTGATGCTTGGGGTGGTGTTTTTTTCCTCTTTCATTATAATTGGCGAAAACTCCACCTATGCAGGGGGTAACATTTTACCGATTGTCGCTATTATATTGCCGATTTCCTTATCCGTATCGCTGATAGCCGCATGGATGGTCGCCAAGCGCAATGACCAACCTGTTTTGCGATAGACGGTGGACGGCAGACGGTGCATGCCGATAGCTATCGGCATTTCACTTGTAGGCAAACCAAATATAAACGCATGAATTTTTCACGAAAAATAGACCATTACCTCCTCAACAATCATCCGGTACATTATACTCGTCTTTTTTCCGTCTAAGAATCCTTTGAAATCCTTATCCCGAATCGGGGTTCGGGACAGGCTGTAGCTAAGGCTATGTGCGGCTTTCAAAAAATCCTTAGACAAAAAAATACTTCGCATTATGGGACATCTTATTTAATTTCTTTCAC
>Ga0209595_100286_pt1 | contig 17742 bp, 10 predicted proteins | sample Porto_4metaG_FD_187427 | JGI IMG/M metagenome (GOLD analysis project Ga0209595, IMG submission 187427) | Marine algal microbial communities from Porto, Portugal - Porto_4 metaG (SPAdes) (version 2) | ecosystem: Host-associated > Algae > Red algae > Unclassified | place: Portugal: Porto...
GTGTACTGTGATCGGGTGCTACTTGATCAATATGTAAGTCACAAAAGTAGCTGAAAGATATACTGTCATTAACTCGATCTTCTACTTCATAATCACTTAAACCATACCAGCTTTGGAGTAAACTCATTTTAAAAAGCAACAATCCGCTATAACTTGGCTTACCTGTCGCACTTTTGCCTTTAGTGTAGTGTGTCTTTAAAACAGCTACTATCGGAGTCCAATCCAATAGAGTGTTTATTTGTGTAAAAAAAGTGCCTTTTATCTTACGTGCGCGCGTGTCGCAAAATGCTATCTGCAAAGGTCGGGTGTTTGACTAGTTCCATAAATAAAAAATACGAAATTTATAGGTGTTAGGCAAGATCCCTTGCAACGGTCTCTGATTATTCAAAAGTATGAGTAGAAAAGGAAATTGTTAGGATAATGCAGTCGCAGAAAGCTTTTTTAAGACCTTAAAGTCTGAATTAGTATATCATCGAAAGTTTAAAAATCAAGCGCAAGCTAAAATAGAAGTTTTTGAATTTATTGAAGCAGGGTACAACAGACAAAGAATACACGCTAGTTTAGAGTACAAAACACCTATACAAATGGAAAATGAATTTTACGAAAACCAAAATATGGCAGCTTAAATTTATGAGTCTTTAAAAAATTGTCCGAATAAAGGTACTAATACCAGTGTTGATTTAGATTAATATTTTTACGAATATACTTAGATTTTATGTGTTTGAGAAGTGGATTATTTATTCGCAATAATTTTAATTCCAGCTTCTTTAAAACTCTTAAATCCACCTTTAACGTCAATTGGATTATTACAGCCTATGCTTTTTAAAATAGAAGCTGTAATTACACTTCTGTAGCCGCCACCACAAAAAACATAAAAAGGCTTATTTTTAGGAAAATGTTCGATATAATCTTTTAAATTATTAAGTGGAGTGTGTTTTGCACTTTTTAAGTGAGAATTTTCATACTCATTTTTTTTACGAACATCAAATACTATGGGGATACTTTTCAATTCTTTTTTAAAAACTATTGGAGTAATTGACTTTATTGTAGCTAATTCTTTATTGCTTTTTGCATACGTTTCGATTCCTCCTTTTAAAAAACCCAAAACTGTTGTAATTCCAAAACTTTCGAGTTTATTGATAATATCCTTTTCTCTATCGACCTCACAAACTAAAATAATTTGATTTTGTGTGTTTAATAATAAGATTTTAGACCAGATTTCAAAAGGGCCATCGATACCTAAAAATAAAGCGTTTGGAATATGTCCACTCACAAATTGGGTTTGATGCCTTGTATCTACAATCAAAACATTATCTTTTTTATAAAATAGATTAAAAGAGGCTAGGTCTAAAGCTTTAGGAGTCATAAAAAAGTAGCTTATTTATCTGAATTCATAAAATAGAATTGAATTTTCATCCCCTTTAACAATAAGTTCTAAATTAGTGTCCTTATCCGCATTTTCAATAACAGCTATACCTGTTCCAAAAACAGGAAAACCACTAATAGGCTCGGCATTACTATCAAATAAATACACTTTTTTAGTATCCTTATTAGTAATGGAAACGTAAATTTTATTATTAATGTAAAAAATTTGTGGTGGGGTATATTTTCCCAATTCCAGTTCAATAATTTTATCTTGGATATTTAACGAATTTTCAGCAAAATTAACCCAAGTTTTTGAAGTTGCTACTGCTTTAGCGTTAGGGATTGGTAGTTTAGAATCTACATTAGTAATCACACCGTTAGTATTAATTTGAGTAATTAAATTATTTACATCTAAAGTAGAAAAAGCATTTTTATACCAAAACCATTCTTGAAGTGTTTCGTTTGGAGTCTTTTTTAACTCAATACGTTCTTTTCCTGTTCTATTCAGGAAGTGTACACCGTCGTTGGATTCGTTAACAACAATATAATCTTTTTTCACTACACGTATGTGTTTAGGAGGGTGGGAGATAATACCGTTGGTTTTATTGTTAAAATCAAAGCCTTTTACCTCTTTTCCCTTACTATCGTACATTACTAAGTTGCTACTTTGTGTTACCACAATACGATATTTACGATTGTTATCGTAATCAAAAACAGCCACAGGTTGCGTTATTATTTGTTTATGAACTAAAGGAAAAGGGGCAACTTCTTTTCCGTTTCTATCTAAAACATATAATTTTGTTGGTGTTGTAAATACATATTGCAATCGTCCGTTTCGATACATATCCATTTGTTTGATTTCTCCTAAAATAGGTTCCTCAATAGGTTTTTTCCATTTAATATCCCCTTTGTTAGAAATTAAGAGCAATTGGTTTTCAGAATCTTGAACAATAACATCTTTGGATTTAGTAATGTAATTAGTAACAAATTGAGGAGTTGTTTTTAATAAGTTAGGAAGAATTACATTTTCAGTTTCACTAACTTTAAAATCCTTTTGTTTTACAATTGTTTTAGAGGTTACTATATGTATGTGAGAAAAATGCTCTTCGGTAACAACCTGAAACGCTACTGCTTTAAAGTTTTTGAAAGCAGTTTTGCCCCATTTTTTTTGATTTTTTTCAGAGATTATTTTTTTTAATTCTTGATTAGCAAACTCAATATTAGCAACAGTTAGCAATGAGCTTTGAGCTGTTAGTTGCTGTGCAAAAGTTTTGTACCACTCTTTATTTGAAAGAGTGTTTTCGCTTTTTAAGTAAGGAATTAACTCTTTTAAGCTTTCAATACTATTCGAAAAAATAATAAATTCTTTAAATTGAATGTAAAATTGGTTTTTATTAGTGGAAATTAATGGTTTTAGTTTTTCACTAAAATCAATAATTTCGTCTAATTTGTAGATGGATATATCTCTGTAAGATTGCGGGTTTTGTTTTGTAGGAAAATAGGTGGTAACATCTATACTTTCGCTGGGAACCCTACAAGCAAAAATAGTTTCTTTTGAAAGTTGAATTGAGCCAAATTCAGTAATTTCAGAAAAAAACTCGTCAGTTTTGTCTTTAGCTTGCTGAGCGGAATGATTGTATGAGGCTAAATTTTTAGCAAGTGTTTGGTAATCCTCAAACGAATACGATGTAAATTGTTTAGCTAGGGATGGAGTTATATCTGCCAAACGATTATTTTGTGGAATAACTCCACTAAAAATAGAACTAATATTATTGTGATTTTTTGGCTTATAAATAGCATTAAAGTCTAATGTATTTTTGTTTATAGAAAAATCACCAGCAATCCATCCTGTTAATTTTTTATAAAGAATGTGCTCTTTAGAAATATTGGGAATTAATCGTTGTATAATATCTGAAACTTCAGAGTTTATAACTACAAGCGAAATATTTTCATTATTTAAACTTTCAAAAGACTTTGGGTATTTGTATGAAATGGAATTTTCGAATTGTTTTATATGGTTTTCCATTAATAAATAATCACTACTTAAAACCCAAGTTTTATTCAATTGAGTCCCAAATAAGGATTGATTTCCAATTTCGTATTCTTTGTATAAAAAATTATCATAACTACGATCAGTAATATAGTGTTTGTCTAAATCAGTTACGTCAAATGCCGTTTTTTTAGAATCTATAATTAATGTAAAACCAAAATCGTTTTTACCTAGGGGAGAAAAACACAAGTAAAAATCCTCAATATCAGGAGGGATTAATTCAAAAGGCTTAAGGGTTTTAAAAAATTTGTATAATGGATTGTTTTTGTTTTGCTGGAGAAGAGCATTATTTTGCAGTAACGATTGTACTTTTTTGAGATCTTTTATTTTAAAAATAAGACTCGCTCCATTAGGTAAAAAAGGGAGATTGGTATTTAGTTGTTGTTTGGTTTTATTACAACTAAATAAAAAAAGGCAAATAAAAAATGACACTACAAATCTCATTGAAATAGGATATCGGGTTGATTTAGCACAAAAATAGATATACTAAACGGACTTACGAAGTATTATAGTGTCACAAGTCTAAAGTATATTTATTTGGTAATAATTTGAAACCCATTCGATGGTATTTTGTAGCTCCATATTCGGCAATAGCCTTACGGTGTGCTTTAGTAGGATACCCTTTGTTTTTATTCCAGGCATACATTGGGAATTCCTTATGGATTTGTTGCATATATTCGTCTCTATATGTTTTTGCTAAAATAGAAGCAGCTGCAATATTTACATATTTCCCATCACCTTTAACAATACATTCATGCGGCATATTAGGAATCGCAGTAAATTTATTTCCATCTACAATTATAAACTGTGGAGTAGGAGAAAGCAATAAAATAGAACGATGCATTGCCATTATTGAAGCATGAAGAATATTTAATTTTAAAATTTCATCCATAAATACGTGAGTAACCTTATAGGAAATGGCTTCTTTTTCAATAATTGGGCGAAGTAGATCTCTTTTTTTTTCAGTTAACTTTTTGGAATCGTTAAGGTCGGGGTAATAAAAATCGTCTGGTAATAACACCGCAGCAGCAGTAACAGGCCCCGCTAAACAGCCCCTGCCAGCCTCATCAGTACCACATTCTAACAAATTGAGGTTTTTTTTAAGTAATAGCATTTCGTAAATATCGTTAGTATTTTAAAGAAGCTTAAAGATGTAATAAATTTTCTAATGTGTAAAGTAGATTGAGTAATGTTCTAAAATAAAAAACATATTTTTGCCATCATAATTATATTAATGAAACGATTTTTTTTTATTCTATTTTTTGTTCCCTTATTTTCAGGGGTTATTGTTGCTCAAGAAGGCTCAAAAAGTGAAGAAGATTCTTCACAACGAGAAGAAAAAAGCGACTCAAAAAGAAAGTTTTCTAAACCAAAAAAGAAAATAAAAAGGGCTCCTATCGAATGGTATAAAATTATAAATCACGAAAGAGACACTACTTACCTAGACACTACCCTTTCAATTCAAAAAGAATATAAATATAATTATTTAAGGAAGGATAACTTTGAATTAATTTCATTTGTTAATATAGGTCGCCCTTATGTACAGTTGGCAAAACAAAAAACGAATTATCGAACATTTCCAAAATTTGGATCAAGAGCAAGAAGTTTAGGCTTTTTTGAAGTTGAAGATATTAATTATTACAGCGTACCTACGCCACTTACGGATTTGTATTACAAGACAGTTTTAGAGCAAGGACAACAGTTGGATGCTTTTTTAAGTGTAAATACATCTTCTAATTTAAATTTTTCAGTTGCTTATAAAGGAGTTCGGTCGTTGGGAGACTATAGGAGTGAGTTAACAAGTACTAGGGCATTACGCAGTACGTTAAGTTATAATACGCCCAATCAACGGTACGTAGCTAATCTTCATTTTGTAGAACAATCTATTTCTAATCAAGAAAATGGAGGGTTTACTGCACAAGCTAATGAAGATTTTAAGAGTGGAAGAGACGATTTTAATAGGAGAACAGTACTGGATTTAAATATCCAAGAAGCGTTTAACGAACTGGAAGGAAGACGATTTTATATTGATCATGAATTTAGAATTACCAAAAAAGATTCCCTACAACCGAATCAATTATCCATAGCTCATCAATTTAATAGTTCAAAAAAAGAATTTAAATTTTATCAAGCAACTGCTACACCTAATTTATTTGGAGATTCCCAAAGGGAAGGAGAATTTAACGATCGTAATGATTTTAGTTATTTAGAAAATAGTTTAGGGCTTAAATATTCGAATAAACATTTAGGAAATTTAAGCTTTATGTTAAAAAACAGCACTTTTAAATACAGTTACAATTCCGTATATATAACCGGGGTAAAACCCAATGAAGTAGTGGTTCCAAATCGGATATCGGATAATTTAAATGGATTTACTGGAAGTTATAAAAATACTTATAAAGGGTTTTTAATAAATGCTAAAATAGAATCGACTTTAGTTGGAACCTACAAAAATCAATTTTTACACGGTACAGTAGGTTATAAAAGTAAAGGCGATGTAGCTTTAAAATTTGGTTATAAAATCAAATCAGAAGCTCCAGAAATTAATAAGTTTATAAATCAAAGTAATTATATTGAATACAATTGGATTAATAATTTTGAAAATACAGTTACCAATTCGCTTATAGGAAAATTTGAGTCTAAGCGATTTTTTGATGCTGAAGTAACACTTTCAAACCTAAATAATTACACTTATTTTTCAAGAAAGGAAGTGTTAAATTCACCAGTTAGAGTGGTAGGTCTCAACCGGCTTTCAGAAACTCAAAATGTATTTGTAAGTACTCCTATTCAGACAAATAAAAGCCTTCGATTATTAAAGTTAAAAGTTTATAAAAAACTTAAGTACCGAAAATTTGGATTAATAAATACATTAATGTACCAAGAAGTTGATGGAAATACAAATAATCAGATATATAATGTTCCCTCATTTGTAACCCGCAACACGTTGTATTACCAAAATGCATTATTTAAAAAGAAAGCATTGTTTTTTCAATTGGGAGCAACCTTTAGGTATTATTCAAAATATTATGTGGATGGTTACGACCCATTATTAGGAGATAATTATACTCAAAATACTCAGAAGTTTGGAGAAACACCTTTATTAGATGTTTTTTTAAATGCCAAAGTAAGGCAAACACGTATTTTTTTTAAGCTTGAAAATGCTCAATATATTTTTGAGCAAAACAACAATTTATTAGCTCCAAATACACCAACAAGGGATTTTTTAATTCGATTTGGACTGGTTTGGAATTTCTTTCTATAATTTGTTATGGAACAATTATTATTTAACCATAAAGTTGCATTTGTGAATTGAATCCAGCTCTTTGGTGTATTTCTAAATGAGCCATTATTTTCAAGTTTTAGCGACCTAAAAATATAACCTTTTTGGTACTCTTCACACTTTTTCATTTTGCCTAGACAAAATGAAAAAGTGTGAAGAGTTTTTTTATAACAGCTAAAGCTATTGCATTTGTGATTTGAATCTAAGTATAACAAGAACACCTAACAAAATTTTTGAAAAAGGGCAGCAAATATTCAGTTGAGGAGAGCGTGGTAAAATCAAAAAAGACAACCTGAATTTAAAATGAATTTTTTAAATATTTATGAAAATAAGAAAGAACTCGTTTAAACTTTTTTGATTGAAGCGAAAAAATAGAGATTTTTTGCTCAATTGAAATCATTTTATGGTTGCATGGCATCGCTACGGAACAAAAAAATGATAAAAAATGAGTGAAAAAGTTCATTTTGCAGCCAATTGAAAAAAGTTTAAACGAGTTCAAAGTAGTATTCCGATTAAACAACACCTTTTGGAGAAGTAACTTATATATCCTGATGATGGTGATGTGCAGAATTGGAAATTAAATACACTATCTGGTAAAATTGAGAGTCGAGATCAAACCTTTGCACCAAAATTAATTGCAGATTTAAGCGGTACTTATAAGTTTAACAATCATGATACCATTATTTAGGGATAAATAATACGTTTAATGTGTTTACTGACAAGCATAAATATTCAGATAATATTGGAGATGGTGATGTAATATTTAGTGTAAGAGTTCAATAATTTGGAATCAAAGGAGTTAATTTATTCGGAAAAATTTTACTTAATTTGTAGCTCAATTGCAATTAATGCTTAGATACTCCCAACTCTTACTTTTTACTGTAATTTACTTGTTCAATTTACAGGTGGTATCTTCTAAAAATGCCGATTCCAGAGTGCTTCAGGAAAAAAGAATCATATACCTTCTTAATATTATGGAGCAGATAGAAGGTTTTAAGCTGTTTAAGAACGATTTTAAAATTGGTCTTTTAGGCAATGATCATAAGGTAAATATGTTTGAAACAGTCGCATTATCAAGAACTGTAAAAGCTAGAAAAATAACTATTAAGAAATGTAGAGGAGTAAAGGATCTACAGAATATTAATGTTATTTATGTACACCAACAAGACAAATATGCTATTGATGAAGTTTTAAAAGAAGTTCAAGGAAAATCGATCTTATTAATAAGTGAATGTAATACTGTTAAAAATAGCTTGATTAACCTAATTACTTATAAAGGCAATTTTTTTATAGAAATTGATCCTGTTAACATAGCTAGAAATGGTTTTAAAGCTTCTCCTAAATTAAATCAAATAGCATCGGTATCGATGAAACGTTTGAAGACAAAACTAATTGAGGATGCCAACCAGAAAAAACAAGAAAAAGAACAAGTAGAATCTGATAAAAAAAATCTTGAAAAAGAAGTACAAAAAGCATATTCCACTATAGAGATTAAAGATGAAGTAATTTCTAAAAACAAAGCTGATATTAATAAATTAGAATCAAATTCTAAAAAGCAAGACGGTAAACTTAGAGAGCGAATAACAATATTGCAAGGCTTTGAAAAAGACTATAAGATTCAACAACAATTATTAAATGCTAAAAATAAAGAAATAGCAAATAAAAAACAGCAAATTTTAACTCAGGATGAGTATTTGAAAAATCTAAGTGTTTTAATAGAAGAGCAACGTAAAATTTTAAAAACACAGACTAAAGAGATTAATAATCAAAGCATAATTAACATACTATTTATTATTATAGTTCTTCTTTTTTTAGGTTTTATTGCACTAATAATAAGGGTTAGTATAAATCGAAAAGAATTATTAAATCGTTTAAAGAAAAAGCATAGAGAAGTTGCTAAAAAGAGTGCTATTCTTGAAAGGCAGAATAAAGAATTAGAGCAATTTGCTTATATTGCTAGTCATGATTTACAAGAACCCTTACATACGGTGACTAGTTTTGCAGATTTTATGTATGAAGATTATGCAGATAAATTAGATGCAGAAGGAGTTGATAATTTAAATTATATAAAACAAGGTTGTAAGCGGATGGGAATCCTAATAAAATCACTGTTAGATTATTCAAGGATTGGAAGTGAAAGAAAATTAAAGTATATAGATTCTAAAGCGCTCGTAAATACAATTATTCAGGATTTTAATGCTTTAATTAATGAAACAGGTGCAAAGATTACCTTTGGGGAAATGCCAATGATTTATGCTTATGCTACTGAGCTAAGAATGTTATTCCAAAATATTATTTCAAATGCTATAAAGTTTAGAAAACCAAATTTGATTCCAGAGGTATTAATTGAGGGAGAGAAATTAGAAAAAACAGATGAATATTCTCATCGATGGCAATTTAAAATAAAAGACAACGGAATAGGAATTGCAAGTAAACATCAAAAGAAAATTTTTGAGATATTTCAACGATTACACACACGGGAAGATTATGAAGGTACAGGTATAGGCCTAGCACACAGTAAAAAAGTAATAATGTTTCACCACGGAGAAATTTGGGTAAACTCTGCCATAGGACGCGGAACAATATTTAATTTTACCATCCAGTTTAACCCTGAAGAATACGACGAAATTAATCCGATAATAACGGATTTTCCTTAAACCTGTCCTATACCAAGGTTGTAACGTTCCTTAATTGGAGATTGATTTGCAGCTTCAATACCCATACTAATCCATTTACGAGTATCCAAAGGGTTAATTATTGCATCCGTCCATAAGCGGGCCGCTGCGTAATAAGGAGAAGTTTGTTTATCGTATTTAGATTTAATTTTTTCAAATAGCTCAGCTTCTTTCTTAGGGCTAATTTTTTCACCTTTAGCTTTTAGCGAAGCTGTCTCAATCTGTAATAAAACTTTAGCAGCTTGTGTGCCACCCATCACAGCAAGTTCCGCACTAGGCCAAGCAAAAATTAATCTAGGATCGTATGCTTTTCCACACATAGCATAATTACCTGCTCCATACGAATTTCCAATTATAACCGTAAATTTAGGCACAACACTATTAGCCATGGCTTGGACCATTTTTGCTCCGTCTTTAATAATTCCTCCGTGTTCACTTTTACTCCCTACCATAAAGCCTGTAACATCTTGTAAAAAAACTAAAGGAATTTTCTTTTGATTACAGTTACTAATAAAACGCGCTGCTTTATCAGCGGATTCAGAATAAATTACACCACCTACTTGCATTTCGCCTTTTGCATTTTTGGTAACCAAACGCTGATTGGCAATAATGCCAACAGCCCAGCCATCAATGCGTGCGTAACCAGTAAGTAAGGTTTTTCCGTAATCTTTTTTGTACTGTTCAAATTCGGAATTATCTACTAAGCGCTCAATAATCGGAAGCATATCGTAGGGCTTATTTCGTTCTTTAGGCAGTAAGCCACTAATTTCGTCTTGGTTTTCTTTAGGAGGTAATTTTGAAATCCTATTAAAACCAGCATTTTCTGGATTACCTATTTTAGAAATAATATTTCTTATTTTATCTAAAGCGTCCTCATCGTTTTTAGCTTTGTAATCCGTAACTCCAGAAATTTCGCAATGTGTAGTAGCTCCACCTAAAGTTTCATTATCAATAGCTTCTCCAATAGCTGCTTTTACCAAATAGCTACCCGCTAAAAAAATACTTCCCGTTTTGTCAACAATCAACGCTTCATCACTCATAATAGGAAGGTAAGCACCACCAGCAACACAACTTCCCATAACCGCAGCAATTTGGGTAATTCCTAAACTACTCATTCGTGCGTTGTTTCTAAAAATTCGTCCAAAATGATCTTTGTCAGGAAAAACCTCATCCTGCAAAGGCAAAAAAGCTCCAGCACTATCTACTAAATAAATAATAGGCAACCGATTTTCCATAGCAATTTCTTGTGCGCGTAGGTTTTTTTTAGCCGTAGTAGGAAACCACGCACCTGCTTTAACGGTAGCGTCATTAGCAACAACAATACATTGCTTTTTGTGTATATAACCAATTTTTACAATAACACCACCACTAGGGCAACCGCCATATTCGGTATACATGTTTTCTCCAGCAAAAGCGCCAATTTCTATACTTTCAGAGTTTTTATCTAATAAATAATCAATACGCTCCCGAGCAGTAAGTTTGCCTTTACTATGTAATTTTTCAATACGTTTTTTACCACCACCAAGACTAACTATTGCTAGTTTTTTACGCAGATCATTTACCAATTGTTTGTTGTAATCTTCGTTTTTATTGAAGGTTAAATTCATAGCACCATTTTATGTAAGCGAAAATACAAAAAGCTTGGGTTTTGATGTACTAGATATTTTCTTAATAAATCTTTACATTTGAAAAAAAGTGCCTTATGAAGAAAATCTACCTGATTTTTAGTTTGTTGTTCTCTATTTTAGTTTTTGCACAAACACCCCCAAATGTAAAATTAGAAAAGTTTAAAAAAGACACTCCTTAAACCATTAAAAGTTATCATTACGTTGATGCAGAAAAAATAATATTTTCAAGAATTTTTTCGGATAATGGATTTAGATCTGAAATCAAAATTGACGTTGAAGGTTCAGGTATTTATAAATTAGTCAATAAATTTATTTCAGAAGAAGACAAAAAAAGTGGATCGTTCAATAAATATGTTTTGTTATCAGAATTAATTCTGAATAAAGAAACCCTTTCTTACAAGAATAAAACAGATGAGTTTTATGCCAATTAGAATAAAAGCTATATCGAAAGAATTTTTAAAAGAACAAAAATTGCTAAGGGTTACCTGTTAAAAGCATTAAAAATAGTAGAGTCAGCAGATATTGAAGTAAAAAAATCAATTAAAGCCAATTTTTATTATGGACTTAGCACGCATTTCGTATGGTTTAAAAGATGATAATGCAATTATTAATTATTATGTAAAAGCTATCGAAAACCAACCTCAACGTGGATATTATTATACCAATCTGGGAGGAAAACTCGTAAACTTAAAAGAATATGATTTAGCATTACCATACTTAAAAGCAGCTACTGTTATTTATCCGGGAGGTCATCCTTTTACCAATGCTTTTTTGGCTCGAGTGGCATATTGTAAGGGTCAGTATGAAAAAGCCTTGGAGTATATTAATATTGTTTTTAAAAGAGAAAATCATTTATACTCTCACGGAGCTAAAAAAGGAACTAGAGATTTAAGTATTCGATCTGTGCGAGGTGGTATAAAACTAAAATTAGGAGATTTAGAAGGAGCAAAAAAAGATTTAGAAGATGCTTAGTAATAAATCCAAAAAGTTCCTCTGCATACCGTTTTTTAGGGGAGGTTTATGGAGGGTTAAATGATAAAGATCAAGCTTGTGAATTTTTAGAAAAAGCAGAAGAGTTACAATACATTAAAAAAGACTTTTTTGTAGATAACTTACCCATTTTAATAGATCAATATTGTAATGGAATAGAAACAGAAAAAAATGAAATTAGTAAACCTAAAATATTTCCAATACCTGTAAAAACAGTCTTAAATATTGAGAATATTGATTTATCAAATACAAAATATCAAATTTTTGATTATACAAATAACTTAATAAAAGAATCAGATTTTATAAAAGGAAAAATTGAGGTTTCTAGTTTAAAAACAGGTCTTTATGTTTTAAAAGTTATTACAGGTAATAAAATCCATATGTTGAGGTTTGTGAAAGAATAGTCTTTTAATGCTTAATCAAATTTTCTGCTAAAACAACAATGTATTAAACATTACCTCTCTGAAGGATTGTCTAATAAAATTTAGGTAGTTCAAGTTAAAAAAAATACATAAAAAAGAGCGAGTTGCTTATCATGAGATTTTTGACAACTGCCTGTTTTTTTATTGGAAAGAATTGGGACCATCGGAAGAAAGGGGAGTTAATTTAGATTTAAAAGCAGAAATAGAGGTGACATATACTGCGCCAGCTAGTTCCTATATTTATACTATTCAAGCGATCCAAAAACAGTGGCTTTAGAGGGGGGAAATTTCAATTTTACCCAAATAAAAGAAATATAATATACAATTAAACACCTTAAAAATTACATTGATAATAAAATCTATACTCGTAGATTTGTAAAAGAATAAATTACATTAAATACAATCAAAATGTCAGACGATAAGAAAATTATTTTCTCAATGTCTGGAGTTACTAAAACCCATAAAGGCGCAAATACTCCAGTACTTAAAAATATACATTTAAGCTTTTTCTATGGAGCTAAAATTGGAATTTTAGGTCTTAACGGATCTGGTAAATCAACACTTTTAAAAATTATAGCAGGAGTTGATAAAAACTTTCAGGGCGATGTAGTGTTTTCACAAGATTATAGCGTTGGTTATTTAGAGCAAGAACCACAACTAGATCCTGAAAAAACGGTTTTAGAAGTAGTTAAAGAAGGTGCTGCGGCAACAGTTGCAATATTAGATGAGTACAACTCAATAAACGATCAGTTTGGTTTAGAAGAGGTGTATAGCAATGCAGATAAGATGGAAAAGCTAATGGCTCGTCAAGCGGTATTACAAGACGAAATTGATGCTGCTGGTGCATGGGAGTTAGATACTAAATTAGAAATTGCTATGGATGCTTTACGTACTCCAGATGGCGATAAAAAAATAGGACCACTATCTGGTGGAGAAAAACGCCGTGTAGCCTTATGTAGATTATTGTTGCAAGAACCAGATGTATTGTTATTAGATGAACCGACTAACCACTTAGATGCTGAATCTGTACACTGGTTAGAACACCATTTAGCGCAATACAAAGGAACGGTAATTGCTGTAACTCACGATAGGTATTTCTTGGATAATATTGCAGGTTGGATTTTAGAATTGGATAGAGGAGAAGGGATCCCATGGAAAGGAAATTATTCCTCTTGGTTGGATCAAAAATCCAAGCGCATGGCTCAGGAATCTAAAACTGCATCTAAACGTCAAAAAACGCTAGAGCGTGAATTGGATTGGGTACGTCAAGGTGCAAAAGGTCGACAAACGAAGCAAAAAGCACGTTTGAAGAACTATGACAAATTGATGAGTCAAGATCAAAAACAAACGGACGAAAAATTAGAAATCTATATTCCTAATGGTCCACGTTTAGGAACTAATGTAATTGAAGCTACGGGAGTAAGTAAAGCTTTTGACGATAAATTACTTTATGAAGATTTAAATTTTAATTTACCACAAGCAGGTATTGTTGGGATTATTGGTCCCAATGGAGCTGGTAAAACTACCATTTTTAAAATGATAATGGGTGAAGAGCAAGCTGATAAAGGAGCTTTTACAGTAGGTGAAACGGCCAAGATTGCTTATGTAGATCAATCGCATAGTAATATTGATGCAGAAAAAACGATTTGGCAAAATTTTTCTGATGAGCAGGAATTGGTTATGATGGGAGGTCGTCAGGTAAATTCTCGTGCCTATTTAAGTCGTTTTAATTTCAGCGGAAGCGAGCAAAATAAAAAAGTTTCAGCCTTGTCCGGAGGAGAGCGTAACCGCTTACATTTGGCAATGACTTTAAAAGAAGAAGGAAACGTATTGCTTTTGGATGAACCTACTAATGATTTGGATGTAAATACACTTCGAGCACTGGAAGAAGGTTTAGAAAACTTTGCGGGTTGTGCTGTTGTGATTAGTCACGACCGTTGGTTTTTAGATCGTGTTTGTACTCATATTTTGGCTTTTGAGGGAGACTCACAAGTTTATTTTTTCGAAGGAAGTTTTTCTGATTACGAAGAAAATAAAAAGAAGCGATTAGGAGGGGACTTAATGCCTAAAAGAATTAAATACAAGAAATTAGTTAGATAATTTGTTAATACCTCTAAAAAAGTTGCTCTTTTTTTAAAAGAGTAACTTTTATATTGCAATAACCTTCTTAAAATGTACAAGTTTTACTGTAACAGCCTTAATCACTTTTATGAAATTTGGTGCTAAGGCCGGAATTTAAAGAAGAACCATATCTGAAATTTGGTAAATAAGAGTGGTGTTTATATTTTTATTTAACACATATACACTCACATGATTATCAATATTTTGTGTTATTTAAAAAAATATATAAAGACTGTGATAATAAAATAAATATTTATAGGTTATCTAAATACAAATAATCATATAAAAACAAAAATTATGAATGCTCAAAAATTGTTATCAATTTTATTATTATCAACTTCTCTAATCGTATCATGTGATAAAGACGAATCAGTTGAACAAGAACAACAAGAGGTACAGGAACAACAAGTTGAAACTGTAGAATTAGCAAATCCAAACAAATTAAGTGCAAAAACGATTAACAAATTATCTCTTGAAGGAAAATGGAAAGTTACGCATAAGTGGACTCCTGAGACGGATTGGAAAACAACAACTAGTCCATCAATTGATTTTGGTTTTGGTTCTTTTTTATTTTATGTAAATACATGGATCATTAGTAGTGACAATACTATTGATATGGTAGCAGCATCAGGAAATTATGAAAAAAGTTATGGTATTAAGGACATTGAAGTAAACGGAAACGAGATTAGTTTTTCAGGGCTTAAGTATTCAGTGAAATCATTTAATAATAATACAGGAATATTAGTACAGGCATTAAATGAAAACTCTAAAAATAATAGAGAATATTATTGGTTTGCAAAACAGTAATATTTTTTATTTAACAAATAAAAAAACCTCTTATGTAAATAAGAGGTTTTTTTTGGTTATTGAACTCGTTAAAACTTTTTTGATTGAAGCGAAAAAATAGAGATTTTTTGCTAAATTGAAATCGTTTTATGGTTTCATAGCATCGCTACGGAACAAAAAAATGATAAAAAGTGAGTGAAAAAGATTATTTTGCAGCCAATTGAAAAAAGTTTAAACGAGTTCATTATTTAATATTTGCTGAAAAGTATTTTCATTCGTCTTTTTGGTATTGATTTATCAAACCTTTTCCTTCCTGATAAGTTTCCGTAGTTTTACAATGAACCTTTTTAAGTATCTTAAAAAATATTCAATATAAAATTACTGAGTTAATCATTTGATTTCTATACCTTAAAGTAAATAATTAGCTCTAGTAGATTTTTGACAGAAAATTCTGATGATAGTATTTTTTTGATTTTGTTGACTCTACGGTAGATTTTGATTTAAAAAAAACTATGTAACAAAATTATATTTGCTATTGTTTCTTCTCATATAAAAAAGTATTTATATAGTTATTGGCTTAATATATCCAGATTTTGTAATAAAATTGACGGAGGTATAAATGAAATCAAAAAAAATAATTTTTGTTATTCTACCTAATTTTAGAAATGTAAAAATTAAATGCAATTAAATTTACCAATAGCTCTATTTTGCTCACATTTTTAGCATTTTTTTTATTGATTTTGTACTGATTTTAATTTGATAAAATGTATTTAAGATTTATACAATTAAGTAGTCTTACTTCTTAAATTTAAGTATCTTTTTATAAAGAAAATTGGAGATTTATTGTTGATTGTATTATTAGAATTGAGACTCTAAAGTTACTTCAATATATAATTTGGGTTAAAGTAATATGCGATTTTAAAGTCTTCATTTTATATAAATATAAGTACGTTCAGGATAGCGTAAGCATAAAATTTATGACTAATTATAAACATACAATAAAAATAATGAGATTATGAGAGTAGGTATTCCTAGTGAAATAAAAAATAATGAGAGTCGAGTAGGTATGACTCCTGGAGGCGTCTATGAACTTATTAAAAATAATCATGAAGTATTTGTGCAATCAGATGCTGGGATTAATAGTGGTTTTCCTAACGAATTATATATAGATGCTGGAGCAAAAATTCTAAATACTATTGAAGAGGTTTACGCAATTGCTGATATGATTGTTAAGGTAAAAGAGCCTGTGGAAAAAGAGTATAGTTTGGTAAAAAAAGGGCAAATTGTATTCACATATTTTCATTTTGCATCAGGAGAAGCATTAACAAAAGCAATGATAGCAAGTGAGTCCATATGCATTGCATACGAAACTGTTGAAGATAATAAGGGAGGGTTGCCATTACTTACACCCATGTCTGAAGTTGCGGGTAGAATGTCGATACAGCAAGGTGCTAAATATTTAGAAAAGCCTGTAAAAGGTAGAGGTCTTTTGCTTGGTGGTGTGCCAGGTGTATCTCCAGGAAAAGTATTGATTTTAGGAGCAGGAGTTGTAGGTGTTGAAGCAGCAAAAATGGCAGCAGGTTTAGGTGCCCAAGTTACTATTTTAGATGTAAATATGGATCGTCTGCGTTATGTAAATGATATACTCCCAGCTAATGTAGTAACTGAATTTTCCAATGAATATAATATTCGTGAGCATGTGCAAACGCATGATTTAATAATTGGAGGTGTTTTATTGAAAGGAAAAAAAGCTCCAAATTTAATTACTAGAGATATGCTTAGTACTATGAAATCAGGAGCTGTTATTGTAGATGTAGCAGTAGATCAAGGAGGTTGTGTAGAAACAACAAGACCTACTACACACGAAGATCCTATTTATATTATTGATGAAATTGTACATTATTCGGTGGCAAATATGCCGGGAGCTGTACCTTATACTTCTACTTTGGCGCTTACTAATGTAACATTTGCTTATGCCCTAAAAATAGCAAATTTAGGTTGGGAAAATGCATGCGCTATGGACGAAGGTTTAAAAAAAGGGCTTAATATAGTGGATGGAAAAGTAATTTATAAAGAAATTATTGAAGCTTTTGATTGGGCTTAAAACCAATAATTTATTAGTAGACTGTAAACAATCCCAATATTTTTATAAAAAAATACTGGGATTGTTTACTTTTAAGACACTGTCCTGTAAAGTGTGTAAGTTTAAAATATAGAGGTTTTAGTTTTTTTAAAGTTGAACCCTTTTTTCAAATATAGTTAAAAATTGATTTAGAATAATTCCCCAATTTCTAATAGGCATAGTCCATTTTTTAGTTGATTCTCTCAAGGCTAAGAAAGTTGATTTCATTACGGCTTGATCTGTAGGAAAAGAGAGTTTGTTTTTGGTATATTTTCTAATCTTACCGTTCAAATTTTCAATAAG
>Ga0209595_100287_pt1 | contig 17670 bp, 10 predicted proteins | sample Porto_4metaG_FD_187427 | JGI IMG/M metagenome (GOLD analysis project Ga0209595, IMG submission 187427) | Marine algal microbial communities from Porto, Portugal - Porto_4 metaG (SPAdes) (version 2) | ecosystem: Host-associated > Algae > Red algae > Unclassified | place: Portugal: Porto...
TAGCCCACTACGATAACAGACATAATGATGATGGCTGTTTTTGGATCTATGCCGGTTGCAAAAGTGATAACAAAAGCCGTAGCAGTTAGGATAGAGGCAGTAGTAATCGTTTGGGTAACCAAAAACAGTGCACTTATAATAGCTCTAGATCTTTTACCAAACCGACGTTCTAAATAATCATAAATAGAGGCGACGCCACTGCTGTAAAAGAAAGGTAGGAAAAATACGACGACGATGAATATGACTATAGGATAGTTGATGTGAATGGCGAGAGCGGCCATTCCATCTCCATAAGCCCAAGCAGGCCCACCCAAAAATGACAAAGCGCTGATATAAGTTGCAATGACGGAAATACCAATGGCCCACCAGGGAGATGAGCGGTCACCAATGTAATAGTCTTCCGCCGTAGAGATTTTTCGACTCATAAACCAGCCAAGTAAAAGATTGGCTAACAAATAAACGATCACAATACCCCAGTTGAGGGCTCCAAAACTTTCCATAATCAAAATCCTTTTGTTAATGGCCCTCTCAAGTGCGTAAAGTAAAGCTTTATGATCTTGATTAGGATTGCTGATACATTAATATGACTCGAGTATATTTAATATTGAATTCGAATGCAATAAATTTGTACAGTGTGTTTTGGCTTGCTCTTATTCTTAGATGAGCGTCAAAATAGACTTATTTAAAGTGAGATGTATTGAAGAGGTAGTGAAAGCAGAACTAAAATGTCATTAACAATGTTGGACTGCCAACGCTTGCATGGGTGGCACTTCAAGCACAGCTCTCGTCTTACAAAGCTAAGTCGATAATCAATTGATGTTTAGCGCATCTCAAGTTCAATAGAACCCATTTACATAGCACAATTGATTATGTGCCACCTTTGGGATTTGAAAAAAACATTATGATACTTTAACCCTGTCATACCTTGCTTTCTGAATCAATTAAACTCACCACAAGCAAAGTCGAGGCCGTTCACGTCCGAGCTGATTTAGTATGTTTTCTTCATAGAAAAAACATACTAAATGCTAAAAGACTTTTAATAACATAATTATATGTAGGAAAAATAGCATCAATCATGAATTAGACAACATTTTACCTAGCTATAGTTAATATACTAGTTATCAATCAATAAAAAGTGCAATCGAATTCAAAATGTCTTAACATATAACTTACTTCAGATATCTGAATTGGGCGCTTCTAATATTTTAGCTCTATCAATACAATGAAAGCTCTTAATCATTATAGAAGCCCATACTCAAGAACGTAGAACGAAATAAATTCACTCCTAAACTTTATTAATATACTTCAGAGTATTGAGCATTAAATAAACCGAGCTATGGTATTTAGACACTAACTGTAAATTAATAGGACAGAATATGATCCAACAAGCCAAAGATTTTATCTGGGAATACTGTGAATCCTTTGATAATAATGACATCAGCTCACTACCAGAGCTATTTAATCAATTCATGAGTGACGAATACCGTTGGAAGGGGGTATATCCATTTCGGGACCTTTCTGGACCTGATGCAGTGATTGAGCATTTTTGGCAACCACTCAAGCAGTCTGTCAAGCATCTGCAAAGACGTATCGATATTTTTATTGGCGGTGACAATGAAATTGAAGACAATAGTAGTACTCAGGCAGTTTGGGTCATGAATATGGGGCATTTTACCGGGCTATTTGATAAACCGTGGCTTGATATTCCTCCCACTGGTAAGATGCTCAATATCCGCTATGCTGAGTTCCACCGAGTAGAGAATAATAAGATTACCGATACTGGGTTGTTTATAGACCTAATAGGTGTCATGCAGCAGGCTGGCGTTTATCCACTACCCCCATCAACAGGACAGTATTTTGTTTATCCTGGTCCTCGCAATCATCAGGGTATTTTGCGAGGTGAAAGTGACCTATTACAAACCAAAAAGACGCTCGATACAGTCAATAGAATGGTTGAAGACCTCAATCAGCTGAACCTAAGCGGCGCTATGGGATGCCCTCCAGAAGTATTGGCACAAACCTGGCACCAAGATATGATTTGGTACGGACCTTGCGGTATTGGTGCAAGCTATACTATCGAACGCTATCAAAAACAGCATCAATTGCCCTTCCGTAATAGCTTGGGGGATAAAAAATACAATGGACATATATGCCGTTTTGCTGATGGCGAGTTAGCTTGCTTTTTTGGCTGGCCAAACTTAACTAATACACCAAAAGGTGGATTTTTAGGTATGCCGAGCAGTGTGCAGGCCGATATGCAAGTGGTAGATGTTTATTATCGCAAGGGTGACAAGCTTTCTGAAAACTGGGTATTTATCGATATACCTTGGTGGCTAAAACAACAAGGGCTGGATGTGTTGGAACGTATGCGAGAAATGCAATTCTAATATTAAGCACGAATAAAAACCAAAAACATAAAAAAGCCACCTCAGTGGCTTTTTTATGTTTTGTTAGAACATTAAGACTATAAAAGCAAAATTCATATACTCTATCTTAATATCATCACTATTAATCAATAGCTAACACTCTAGGGACTGGCAGTTAATAGACCAAATGCATAAATAGTTTAACTAGTGACCTGCGCCATTGATACTATGAACCATCTCTTAGACCATTTTCTTCGTATCATCAAAGACCCTTATAGTTTTGCCTATATAGTTGATTCGATTTAAAAAAGAGTCAAGGCAACCAAGTACAACTGTATAGATGATGATTCAAGCGAGGTCAACGCTGTCACTCTTGTATAGAGTATTGACTATAGAAAAAACTGTTATCAAGCCTTGCTTAACCTGTACTCATTGAGCGCTTGATAACCATGATTATTTGCTCTTTAATGACTTTTAGAATTGGTATATCAAGATTGGTGAGGTCAAATCGTCTTTCGCTCGTGATATCCGCACTGATGACACCGATTCTCATACCGTCTCATTACGCTTAGCGATTATATTCCCAGTTCCGTAACTCAATCCGGTTTCGTCACTCAATTAGCAACAAGCTTTAACCTAACGTATTAAAATAGGCTAGGAATAATATTATGAAGACAAATAATACAGGCAATAACCATACTACTTTATCAACCTTACCAGGAACAACATACCAACCATCAACCTTCTCAGGTAAACCCTCAGCAGCGAACTTTAACTGTTGACCTTTGACCGTCTGTTCGTGCCAATTTTTTTGCTTACCATCAAGTATCAAGCTTGCACTGATAGAAACAATAATGTTGATAGCGCCGCCGATGACGACAAACCAAGGCCATGCAATATTTGGTGGTGTCCAATCGGTAAACGGGATACCAACTGCAAATACATATATGCCGATAAAACCAGCAGCCACACCAGTAATGAGACCTCGCTCTGTAGTATGTTTCGAAAAGAAACCTAAGCCAAACATGGCTAGCTTGGCCCCAACAAAATATGAGGAGACTTCTGTAAGTGTCTCTAAGATAGACCCCTTACTATCAATGAATGCAAATGCGATTGGGATAATGAATATTGCCCAAGTGATGGTGAAAATACGAGAGGCTGACAGGTAGTGCTTTTCATCACCATCTTTTTTGATGTATGGCTGATAAAAATCGAGTACAGATATCGTGGCTAGAGAGTTCAGTGCCGATGATAAGCTTGACATTGAAGCGGATAAGATTGCGGCAGCAATAATGCCCATTAAACCAGGGATAGCAAGCATATTTGCAAATATTAATATGATTTGATTTGGTTCTACGAATACCTTGCCTTTGAAATAAACATATAATAAAGCGCCAATAAAAAAGAATAAAAAGTAGATAAAAAATGCAGCAAAGCCCATTAGTAGATAGGATTTCTTGGCATCTCCCATACTCTTTGCACCTAGAGTACGTTGCACCATCATCTGATTACCACCGTATACGGTGACATGAAATAATGTCATCGCGACCACCCCTGCCCAAACGGTGGGAGCAACTGAAAAGTCTAAGCTCCAGTTCAGTGGGTTTAGCTTATCGTTTTCTGCAAGCATAGTAAGCGCGCCTGACATCGGTGATACTTCTTCAATCAATATATAAAAGATAATCCCCGCACCCAGAAACAAAATAAACCCTTGCAAAACGTCCGTCCAAATGACGGCGTTCATACCACCCATTAACGTATAGCCCACTACGATAACAGACATAATGATGATGGCTGTTTTTGGATCTATGCCGGTTGCAAAAGTGATAACAAAAGCCGTAGCAGTTAGGATAGAGGCAGTAGTAATCGTTTGGGTAACCAAAAACAATCCACTCATGATGATTCGAGATCTTTTACCAAACCGACGTTCTAAATAATCATAAATAGAGGCGACGCCACTGCTGTAAAAAAAAGGTAGGAAAAATACGACGACGATGAATATGACTATAGGATAGTTGATATGAATGGCAAGAGCCGCCATTCCATCTCCATAAGCCCAAGCAGGCCCACCTAAAAATGACAAGGCACTGACATAGGTGGCAATGACGGAAATACCAATGGCCCACCAAGGAGATGAGCGGTCACCAATGTAATAGTCTTCCGCCGTAGAGATTTTTCGGCTCATAAACCAGCCAAGTAAAAGATTGCCCAACAAATAAACAATCACAATACCCCAGTTGAGGGCTCCAAAACTTTCCATAATCAAAATCCTTTTGTTAATGGCCCTCCCAAGTGCGTAAAGTGAAACTTTATGATCTTGATTAGGATTGCTGATACATTAATATGACTCGAGTATATTTAATATTGAATTCGAATGCAATAAATTTGTACAGTGTGTTTTGGCTTGCTCTTATTCTTAGATGAGCATCAAAATAGATTTTTTTAAGTAATAGATTTCGAAGAGGTAGTACAGGCAGAATTAATAGGCTAAATGTATACGAGATCTCCATTCAAATAATTATTTAGTTTATTAATAAGCATAGAGATGATTATAGAATCAAGTAAATCTATGGAGTACTACTGATTACTGCATAAAGTCATTACCCGGCCAAAGATTGAGAAAGTTATCATTACGCAGTCAACATGATTAATTCTATCTCAAGAAAAATAAATACGTTTGGAAATGTAGTAGTTGTCGTTAGCTTGTAAGCTATGGAAGATGAAGATGAATGGCTAGAAGTACGCTGATGACTTGACTGAAACAATCGACGGAATATAAATATCTGTCTATACTCAATATGTCGTCTACAAATCAATATAAAGTGCAAATGAATTCAAAAAAATAGTGTATTCTCTTAAGCAACTAGTTGTGATAAAGCTTTGCCCTGACTCATATGGCAAGTTAATTGAAGGAATATCTTGAATCTTGGTAATATAGTTATTATTTAAATATATAGTATTTTATAAAATTACTTACCATAAGGTTTAGGAAGTATGATTCAAATAATATATTTAGACCCATACAGCAAAGCTACCTTCTATGTACTCAAACTATGGGACACATCGGAAAGTTTAACTTCGCCACTCAATAAAACTATATTCTATTGCCTTAACGCCTATATTTCAAAGCGTTAAGGCAATTATTAAAAATTAAGAAGTTATAAGTATTCAGGCTTACGACGTACATTATTAGCCTGTTCGAATGCATAACCCAGTCGGAATAAATCTGGCTCGTGATATGGCAAAACAATCAGTTCCATACCCACAGGTAAACCACTTTCACTGAATCCGGCAGGGAGACAAATTGAAGGCATCCAAGTCTGTGAAGCGATTAAAGTATTTGTTGGGAAAGTGAGTACTTGATGCTTACCGTCACGAACATCTTGTTTTGACGGGGGAAGCACTTGAACGCAGGGGAATACTAGCGCGTCCAAGTTGTTCTTCGCAACGATTCCGGCAACTAGACGTTGGAAATGGTCACGAGCAGCAAGCTTTCGGAAATAGTCAGGCTCATCTTCTGGATTTACTGGCCCTTCAAAGATATCAATCAAGAGGTCTAGTACGGGGTGGTACGTACCATTTTCTTTGATTTCTTCGAGGCTTTTGGTAGGCATGTCTTCACGTGAAGCCAAGAACTGATTAATATCATGCCGCGAATGCGAACCATACAAAGAGGTTTCGGTAATGTGTTCCATCATGTCTGGAATTTCGACATCAACTAATATTGCACCAGCACTTTTTGCGTTTTCAAGAGCCGAGTCAACGATATGATTCACTTCTGCTGATTCAGTGTTATCGTTTGATCCGTAAGCATTGCGTATAACACCCAGACGCGCGCCATTAAGACTGTTAGCATCCAGTCCATCAGCGTAGCTGCCTTTATGATTAGCGATACATGCTGCGGTCGTGTATTCATCTGCAGGGTCATAGCCTACCATCGCATCCAAAAGTAGCGCAGCATCCGTCACAGTACGTGCCATTGGTCCGGCTGTGTCTTGAAAAACAACCAACGGTGATGTGCCATCGCGACTGATCAACCCTGGCGTCACACGGACACCAACAAGATTTGAAAAGCTGGATGGCAAACGTATAGATCCGCCTGTGTCTTCGCCTACTCCAACCAATCCTAGGTTTGCCGCAATCGAAGCAGCTGTACCACTACTAGAACCACCTGGATCATGTGACAAAACATAGGGATTCTTGGTTTCACCTTGTTTCGAGCAGAACCCAAACCATGATGTTGCAAAATCTGGCAATGCTGTTTTGGCTAGGATAATGGCGCCTGCAGCCTTCATTTTTTTGACAACAGTTGCATCATCTTCTGGCTGATAACCGTCCTGAGCAATGGAACCAAAAGTCGTCATCATATCTTTGGTTTCTATTTGATCTTTTACTAGCACCGGCACACCATGTAATGCACCAACAAATTCGCCTGTCTTGGCGAAATGTGCATCAAGGCGATCGGCTTCCTCCAGTGCGATTGGGTTAATAGTAATGATAGAATTAAGAGTAGGTCCAGATTTGTCAATTGCCTCTATCCGTTCAAGGTACGCTTCAACCAAACTGCGCACAGTGATCGACCCATTTTTGAGATGCGCTTGCATATCAGTGATGGTTAACTCTTCAATTTCAAAATCTTTCATAATTGTCTTCCTTGGAATTATGTTCACTTACATTGCTTACGTTTAAATGCCCAGCTTAAATCATGATTAAGCTAAGGCGCGGCTACTTCAATACCTGCATTATCAAGAGCTGCTCGTACTGTCTTAATCAGTGAAAGAGCCCCAGGAGTATCACTATGAATACATATAGAGTCGAATTTAACTTTCACTATCTTTCCACTGACTGACTCTACTTCGTTGTTTTGGCATGCGCGTAACACTTTTTTTGCCACTAACTCAGGATCAAGTTGCTTGACCTTCCGGACAAATACAATATTTCCTTCATCATCGTAATCACGATCTGCATAGAACTCATGAACTCTTTGCAAACCAACGTTTTTTGCTGCCTGGTCAATGGCTGAGTTCGCTAGACAGTAAATAGATAAGTCAGGAGCGACAATTGCTAGAGCAGATGTTAGCTTCTCAGCAAACTCCTTATCGCGTGCTGCATGCATAAATAATGCACCATGCAATTTAAAGTGATGCATCTTGAGGCCTTCAAGCTTGGCAAGTTCACGTAGAGCACCCAGTTGGTACAGAGCGTCATTCACCAGTTCATCAGCAGAGGCCGAAATGTGTCGACGTCCAAACCCCACTAAATCACGGAACCCTGGGTGCACGCCAACACATACTCCATGACGAGATGCCAAGCGCAAAGTTTCAATCATAGTGGAAGGGTCGCCAGCGTGAAAGCCTGCTGCGATATTGGCGGAGCTAATCAATGGCATAATATCGCGATCAACATCGTCACCAATCGACCAAGCGCCGAACCCTTCACCCATATCTGAATTCAAATCGATCTTCAATGTCATGAAAATTTTCCTTAGAAGTACGTTCATATTAAGGGTGATTAAAAAGCTATATTATGAATTCTGATACATTGATATCCATGATGTATGAACGCCATGAGTATAATAATCAGCAATGTTCATCGCGCCGCTGATGTAATTTTGAGTTCCCGACACTTTAATCGCAGTTTAACTAATAGCTAATAGACGATTAAGAATATTGGATATTAAGTTTCTATAAGTCATAGAAACTAGCTAATTTCAGAGTGTGAGTATTTGGTCATAATATAATTTTCAATACCATATCCGAACCTTCACATCATTAAATTCAAATGGAGTAGTCCCTTTAGAGATTAAACTGAATTTAAATGTTGTTCAGCATACTGAACAACATTTCAGTATGCGAGACCTGATTATAAGAACAGAGCTTTGTACTTTGCAACCCCTATTCTTACTTTAATTGTTATCCTGAAATTTTTTCTTTTCATTTATTGGTTGTCTATAGCACGCAGTATGTGCTGGCAGTTCAGATTACTAAAAAGCTTGACACACGATATTTTCCAAAGCTTATTGGTCAAGTATGTCATTTTTAAAGATAATGATAACCGCTTTTACTGAGGTCTATACTTGATGTACTGAGCTAGTAAATACGAGCAAAAGCAAAATTTCAGTCAGTTACTCAGAGAACTTATCGTTCAATATCTATATTCCTACAGAACACGGTTATCCTATTCAAATTAAAATTAGGTGAAGTAATATTTTTTACCTGTGATGAAACATCTGCGCGACTTGGCTTTACCTTTCACGGTGACATGAACCAGAAATATTATCTGTCACTGTTATTGAGTTAGCGGAGTACTAGCCACAGTTATACCACTATCATGAAATAGCTCTCTACTACGACGCTCATAATTGGATCTCAACTCAAGTATGTTGCTCGGCAGTTACGGCTGTAGTGTTTAATGATATAGAAAATATATACTTCATCTCACTTTTAGCGTCTTAGCTAATATCTGACTCCGTATATCGTGCTATTACTTGCATGTTTTGAATATCTATAAAATTTTTCACAAATAGACATAAAAGTGCCCAGTCATAATACGATGCCTGGGCACTTTTATCGTTCCCTTGTTAGTTTTATCCGATACTAAAAAGTCACCAATGAACAATCTATCTAAGATAAGTTTAAACCCTAGTTATCAATGTGAAAATTCATATTTTATGTCTCTAAACGATGAGGATATATGACACATCATAACCAAAAAATCAAAACTATACTTCACGATATCAGATAGATTAGAAGTCAGCATTGCCTAGTCACTGGTTTAAAACCTATTAACGAGTATTCGCAGTTAATTTTTAGTATATCTAAACTATTTTATAAATAATTATAGTAAAAATAATTAAAATATAACTTCTGTACAAGAAGTTTTTTTTGTTTTTTATAGGCTAGATAATAAGACACTAGTTTCGCTATTTAAAATACCGTCAACTTCTCGTACTTGACGCAGCACCTGATCAAAGTCATTTAAGTTAGAGGTATGTATTTCTACTACTAAGTCCCAAGCTCCATTAGTTGTATGCAACTTAATAAGCTGTGGAATTCCCCTCAATTTTTTAATCACTTGTGAAGTAGATTTACCTGTTACTTCAATCATCATTATTGCTTTAACCGTTTCTTTGTCTAAAGCTTCATGCACTCGAATTGTGAATCCTAAAATTGCCCCACTATGAATAAGTTTATCCAATCTGTTTTGAATGGTAGCTCGGGAGACTTTCAGTTTTTTAGCAAGGTTTGAGATAGTATCTCTACCATCTTTGCGAAGTTCGGATATTAGTTCGTTGTCTAAAGAATCATAAATATAATGCACGGCAAAAACTCCTTTTTGATATTAATTTGACATATTGATAATAGAGACCTATCAATATGTCAAATTAATATCACTATTTAATAAATTATTAGCATTTTAACTGACATCCACAGTTGGTAGCATACTATTTGTTGATTAAAAAAAACAACTTTCGCAACAAGGAGTGAGATATGTCTAATTTTATTGTCCCGTCTAAACAAGGTGTGCCATTCATTAGCGTACAAGCAATGGCTACGATGATTCGTAATTATGGTATAGAGCAGTGCATAAAAGATTTAGTAGAAGCACTAGAAAAAGATTTCTCTCGTTGGGATTCTTTTGAAAAATCGAGCCGTTTTGCTTCACATTCTGTGGATGGTGTAATCGAACTAATGCCTGTGAGTGATGGGAATATGTTTGCTTGCAAATATGTCAATGGCCACCCGATTAATACAACACGAGACTTGCAAACTGTAGCTGCCTTTGGGGTTTTATCTGACGTTGATACTGGCTACCCTATTCTATTGACAGAAATGTGTATTTTGACGGCTTTACGCACTGCCGCTACATCAGCAATGTTGGCTAAATACTGCGCACCAAATAATGCGCAAACATTAGCTCTAATAGGAAATGGTGCACAGTCTGAATTTCAAGCACTAGGTATGAAGGCAATAATGGAAATTTCAGAAATTCGCTTATACGATACTGACAGTGCAGCGTCATCAAAAACGGCTCATAATCTTGCTAACTCAGGTCTGGGTATAACTATTTGTAATACCCCCGAAGAGGCAGTTAAAGGGGCAGATATCATCACTACCTGCACAGCAGACAAAAAGAACGCTACCATCTTGCGAGACGACATGGTGGCAAAAGGTATTTTCGTTAATGCAATAGGTGGTGACTGCCCAGGAAAAACTGAGCTGGATAAGAAAATCTTGTTAAGAGCTGATCATGTAATTGTAGAGTTTGAACCACAAACCCGTATCGAAGGTGATATCCAACAGCTTTCTGAAGACTTCCCTGTCACCGAGTTTCATCGCATTCTTAAAGGTGAGGTATCAGCTCGCACTGCAATTGACGACTTAGTGGTTTTTGATGGTGTGGGTTTTGCTTCAGAAGACTTTACAGCTTTGGTATTTTTACGTGATTTGATTAAGAAACAGAATGCATATGAATTGCTTGATTTAATTCCTCAGCAAACAGATCCTAAAAATCTATTTTCCATATTGCAAGGAGAATGAGATGACAGCAGTTATATCTTCAGTGCAAGCACCTGAAACAGTGGTTATGGTACGTCCGCATCACTTTATTTCTAATCCAGAAACTATGGATGATAATGCGTTCCAAAATCGTTTAGTTGATAATAATTCGACGTTGTCTAAAAAAGCATTCAGCGAGGTAACGATAGCAGTAGAAAAGCTACGGACACGTGGTGTCAACGTACATCTATTTGAGGATAAGTCCAAGCAAACACCCGATGCAGTATTCCCTAATAATTGGTTTAGTGTACATCACAATGGTCATTTGATTAAATATCCTATGTACGCTGAAAACCGCCGTTTAGAATACCGTCAAGACATTGTTGATTTTGTAATTCGTACTTATGGTATAGAACAACAAATCGATTTGCGAAAGTATTCCAGTGATGGTGTTTATCTAGAAGGAACAGGGTCCATTGTATTCGATCATACGAATAAAATGGCATATGCATGTCGCTCTAAGCGTACCAATGAAAATCTTCTCAATATCGTATGTGATAAGCTTGGTTATAATCCAGTTATATTTGATGCATTTAATAGCAATGGTGTACCTGTCTATCACACGAATGTTCTTATGTGCATGGGCACAGACTTTGTAATGATTAGTTTGGATATGATTGCAGAATATGACAAAGCAAGGTTAGTAAATATTTTCGACAATAATAACCAGAAAGTTATTGCATTGACTGAGCACCAAATTGAGCATTTCTGCGGTAATGCAATTGAGTTGCAAGGTAGTTACGATCTTCTATTAGCATTGTCTCAAACTGCATACGACACATTAACAACTTCTCAAAAACAAGATTTAGAAAATTTTGTTGCATTGGTTCCACTTAATGTACCAACAATAGAATCAGCAGGTGGATCGGTACGCTGCATGATTGCAGGAATACATCACGCCTGATAGTCACAAGACACTATCTGTTCATAAGAGCAGATAGTGTCTTTTTTTCTTAGAAAAGGATTTCATAATGGGAATGATATACATCATAGGGGCTGAAATTAGTGAAGGTAGCCACAGAGCTTTAAACTTTGCTAAAAATCAAGCAAGATTAATCAGTCAGAATATCGGCTCAATTTTGGTATGTGTTGCGGGATGGTCGCCCTACAAGTTTCAAAATTCTGAAGAAAATGAAAATAGAAGGTTAAAAAAAATAGAAGAAGTTTATTTTGCTAATAAGACAGTGATTGAGCCTTTGATGAAAAAGCTTAAGGAAGAAATTTTTAATGTTGAAGGTATAGTTGCTCATGGTAATTTTGTTAAAGTTTTAAATGAAGTAGCAAGCAAAAAAAGTGCGGATCAGATATTTATATCAAGATTTTCTACTAGCAAACGTAAAAATAAAATATCTGATACTCCTGCTCAAATCATTTTTAGCTCTAACATACCTGTCACTATAGTAAACTAAGGAATATCGTATGAATAAACACACACTACCATTACTATTTCTAATGACAGTTTTTCTAAATAACCAAGCATTAGCTGAATTTAGCTTAGAAAAAAGTATTAATGAGAAATTTGTCAATTACACAGGTTGGTTTGTCAACTTAATATTTGCTCCATTACCAGGTACAAGCTTTCCATGGATTGTGCTTGTATTGATAACAGGGGCAATTCTTTTCACATTTTACTTTGGATTTGTTCAGTTTCGATGGATTAGACACTCTATAAAACTTGTTCGAGGAGATTTTTCAGATCCTAGTGATGTAGGTGAGGTTAGCCATTTCCAAGCATTAACGACCGCTCTATCAAGTACGGTTGGTCTAGGAAATATTGCAGGTGTTGCTATTGCTATTAGTATTGGGGGGCCGGGAGCAACATTCTGGATGATATTGGCAGGATTTCTAGGTATGGCATCTAAATTTGTTGAATGTACATTAGCTGTAAAATACCGTATCGAAAGTGCTGAAGGTAAAATATCTGGCGGTCCTATGTATTATTTGGCTAAAGGCTTCAAAGAGCGTAATCTACCCTTCGGTGGTGTACTGTCTTTTCTATTCGCTATATTTTGCGTTCTTGCCTCTTTTGGGGGTGGAAATATGTTCCAGTCCAATCAGGCGCATCAACAAATAACCGCTGTATTGGGCAACTATCCTAGCTGGATTACAGGTGTAGTTTTCGCTGTACTAGTATTTGCAGTAATCGTTGGGGGCATCAAATCTATAGCACGTGTCAGTGAAAAAATTGTACCCTTTATGGCATTGCTTTATGTTGGTACATGCTTAATTATTTTAGTATCTAATGCTGGAGCTATTGGTTGGGCATTTGGACAGATTTTTGAAGGTGCTTTTACTGGCCTTGGTGTTACAGGTGGATTTGTTGGTGCATTGATTCAAGGGTTTAAACGGGCTGCTTTTTCTAATGAAGCAGGAGTCGGCTCTTCAGCAATCGCTCATGCTGCTGTTAAGACTAATAAACCCGTTACTGAAGGATTTGTTGCATTGCTTGAACCATTTATTGATACGGTAGTTATCTGTACAATGACTGCATTAGTCATTATTATTACAGGACAGCTAGTAATTGATCCCCAAACGCACTTATATGTACTAAATGAAGCAGGTCATATTCAAACTGTAGGTGGAGTCAATGGTATTGCTCTAACTTCAGCCTCTTTTTCCAGTGTTTTCAAATGGTTCCCTTATCTATTAATGATTGCTGTAGTGTTGTTTGCATTCTCTACAATGATAAGTTGGTCATATTACGGTTTGAAAGCTTGGACTTATCTATTAGGTCATAGCGCAAAAAGTGAATATGCATATAAAATTATATTTTGTGTTTTTTCATTTGTAGGCGCTATGGTGAGTCTTGGTCCGGTAATTGATTTTTCTGACTCCGTACTATTCTCAATGGCTGTGATTAATATTACTGGCTTAATATTTTTAATGCCTATTGTTAAAAAAGAGCTTAAGGAGTATAAGAAAATGCTAAAAGATAGATAACTTAGAAATAATGAATAGGCGTACAATACCTCCACTACTACACTAAGCTTTTCATATAACTAGTTTTTCGTCCCTAGATTAGGATAAAAGAAGTCAAATAAATCGTAACTTTATAAAAACTTCAATACTTTTAGTTTTATTAGATAAGCGTCTTATGATCAATAGAGTTTCCGTTATACTTATATGATAGGAGTACTCACTAATATTCTTAATATCTGCATAAAAAAAGCTAATGCTTTATAGTGAGTATTGAACTTTACGCCTTACTTAATATAGGAAAGCTAGGTACTAGGGTATCTGGCTTTCTTATATTAAGTAAGGCATACACATCTAATTTTTATAGGTAATTAAATTTATTAATCTTAATATATGTATTATGTAAGAATTTCTGTAGTGGCATAATTAAATCGGACCCATTTGATTTAATATGTAATGTATATGGATGCTTTACATATTGTAGAATCTGAGACTTAAAAAAGTATAGGAGCCCTACAATCATCGTGTATATTAGTGGTTCAGTTCGTTGTATATTTGGCTCAATATAGCTTGAATACAATAAAAATGTATGAAGTCCCTATAAATAGTAGGATAAAAAATTTTAGTACAGACCCTATTTACATAATATCGACTATATCGAAGGTGCTGACTATAGTTAATATCTCTAACATGTAAAAATATCGGACTAATTATGAATATGCGCCATAGCACTGACTCGTCTCATCATGAGCTACTCTAATCATTAATTCAACCTAATTGCGATGGAACTACTGCTCACTAATGTGACGATTCGTCCAGTCATAGCAGCTTGATGATTTTATGTTTAATACTAAATTTCATAGATGTCTCAGTTGAGACTCTCAACAATTTAAATAAGGGTCGTTGAACTCAGGATATGTCACATACTAAAGTTCATGAACCATTTATTTCTATTTTTAATATAGATCATTGTTTTTACTATTTAATTATCCTATTTAATCGTGAACCTAAATTTAGGTGCGCATAAGTTAAATAAGGTCTATTAAGTAGTAGGCTCAGGTCTTACTGGTTATAGAATCAGGATTATCATATACTTCTAATGCTACTGGATATAAACATCCTACCAAAATGCTCAGCTCTCGCCGACTAACTCTGTCCTATCTAATTCAACGGAATCTTTTGGGTGATATTTTACGCTTGATCAGTTTTACTTCTAAGCATCTCTGACAGGTATATTATTACGTCAATCATTTAACGTTTTATTAGACGTTTTATTAGGCATTGAGATTTGAATGCTCTGTATGACTGGCTATTGATATTTTATGATTTGCGAAAATACGAATGGCTATGTCCAAATGCGTCCTTAGTTTTTTATTCGATATAATCATGGCTATTCGTCTGCGATAGCTTATTTATTATCCGTGTCCACCGGCTAAGTCTTTAATATAGATATGCTAATAGCCTATTTTTGATAACCATCATTTGTATGGTTAGATATCTTCTAATATTGCCAAAATAGATTAAATTGCAAAAACTCAGCCAAACGTTATAACTCCTTCGAATATTTCTAATCTTATCTATCCTTCAAACGCTATACCCAAGTCATCACGTATAACCTTTTAAATTTAAATCATAGACAGATTGTTAAATCATTAGAACCGACTCTATTTTCTTTTGCGTAGCGATAAATCTTATCTACCCACAAACAGCAGTCCTCTATTTATTGTTACCAAGCCATTTTTAAGATAAATAAGCTGTCTATTGATATTTTTTAAAATATTTGGTCTTTCGTTATATATTTCTTATACAACCCTCAAAATTGGTGCATTCTAAATTTGCACAGAACAGTACTATGACCCTGATTTTTGTATTCTGTGCGAGTACAGGAGCATGTGTTTTGTAGAAAATATGCTCAACTCCTTACCGAATCAACCATCAACACCATAATTGCATTTCATTATGTATCGAAATAACTGATAAAAATGCCGTGTAACCCTCTCAGCGCATGGCCTACTCACTATTTGGTCACTATGCTATAATCATCCCCAAGTGAACCTTGGGGATAATTTAATATTAAAATCATTATTCTATAAGGTTTTACTAAAAATACTAATGAATACCAGTGTCCATGACAGTGTCCAATACTTCTATGTTTTTCTACAGAATAGACTCTTTATAAGTCATCAATCATAAACCTATCATTAACCTTAATTATCATATTACGGATATATATTATGGCTATCGACACTGCAAACGATATCAATAAGCTCGAATGCCGAGACAAAGATTATTCTGTCAGCGTCTCAGGTGTGGCTGGCTTAAGTCTTCGTATTTATCCAAATGGCAAAAAGGAATACTACTTACGTTATTCCCATCCGCATATCGAGGGCAAACGCCCTCGGATGATGTTGGGTAAGATTGAGGATGTCAGTCTACATGAGGTTAAATATAAAGCAGACACCATTCTTGATATGGTCGCAAAAGGCTCTGACCCTAAAGCTATCCAGCAAAAAGAGCAAACCAATAAATATACCCACCTAAAAAACGCACCATTTTCTGAGATTGCAAAAGCATGGCGAGAACACAAAACAGCAAGTCGTAATCAAAGTAAATCTAAAAAACCGTCATACAGTGAGTCAACCCTTAAGTTCTGGGATTTATGTCTAGGATATATGTGCCAAGAAATTGGTGATTTAAGAATGGACGATATCACCAGCGAGATAATACTGAGTGTGTGCGAGTCGATTCAGAATAATGATAATCAAGCAATTTTCGTTGGTGCAAGCACTCGTCTGTATACTGAAAAAGTCTTTTCATTCGCTGTTGCTCGAGGATTATGTGATAGAAATGTGGCAGTCGATACCCGTGGTGAGCTTGCACCTGCCAATTCAGGCAATCACTTGCCAGCCATCACCAAACCAGATCAGTTTGCGACGCTTCTAAAAGATATGTCGAATTTTAGAGGTGCAAGCAAGCTCACATTAGAGGCTATGAACTTATTGCCTTATGTATTTGTGCGTAGTATCGATCTGCGCTCGATGCGGTGGAATGACATCGATTGGGACAATAATATATGGGCGTTCTCCCCGACCAAAAGCGAAGGTCGTGACGATATGGTCTCGCACTTAGTTGTTCCCTTGGCCACGCAAGTGATTTTTCGATTACGAAACATTCAGTCAATTACAGGGCATAAAGAGCATGTATTTGCGTCGATGCGCGGTTCAAGCAATGCTTATATTAGTAAAGCGACGTTGGTGCAGATATTCCACCGACTTGGATACAAAGACGTGCAATGTGCGCATGGATTTCGAGCATCCGCTAAAACTTTGCTTATGGAACAGTCTGAGCTACGCTATTCTGACATCGTCACAGAATTACAACTGGGTCATCGTATCAAAGACACACATGGCGGAGCTTACAACAGACTTGATGAAATCGATACTAGGGTACAGATGATGCAAGATTGGGCAGATTATATAGATGAGCTTCGGAGTCGTTAGAGATTATTTTAGAGTCAAAAACCATATTTTTTTGCTTTTATTTATGCTTCTTTAAAATGTACTTTACGGAAGTTCACAGGAGACATCCCAGTAAATTGTTTGAACTGTCGACTAAAGGCACTATGATCACCGTATCCACAGTTTAAGGAGACTTGAGTTACTGTTAGCTTATGATTCGCTAGTAGTCGAATGGCATGCTCTAGGCGCATTTTTTGTACAAACTGAATGGGTGACATATTGAGCACTGCTTTGAAGGTACGCTCCAATTGCGATTGACTAAGATTTGCCAATTTCGCCAATTGACCAATATTAATTTTTTGATCAAGATTG
>Ga0209595_100288_pt1 | contig 17623 bp, 18 predicted proteins | sample Porto_4metaG_FD_187427 | JGI IMG/M metagenome (GOLD analysis project Ga0209595, IMG submission 187427) | Marine algal microbial communities from Porto, Portugal - Porto_4 metaG (SPAdes) (version 2) | ecosystem: Host-associated > Algae > Red algae > Unclassified | place: Portugal: Porto...
CCCGGGCCACTCAAGGCCGGTCGGCTCGTGTCTCGATAAGACGCAGGTACGGGACGCCCTCACGGCGGCTGTCTTCCTTCTTGCGCCGTTCGCGCGCGCTGCACAGCGCGCTGAGTGCCTCCGGGGGCTGACGCAGGCATTCCTCGATCACGTCGGCGATGCTGGTATCGTAGCGTCTGGCGATCACCATCATCTCGGCCAGGCGCTGGGGACCGAGGCGTTGAAGGGCTTCCCGGGAGAGTATCGTCTGGGCACCGGAAAGCTCCCAGCCGATGCGCCGTCGCTCATCGTCGGCGGACGCCAGGGGCGGGCAGAGCCGGCGGTTGGCGATGAGGCTTTCATGGATGCTAGCGATAAGATCAATCATCCGGCGGGCTCCCGAAGAGCGAGACAATGTTGCCTTCGGTGCGCCGGCGACAGCGTAGCTCGGCACGCTTTTCCGCGCTGAGCAGACGGTACATGACCAGTGGGACGGGGATCAGCTGGGTGCCGGCGATCAGTGCCTCAAGGCGTTCGTCCTGGTCGAACTCGGCGTGGTACTTGAGCCAGTCCTCGAAGACGTCGCACAGCAGCTGGTCGTCGACGCAGCGTATCAGGCGTGGCTTGAACAGTAGCATCATCTCATCGAGGAAATAGTCGATGGCGGTTTCCCTGGCGCGTTCGTCGCCTTGCATGTCACGCTCGACAGTGGCTTGTCGAAGTACCGCTCTGATGTAGTCCACCCAACGCCTCCGTCGCGTTTTGGGACCATGATCCCGCCCATTGCGGCACCACGGCCTGATCCAGGGCAATGGGATAGGTGGGGCCCCGGGAGCTGCGCGATTCGGCGTGTCCGGTCGACCTTGACCTCTCAATTTATCATGATAAATTGGCGGTAGCGCCTCTTGCTCAGGGACGTCACCGCTCTCCCATTGTCGGCCAGCACTATCGTGGCCAGCGGCGAGGTCCCCGCCGTTGGGTGTTTTCGATCAGGACAACAAGGACAAACACATGAATCACAACGAACAGGCGCTGACCCAGCGCAAGAAATGGTATCGCACCGTCCCTGATCCGATGGTGCTGATCTTTCTGATCCTGCTGGCCACCTATGCGCTGACCTTCGTTATCCCCGCCGGTGAGTTCGAGCGGGTGGTGCAGGATGGACGCACTCGGGTGGTGGCGGGCTCCTTTCACTATTTGAGCGATGTGGCGGCGATATCGCCGTTCGATATCTTCGTGGCGATTCCCAAGGGGCTGAATTCGGCCTCGCTGTATCTGTTTATCGTGTTCATCGCCGGGGGCCTGTTCCATATCCTGCAGAAGACCGGCGCCCTGGAGAACGCCATCGGCGTGGCGGTCAACCGCGTCGGCGTCGGCCGTCGCAATGTGATCATTACCGCCGGCACCTTTATCTACGGCTTCTTCGGCGTTGCCGTGGGCTTCGAGAACAATATCGCGCTGGTGCCCATCGCGGTGCTGATCGCCAGTGCCGTGGGCTGTTCGAGCCTGGTCGGTACCACCATGGCGGTGGGGGGCATCGGCATCGGCTTTGCCCTGTCGCCGATCAACCCCTACACCGTAGGCGTGGCCCAGGGCATCGCTGAGCTGCCGACCTTCTCCGGTGCCTGGCTGCGCACCGCCCTGGTGCTCTCGGCGCTGGCCTTACTGTCCTTCTACATCTGCCGCTGGGTGGTGAAGATGGACTTCGAGGAGCCGGACAACGCCAAGGCCATGAGCAAGTCCCTGGATGAGTACCGCATGTCCAGGCGCGACAAGTTGACCCTGGCGGTATTCGTCGGCGGGCTGGCGGCGATGCTGGTCGGGGTCTTCACCCAGGGCTGGTACATCAACGAAATCGCCGGGATGTTCCTGCTGATCGCCATTGCCATCGGCGTGGTCAACGGCCTCTCGGCCAATGAAATCGTCAAGCAGATGATGGAAGGGGCTTCCGGTGTCACCGCCGGTGCCCTGGTCATTGGCCTGGCCGCCTCGATTCAGATCATCCTCGACCAGGCGCAGATCATCGACACCATCGTCTATGCCCTGAGCGGCTTGATCCAGGATATCCCGGCGCAGTTCTCGGCGATCATGGCGAGCGTCGTACAGGGGGTGATCAATCTGTTCGTCCCCTCGGGGTCCGGACAAGCGCTGGTCACCATGCCGATCCTGGTGCCGGTGGCCGACCTGGTTGGCATGAGCCGCCAGTTGATGATCACCGCCTTCCAGGTCGGCGATGGCCTGACCAATCTCATCGTACCGACGTCCGGTGGCACGCTCGCCATGCTGGCCCTTGGCCGGGTGTCTTACGAGAAGTGGCTGAAAGCCATCCTGCCGTTCATGGTGCTGGTCTACGCCCTGTCCTGGGTGGGCCTGGTGATCGGCCATATGGTCGGGTACTGAGGCGGTGACGCTGTCGTTGCTTCATGTTCATCCCCATAGCGGCACGGTAGCGGCCATCACCGCCACCGGCGGGGTGGCGGTGGGGGGCTACGTGCATCATGTCTGGCGTGGGCTCGGTGCCTGTGTCACCCAAGGCCTGGTGACCAACCCCTGGTACCCCGACGGCGTACGCCGGCGCCTGGAAGCCGGCGACGATGCCGGTGCGGCGCTCGCCAGCGTGGTCGGCGCCGATGTCGGTCGCGCGCAACGCCAGTGCCTGGTGATGGATGCCCGTGGCCGGGCGGCGCTGCACACAGGCGCCGACAACCTGCCCGCGGTGGCCTGTCGTATTGCACCTGGCGTCGCGGTAGTCGGCAATATGCTCGCCGACGCCGCGGTTATCGATGCCCTGATGCGGCGTTTTCTCGACTCGTGCTGTGACAATGCCGGCGAGGTGATGGCTTCAGTACACGGTGACGTGATGCCGCGCTTTCGCCGTGACTACGCCGAGCGCCTGCTCGAGACGCTGATCGAGGCGCTGGCGGCGGCGCTCGATGCCGGCGGGGACCGGCGCGGGACGCACTCGGCGGCGCTGCGCATCGAGGCGTTCGATGATGCCCCGCTGGATCTGCGCGTCGACTGGGCCGAGCACGATCTGATCGCCGAACTCGCGGGACTCGCCAGACGAGTGCGTGCGCCGGCCTTCAGCGATTTTCTGGCCGTGATGCCACGGCGATGATGCACGCACGGGAGTCGTCGCCCATCTCTCGGCGGTGATGGATGGACCATCGCGCTCCCAGCGGTATCGCTTTTTTCTCGATTGCGCTGACGCCTCAGGGCGCACGCATGATCATGACGTTGCCGTCGCTTGCGCTGAGCACGGCGGCAATTGGGAGATCTTCAATGAGTTCCTCGACCATCTCGCCAGGGCTTGGCCATACGCTACTCGAGCGCCTCGATGAGGCCGCGCAACATTCCGAACCGGGCCCCGGCGTCACTCGCCTGTTTTGCTCAGACGAGCATCGGGAGGTGCTGACGCTGATCGGTGACTGGATGCGTCGCGCCGGCCTGACCCCTGAACTGGACGCCTCGGGCAACCTGGTTGGACGCAGCGCCAGAGCACTTGCCGGTGAGAAGACCCTGATCCTCGGCTCCCACCAGGACAGCGTGGTGGAGGGCGGCAAGTACGATGGCATGCTTGGGGTGGCCTTGCCGCTGCTGGCACTGGAGGCGCTGAAGGACGCAGGCGTCGAGCTGCCCTATGGCGTTGAGGTGGTGGCCTTCGGCGATGAAGAAGGCACTCGATTCCAGTCGACGCTGATCGGCAGCCGGGCCCTGGCCGGGACCTTCGATCCGGCGAGCCTCGCGGCTGTGGATGCCGAGGGCGTAAGCCTGGGTGAGGCGCTTACGGCCTTCGGTGGCGAGCCGACCCAGATCGCTTCCCTGGCTCGTGAGCGCGACTCGGTGCTGGGCTTTGTCGAAGTGCATATCGAGCAGGGGCCGGTGTTGGAGCGGCGTGATCATGCGTTGGGTGTCGTCACGTCTCTGACCGGCATCGAGCGTCATCGGCTCATCGTCCGCGGCAAGGCGGGGCACGCCGGTACCACCCCGATGGCGGGGCGACGCGATGCCCTGGTCGGCGCCGCCGAGATGATCGCCGCCGCCGATCGCGTGCTCAACGCCACCGACGACTTCGTCGGCGTGGTCGGCAAGCTCGAGGTACGGCCCAACGCGGTCAACGTGATTCCCGCCGAGGTCGTGTTCACCCTGGAGCTACGCTCGCCGGACGCCGCCATTCGCCGCCGCGGGCGGGACGAGATTCTCGCCGCCTGTCGCCGCCTCGCCGAGGCCCGTGATCTTGCCCTCGAGGTGACGCCGACCTATGAGGCCGAGGCCGTGGACTGTGCGGACTGGCTGATCGAGGCGATCGAGGGGGCCTGCGTGGACATCGGCGAAAGCGCCGAGCGGTTGTTCAGCGGCGCGGGCCACGATGGGCTGGCGATGCGCGACCTGACCGATATCGGCATGCTCTTCGTGCGCTGCACGGACGGCCTGAGCCACCACCCCGATGAGGCCATCACGGCGCTGGACGGAGATGCCGCGACGCGGGCACTGATGCGCTTTCTACGTGATTTTCCCCAGCGCCTGGCGCAGCGCTAGCGGCGGATGGGCGGTAGCCACGGGTGGTCTGGCGCCACTCCCCACCGCTGGCCGCCCTTAGCCTTCGGCCAGAAATCCGCGTTTGACCTGGGCCTCGTTGTCATTCATCACCGCCTGGGCCTCGAGCAGGTGCTCGTGCATCAGCGCCCGGGCGCGCTCGGCGTCGCCGGCTTCGATGGCGTCGAGCAGCCAGGCGTGGTACTGGCAGCCGGCGGGGCCGATATGGTGGTCCCCCGGCTCGTAGAGACGCCGATAGACGGTCAGGTCCGACAGCACCTGGGCGGTGAAGCGGATGATGAAGGCCAGCAGTGGATTGCCCCCGGACAGGGCCGCCAGGTCTTCATGGAAGGTCAGCGAGTCGACGTGCTGCTGGCGTTCCCCCTCGAGGTCGACGGCAGGCTCGGCGTAGCCCGCCAGGCCACGGCGCAGGCGCTGGATCTCGCACGCATCGACCTTGCCGGCAAGGTTGGCGGCGAGCTCCGGCTCCAGCGCCAGACGGATCTGGTAGATATCCCGGATCGAGATGTCCTTGAAGTACAGATAGTGGCTGAGCAGGGCGATCGCCCTGGCCTCACTCATCTCGCGCACGAAAGCACCGCCGCCGGGGCCGGTGCGGGTCTCCACCAGGCCCTGAGCCTCCAGCACCCGGGTGCTTTCGCGCACGGTGCCCTTCGAGACGCCGAGGCGTTCCATCAGCTCGGATTCGCTGGGAAGACGGTCCCCAGGCGCCAGCTGTCGATCGACGATCCAACCCTTGATGGTATCGGCCACCCGATAGGGCCGTCGGCGCGGCGTGGTACCAGCCATGGCGAGACTCTCGTTGCTGCAGGGCAGACTAGGGTAGCAGAATGACCGCCGAGAAGGCTGGTGTTTGCGCGGTTGGACGGTGCGAGCGCTGGATGACGCTCTTCTGGTGGAGGTGCCCGATAGCGGGGTGCGCCGCTACTCGGTCAGTCTGGAAGGCCAGTCTGGCGGCTGCACCTGGGTGCCAGCCGCCGGCATTGGCGTCAGGCGAGGCTAGGCGATGCCGCCGTTGGCGCGAATCACCTGGCCGTTGATCCACTCCGCCTCATGGCGTAGCAGGAAGGCCACCGCCGCGGCGATATCCTTTGGCGTGCCTAACCGCTCAAGGGGCGGCAGGTTGGCGAAGTACTCGATCTGCTCGGAGGACTTGCCGGTGCGGAACAGCTCGGTGTCGACAGGCCCCGGCGCCAGGGCATTGACGGTGATGCGCCGTCCACGCAGTTCCTTGGCGTAGACCCGGGTGAAGGACTCGACCGCGGCCTTGGTCGCATTGTAGATGGCGTAGCCGGGCAGGCTCAGGGCCAACGCCGTGCTCGAGATATTGACGATGCGTCCGCCGTCCTCGAGCCGCGCGTAGGCCTCGCGCAGCGTGTTGAAGGTGCCCTTGGTATTGACCTCGAAATGCCGATCAAAGAGTTCGTCGCTGACTTCGGCCAGGGGCATGGTGGTGAGCACGCCGGCGTTGTTGATCAGCGCATCGATGCGTCCGAAGTGCTCCATGGCGGCGTCAAACAGGCGTGCGACGTCATGGGAGCTGGCGACGTCGGCGGCCACCGCGATGGCCTGGCCGCCGGCCTGCTCGATCGTGTCGGCCAGGGCCTCGGCGATATCCGCCGAGCTGGCGTAGTTGATGACCACGGCGAAGCCTTCGTCGGCCAGGCGCCGGCTGATGGCGGCGCCGATACCGCGAGAGCCGCCGGTGACGATGGCAACGCGGGGGGAGTCAGATGGCTGGGGCATGGGAGTCTCTCCTTGAGTCGATGCCATGAGCCTCACTCGCCTGGGTGCGGAATGCAAGATGGTCGCGCTCGGTGCGATCGACGCCTGGTTCAGCCTCGTCTAGTTCAGCTTTAGCGGGGCTTCTTCGAGGCCACGCACGCCTGGCAGCGCCGCTGCCAGGTCGATGATGAAGGTGGCGCCGTCATGGGCGCCCTCGGCAAGCGCCGTCTTGCCCTCGGTGGCCGTGGTGATCAAGAGCATCGTCAAGTCGCGACCGCCGAAGGCCGGACACGAGGGCTGCTCGGCGTCGACGCGGACGTGGCTGACCTCACGGCCCTCGGGGTCGAGGCGAGCGACGCGTCCCGCTCCCCACAGCGCCAGCCACATGTAGCCGTGGCTATCGACCACCGCGCCGTCCGGGTTGCCGGCGTCGGCGCTGAAGTCGGCCCAGGGCTCGGGCTCGACCAGCGCAGGTGGCTCCGCCTGATCCTCGGTGGCGCCGGTGACAAAGGCCGCCCCGTCGCGACGCAGAGGAAAGCCTTCGGGATCGAGGGGCCAGCGCATTACCACGCCGGTCACCGTATCGGTGAAGTAGGCCAGGCGCCCGTCGGGGGAGAAACATAGGGCATTGGGGATGGAGATATGGCGCCTGAGCACGTGTATCTGCCCCCGATAGAGCCGGTACAGGCTACCGGCGCCGGACTCGGCGGCCTTGCCCATGGTCGAGAACCACAGACCGCCCTGGCGATCGAGGCGAGCGTCGTTGCTGCGGGTGATGGCATTGTCGGCCTCGACGTCGCGCCAAGCCGCGAGCTTGGCCTCATCGCCCTGGTGGCCGATGAGTCGGGCGAGGCCATGTTCGGTGACCAACAGGTCGTCGCCGCTGGCCAGGGGCGCGGCGAAGGAGGTCAGGATCGGCAGGGTGGTGACGCGGTGTTCGCGGAGCGCCAGATGGTAGCGATGCAGCTCGCGGCCGAGAATGTTGAGCCAGCGGAATTCTCCGCGAGCGCCATCCCAGCTCGGCCCTTCGCCAAGTTCGCAGCGCTTTTCGACGAGCACCTCGGCGTGGCCGAGACAGGGGGACGGCGCGGTAGTGGGCGTGCTCGAGGGGGCGGCAGAGGGGGTATCGCTCATGGAAGCTCCTTTCGTCATCCTGGGCCAATGCAACGCGACGACGCGCCCCGGCGCGAGGGACGCGTTACGACTGTCAAGCAGGGTAGGCGCGGTGGCGCGAGCTTACCACTCGGCGACGGAGCCATCTTCGTGCTGCCACACAGGGTTGCGCCAGCGGTGGCCGACCTTGGCGCGCTCCTCGACGAAGGCCTCGTCGATCTCGACGCCAAGCCCCGGGCCTTCCGGGATAGTGCAGAAGCCATCGGCGATAGCCAACGCCGACTTGTCGACCAGGTAGTCGAGCACGTCGTTGTCCTTGTTGTAGTGGATGCCCATGCTCTGCTCTTGAATGAAGGCGTTGTGGCACACCGCATCGAGCTGCAACGAGGCGGCGAGCGTTAGCGGGCCGAGCGGACAGTGCGGCGCCATGGCCACATCAAACGCCGAGGCCAGGGTCGCGATCTTGAGGCCCTCGCTGATGCCGCCGCAGTGCGACAGGTCGGGCTGGATGATGTCGACCATGCCATCGGCGAGCAGATCACGAAACGCAAAGCGTGTGTGCAGGCGCTCACCGGTGGCGATCGGCGTCGCCAGATCCTGGGCGATATGCTTCAGTGCCGGCAGGTGTTCCGGGGCCACCGGCTCCTCGATGAACATCAGGTGATAGGGTTCGAGCTCGCGCATCAGGGTCTTGGCCATGGGGCGGTGCACGCGACCGTGGAAGTCCACGGCGATACCGACATCGCCGCCTACCGCATCACGAGCCTCGGCCACACGGGCCACGGCATCATCGATCTTCTTGTGGGAATCGACGATCTGCATCTCCGGGGTGCCGTTCATCTTGAAGGCGGTGAAGCCCTGGTCCACCAGCGCCTTGGCGCCAACACCGACGTCGGCCGGGCGATCGCCGCCGGTCCAGGCATACATGCGCATCTTGTCGCGCACCTTGCCGCCGAGCAGTTGATGCACCGGCACGCCGAGTTCGCGGCCCTTGAGGTCCCACAGCGCCTGGTCGATGCCGGCGATGGCGGACATCAGGATCGGGCCGCCACGATAGAAGCCGGCGCGGTACATCACGTTCCACAGGTGCTCGATGTTGCGCGGGTCCTGACCGATCAGGTAGTCGGACAGTTCGTGCACCGCGGCCTCCACGGTGGCGGCACGCCCTTCCACCACCGGTTCGCCCCAGCCGTAGACCCCTTCATCCGTTTCGATCTTGAGAAACAGCCAACGCGGGGGAACTTGCCAGGTCTTGAGCTTGGTGATCTTCATGGTCGATGCCTCTTGTGGGGGCCGATGGCCCGGTGTCGATGGGGAGGAGGGAGGAAACGGGAAGCGGACGGGGTCACGCCCTGCTCGATGTGGGCGACGCGACCCCGTTGCCCGGTAGCGGGTTGCCCAGGTCCCGGGCGGTACGCTCCAACAGCAATTCGGTGGCACGACGTGCCTGTTTCGGCTGTTTCAGGCGAATCGCCTCGAGCAGTTGGCGATGGCGCTCCAGGCTATCGCTGAGTCCGGGGGCGTTGCTGCCCGATGGCTCGTCCGTCAGGCCATCGTCAGGACCGTCGGCCTGACGTTGCGAGCGCTGGATCAAGGCGACGATGGAGGGCCTCAGCAGCAGTCCCATCTGGCGCCAGACCAGATTGTGGCTGGCACGGTAGATGGCGTCGTGAAAGGCCACGTCGTGTTCGGCGTGGGCCAGCCGTTGCTCCGGCGTATCGGCGGTATCCCGCATGCCTTCGAAGGCGCGTTCGATACACGCAAGGTCTTCGCCGGTGGCGTGGTGTGCCGCCAGCTCTCCGATATAGGGCTCTGCTGCCAGGCGAAAGGCGAACACCGCTTCGACCAGTTGCGGGTGGGGGGCGTCCAGGCTCGCCATCCAGCCACTCATCTGCGGGTCCAGCAGGTGCCAGTCGACGATATCGCGCACCAGGGTGCCACGACCGGCGGTGCGCTCGATCAGTCCCGCTGAGCTGAGCTCGGCGAGGGCGTTGCGCACCCGATTACGGCTGGCCTCGAAGTGCTGGCAAAGATCCAGCTCACGGGGAAAGACATCCCCCGGCTGCCAGAGCCCCGACAGGATCGCCCGGGCCAGCACCTCGGCCAGTACCGCAGCACCGCGACCCTCGGTAGGCCTCGGGAGTGAAGCGAGAACGTCCATCGCGGCCTCCATAATGTTCAACGTTACTATAGTTAATGTCTGACATTTCGAGCAAGACAAAACTGCATCGAATGGAGTAGACCTTGGTGGAAGGGGCAGCACTCGGCTCAACGTCTTGGCGCTTCGTCTCTCGTCTGGTGGTAGACGCCCGATCATCGGCACCTTCCGCCATTTTGCTCCGGGAAACTCACTGGCGAGTCAGCTCTGTGCCGCGGTAAAGGTGCCGGCTCGAGAAGAGCGTGATTCGACGTCACTCTGCGGTGCAGGATGCCAGGATGGAGTAGCCCGCCATGAGTGATCGACACGACCAGAGCTATAAGCTGCTGTTCAGCGAGTCCACGGTGGTGCGTGACCTGTTGACGGGGTTCGTCGAGGGCGAGTGGGTCGAGCAGCTGGATCTGGACACCCTGGAGAAGGTCAGTGGCAGTTTCGTGACGGATGACCTTCGCGACCGCGAGGATGACGTGATCTGGCGGGTGCGTCTTGGCGATGACTGGCTGTACCTTTATCTGCTGATCGAGTTCCAGAGTAGCGTCGATTCCTTTATGGCGCTGCGCATCATGACCTACGTCGGGCTGCTGCATCAGGATCTGGTGAAGCAGAGGAAGTTGGCCAGAGGGCGCCGGCTACCGCCGGTACTGCCCATCGTCCTCTACAATGGAGAAAGACGCTGGAGCGCGGCGCAGGAGCTTTCCGAGCTGATTCACCCCGTGTCGACAGAGTTGGCACGCTACCAGCCTTCGCAGTCCTACCTGCTGCTGGATGAAGGCGCTATCGTGGCCAGCGAACGCTGGCCACGGGACACCCGTAACCTGGTTGCCGCCATCTTTCGACTGGAGCATCACCATAGCCAGCAGGACGTGATCGACACCATCGGCCTGCTGGTGGAGTGGCTGAATTCACCTGAACAGGGCAGATTGCGTCGTCACTTCGCGACATGGATCAAACGCGTCCTGTTGCCCAGTTGGGTGCCGGGAGAGGAAGGTGAGGACGAGCAGTGGCGGTCGCTCAACGATCTTGAGGAGGTACATACCATGCTGGCGGAACGTGCCAAACGATGGCCGGAACAATGGAAGCAGAAAGGACGAGAAGAGGGACGAGAAGAGGGACGGCAGGAAGGGCAGGAGAAAAGGAGCCTGGAAGTCGCACGAAATCTGCTTGCGCGCACCTCCATGGATGACCGAGAGATCGCCGAGATCTGCGGGCTCGAGCTCGAGCAGGTGGCGACGTTGAGAAATGAAGGGTGAGAAGCACTGAGCCCTGGACGGAAAGAAGCCTACTTTCTGAGTCCCGAGGTCGGTGCATCGATGAAGAGATCGGGGAATCGATGAAGAGATCGGTGAATTGGCGAATCAATGAACCACGCATCGGGCGCCGATGAAGTGCCAGGGCTGCGGCCTCTCAATCCGATGTGTGTGGAAGCCCTACCCAAGCCGGTAATCCTGGGCCATCCAAGGGCGTCTCGATGACAAGCCCTGATTCACGGGCGCACAGGCTCAGGGTGAAATGGTCGTCCTGCGCCTGCCAGGCGTGGAGGATCTGGCCGTGCCGGCTTAGGTCATCGGCGCCGTCGGGTGCCTGGGGCGTCATCAGCGACGCGACCCGTGTCGCCAGCACATGATCGGGGGGATGTCCCTCGAGATAGCCCAGCTTGTAGCGGGCCTCGTACAGGGTCCAGGCACGGTAGAAGGCCGACAGCGGGTCTTGGGCTGCACGAATGGCGTCGCGCACCTCGGCCTCTGGCAGGATATTGACCAGACCGGCCAGGCGTCGCTGATGGCGCCGATTGACGCCTTCAATATCGACGCCCAGCGGGCACTCGGCGAGGGTGGCGACGACTCGGCCACGGCTGTGGCTCAGGCCGGCCCAGAGCCCGGCGGGTAGCCGCGCATGGCGTGGCGGTCCGGCGCCGCGGGGCGACCACTGAGCCGCAGGGCAATCGAGTCCGTGTTTGGCGGCGAGCCGGGTAAGCAGCTCACGGCCGAGACGGGACGTCTCGATGCCCCTGGCGGTGGCGGGCGGGCCTGGCCCGTTCCCCTGCGCCACCCTGGCCATGGCCAGCAGCAGACGCGGGGGGCCGGCGTCAGGGCAGGGTGACGACATCGCCCTTGAGCGCGACACCCGCCATCAGCGCGCCGGCGTGGCACTCATATTCGCTGGTCGAGGACATCTCCACCTGGTCGTAGTAGCTCTCGATATTGATCACGGCGTTGGCGTGCTGCTCGCGGGCACGCTCCTGCAGGGCGATCAGGGCCGACAGCATGACCCAGCGGCAGGCTTCTTCATCGGTCTTGTTGAAGGCATTGGTCTTGCGGTTGGTGACCACCGGGCCGTGCTCTTCGCTCACTTCTGCGACGCCCTCGCCGAACACCAGGCGAATGTTGGGGTTGAGCTTGTTCTCGGCCTCCGGCGCATTGATGGCTTCCTCGATCGGCAGGAACAGGCGGGTGTCCCGGGCTTCGGCGCTGGCCGCGGCAGTTACGCCGGCCAGCAGCAGGGCGAGGGCGAAATATCCTTTCTTCATTGATGTCATCTCCTTGCGGGGGAATGGTAGCCCGCGTGGGCCACCGACTTCATGGGGCGATCACGACCAGCGCCGGAAGATCAGCGAGGTATTGATGCCGCCGAAGGCGAAGTTGTTGCTCATGACGTACTCGCAGTCGAGTTCGCGGCCGTGGCCGCGCAGGTAGTCGAGCTCGGCGCAGGCCGCATCGGGCCGGTCGAGGTTGATCGTCGGATGAAACCAGCCCTCGCGCATCATCTCGATGGCGACCCAGGCCTCCAGCGCGCCGCAGGCGCCAAGGGTGTGGCCGGTGAAACTCTTGAAGGCGCTGATCGGCTGAGTGCTGCCGAACACCGCGTGCGTGGCCCGGGACTCGGCGATATCACCACGCTCGGTGGCGGTGCCGTGCGCACTGACGTAGCCGATCTGCGATGGTGCCAGCCCCGCATCGTCAAGCGCCTCACGAATGGCCCGCTCCATCATCGCGGCATCGGGTTGGGTGACGTGACGGCCATCGCTGTTGGTGCCGAAGCCGACGAGCTCTGCGTGGATGCGGGCGCCCCGGGCTTCGGCGTGTTCCAGGTCCTCGAGGATCAGGCTACCGGCGCCCTCGCCGATCACCAGGCCATCGCGCTCGGCGTCGAATGGGCGTGGCGTGGCCTCGGGGGTCGCGTTGCGGGTACTGGTGGCAAACAGGGTGTCGAAGACCGCGGCCTCGGAGGCGGACAGCTCCTCGCAGCCGCCGGCGATCATCGCCTGCTGGCGGCCGAAGCGAATCGCCTCGAAGGCGTAGCCGATCCCCTGGCTGCCCGAGGTGCAGGCGCTCGAGGTGGTGTGGATACGTCCGCGCACGCCGAGGAAGACGCCGATATTGACCGGTGCCGTGTGTGCCATCATGCGGATATAGGAGTTGGCGTTGAGGCCGTCCGTGGACTTGTTGATCAGCATGTTGCCGAAGTCGGCGACCGCATCGGGTTCGCCGGCGGAGGCCCCGTAGGCGATGCCCAGGGCACCGCTGGCGACGAGCTCTGAGCCCAGCAGGCCCGCATCGGCCAGGGCCAGTTCGCTGGCGCGGGTCGCCATGCGCGCCCCTCGGCCCATGCTGCGCAGGGCCTTGCGGTGATAGTGCGCGGGCAGTTCGAAGTCTTCCACGGGACCACCGAGACGGGTATTGAGACCCTCGTAGACGTCCCAGCTCGCCATGTGGCGGATGCCGTTGATGCCGCTCTTCAGGCGCTGGCGAATGCTGGCCCAGTCGTTGCCGATGGGGGAAAAGCCGGCCATGCCGGTGATCGCCACGCGGCGGCCGAGGCCGTCAGGGCGTAGTGGGCTGGAGCTCATCAGCACATGCCTCCGTTGACGGCGATGACCTGGCGGGTGATGTATCCGGCGTCTTGCGAGCACAGAAAACTCACGGTGGCGGCCACTTCTTCACCGCTGCCGGTGCGCCGCATGGGAATCATCTTGAGCGCTTCTTCGTCGGCCAGGCCGTCTGTCATGTCGGTGTCGATCAGTCCCGGTGCCACCGCATTCACCGTGATACGACGCTTGGCCAGTTCCACGGCGAGTGCCTTCACCGCGCCGATCAGCCCGGCCTTGGCGGCGCTGTAGTTGACCTGGCCGCGATTGCCCATCAGCCCCGAGACCGAGGACATGACCACGATGCGCCCGGGCTTGCGTCGACGGACCATGGGCATGGTGATTGGCTTGACCACGTTGTAGAAGCCGTTCAAGCCGGTGTCGATGACGCCATCCCAGTCGTCATCGGTGAGGGCGGGGAAGGCGCCGTCGGCGGTGATGCCGGCGTTGCAGATCACGCCGTAATAGGCGCCGTGGGCCTCGATGTCGGCCTCCAGTGCTTCGCGAGCGGCCACGCGGTCGGTGACGTCGAAGCACAGGATACGCACCTCGCGGCCCAGTTGGCGGATGTCTTCGGCCACCGCCTCGGCGGCGTCGCGGCGTTGACGGCAGTGCAGCACGATATCGAAGCCGTCGCGGGCCAGGCGCAGGGCGATGGCGCGGCCAATGCCGCGGCTCGATCCGGTGACGAGTAGGGTATCGGTCATGAAGCAGGGTCCTCGAGCATGGCCGCCAGGGCATCGGCCGAGTCGGGTTGAAAGACGTTGAGGACGGCATGGGCGAGGACCACGCCGTCGGTGCCACACAGCTCGCCGCGAAAGGCACCGAGGCCGTTGTCGGCGCGGTAGTCGAGGTGAATCGCGACCTCGACGGGCGCGCCAAGGGCAAACTGCTCGACCTCACAGTGATAGCGTCGGGCCCCGAGCAGAAAGCCGATCTGGGGCGTCCCGCCCTGGGCGCGGGCGGTGTGCCCCGACCAGGCGGCGATGGCCTGGGCCAGCCACTCGAGGCCGACCCAGCCGGGAATGCCGGGGCCGGCGGTCGCCGAGGTGTCGGCGAAGGGGTCGTCGGCGCGGGGCGTGATGCGAGCCCGAAGGTGTTCGTCACCGATCTCGATGACCTCGTCGAGCAGACACATGGCCCCGCCATGGGGCACCAGGTCGGCGATGGGCGGCCAGGCCGGCGACGACGGCTCTGTGCCGCTCGAGCCTATGGCATGGCGCCTTGCGTCGGTCGTCTTGTTGCTTGGCGTCGTCATGGTGCTTGTTCCAGCAGCAGGGCGATATTGTTGCCCCCGAAGGCGAAGGCGTTGGTTAGCGTACGACGCAACGGTCGGTTTGCCGCGGGCGTGGACGAGGCTGTGCGACTCCCCGAGCCCTGGCCGCAGTAAGCCAGGGGCGCCAACGTCGGGTCCGGGGCATCCTGGTGCGGTGGCAGGCGGTCGTGGTGCAGCGCCAGCCAGCAGAAGGCTGCCTCCAGCGCGCCACAGGCGCCCAGGGTATGGCCGGTCAGGCTCTTGGTCGAGCCGCAGGCGACGCCGTGTTCGAACAGCGCCGCCACGGCCAGGGATTCCATGCTGTCGTTTTGGCGGGTGGCGGTGCCGTGCAGGTTGAGGTAATCGATCTGGTCGGGACGCACCCCGGCCATGTCCAGCGCCTGGCGCATGGCCTGAAAGGCGCCATCGCCGTCGGGACGTGGTGCCGAGATATGGTGGGCGTCGCTGGACTCGCCGTAGCCGCTGAGCTGGATGCCGCCTGGCTCGCCGGTGACCAGGAACAGGGCGGCGCCCTCGCCGAGATTGATGCCGTCGCGCTCGGCGGCGAAGGGCCGGCAAGGGGCATCGCTGATCGCGTCGAGGGAGGCGAAACCATTGACCGTCAGGCGGCACAGGGTATCGGCGCCACCGGCGATAACGGCGTCGCACAGCCCGGCTTGGATCAGGCGCCGGGCGCTGGCCAGAGCCTTGGCGCTCGAGGTGCAGGCGGTGGACAGCGTGTAGGCAGGACCGGTCGTTGCCAGGCGCCAGGCGACAAAGTCCGACGGTGCGCCGATTTCATGGCGACAGTAGTGAAAGTCTGGCGGCCAGTCTGTGCCCTCGAGGCGCTCGGCCAGCGCCGCTTCGGTCTCGCCGATGCCTGAGGTGCTGGTGCCCATCACCACGCCGATGCGGGCCGCCGGGTGCTCGGCCAGGTAGGCGTTCAAGGTCGGCTCGAGTCGTGTCAGCGCCGCGGCGAGCAGGCGGTTGTTGCGTGAGCGATGCGGCGCCGGCCAGGCGCTGTCATCGGGCAGTGGCGTCGCTACGGCGCCGAGCCACAGGGGCCGGCCGGGGGTGTAGGCATCGCTCTGTGTCAGGCCTCGCTCGCCGTCGAATAGACGCGCGGCGATGACGCCAAGGTCATCCCCCAGGGGGCAAACCAGGGCCGGCGCGTGGAGTCGGCAGGGCGCCGGTGCGGGTGCGTCGGTCACGTCGGTCTCGTGGGTCAGGTCTGAGGGCATGGCGAATCGTTATCTTGATGGGAGTCGGTGTCGGTGTCGGTTCCGGGCTCGGTACGGGCGTCGTGGCGGGGGCCGTCGCTAACATCGCCGCCGCGTGCGGCGCCGCGGTCCGCTGGGTCGCCCAGTGACGAGACGCTGAGCCGGAAGTCGGCCTCGATATCATGGATCACCCGGCAGGTCGGCGTCATCACCAGGCGGGCGATCAGGTCGTCGTCACGGTAGATGCGGCGCTCGTCACCGGCGTGGTCGATCGACCAGTCGCTGCCCGCGAAGGCTGCCTCGAGCTGGTCTTCGGGCCACAGGCTCCAGCTCAGGCGGCTGGCGAGCCACTCGGCGGTGAACGGCGGATCGAAGGCCGCGCCGGGCAGGAAGCGAGCGCCCTTGGCATCGCGCACCAGGGTCAGCAGTCGCTGGCCCTGGGGGCTTAGCAGCGCGAGCTGCAGGCGTTGCCTGTCATGGCGCAGCACGCCGATCAGGACGCGGGTCTCGGCGTCCCGGGTGAAGGTCAGGCGCTGGGTGTCGGGCCCTGCCGGTGGCAGTGACGCCAGCGCCGGTGGCGGCGAGACGGGGGGCACCAGGCTGCAGGCGCCAAGCGCCAGGGCGAGGCCGGCCAGGAGCGCCATGGGCAGCAGCGCTGCGACGCGACAAGAGACCGTCGAGGCCTGGCTCATGGGTCGGTGACCTCGGCATCAAGGGCACAACGTTCGGCCAGGCTATTGAGCCGGCGCCGACTGGCCGCGACGAAGGGGTTGGTGGCGTCCCAGGCGTAGCCGGCCAGCACCGAGGCGATCATCTCCTTCACCCGGGTGGGCTGGGTCGGGTGGAAGATGATGCGTGGCAGGCGGCCATCGTACCAGGCGTCGACGAACTCCCGAAACGTTGCCACACCGCGGCGCAACGGTTGCTCGAAGTCGCCGTGCCAATCGACACGCTTGCCCTCGAGCTGGCGTGCCACCAGGGGCGCGGACCGCACGGCGGAGTCGAGGGCGATGGTGACGCCGGAGGAGAACACCGGGTCGAGAAACTCCCCGGCATTGCCGAGCACCGCGTAGCCCGGGCCGTGCAGTCGGGTGATGTCGGCGGAATAGCCTTGTAGGCGCTGGACGTCACGCACCGCCGTGGCGTCCTTGAGCAGACGCGCGTAGCGCGGCTCCTCGTTGATCAGCGTCCACAGGCGTTCGTCATCATCAGCGCCGGCGGCCGCGAGCACCTCGGCGCTGGCCACGACCCCGACCGAGGCCCGCCCGTGGCGAAACGGAATCAGCCAGTACCAGACGTCGGCATGGCGCGGATGGACGCCGATCAGGATCTTCTCGCGGTCATGCTCGGCCGACTCGATGTGGTCCTCGACGTGGGTAAAAAGAGCACCACGAGTGGGCAGGCTCGAAGGCGTGTCGAGTGCTTCAAGACGCGCCAGTACGCGACCGTAGCCACTGGCATCGAGAACGAAGCGCGCGGACAGCGTGCCGCGCTCACCGCCGTCGGTGGTGTAGTCGAGCTGTGGCTGGCGGGCGTCGGCCCGGAAGCCGGTGACCGTGACGCCGAAATCGACCTCGGCGCCGGCGGCGCGGGCCGCGTCGATCAGACGCTGATCGAAGTCGGCACGCTCGACCTGCCAGGTGGTGCCGGGGCCGGGGCTGAACTTGTCACGAAAATCGATCGAGGCGTAAGCCTCGCCGCGGCAGAAGGCGGCGCCATTCTTGGGCTGAAAGTCGCCGGCTTCGGCGGCC